>Ga0105163_1000770_pt1 | contig 18251 bp, 14 predicted proteins | sample JNZ110809AmetaG_FD_81531 | JGI IMG/M metagenome (GOLD analysis project Ga0105163, IMG submission 81531) | Hot spring microbial communities from Jinze hot spring, China to study Microbial Dark Matter (Phase II) - JNZ 110809A | ecosystem: Environmental > Aquatic > Thermal springs > Hot (42-90C) >... | reverse complement strand
CTGAGGTTGTTACTGCTGTTTGCGATACAGGTGATACCATGAGCGCGGAAGCCTCTACACAGAACCAAGAGCTAAAACAGAAGCGCAAAGGTATGCTCCCGAGAGAACTCAGGATAAAAATTTATGAGGATGTTCTTGTACTCCGAAGAAGACATGGATTGAGCTATAACAAAATAATCAAGGAGATCAAACGGAGATATGGCGTTACTATAAGCAAGTCGACACTCAGTGGTTGGGGAAATGGGAAGCACAGTCCTTACAACGGAATCAGAATCCTGACATTAGAGCCTTCAGAGGATCTGGCTTTCGTCGCTGGCGTAATAGCTGGAGACGGCTATGTTTGGAAGAAAAGTAAACCGCCACCTACATATGACGAATTCTTTATCGGATTAGAGGTCAAGGACAAGGAATTCGCCCAGTTCTTCGCCAAATCAATAGCGAAGGTTTTGGGAAGGGACCCACCAGCACCAAGGCAAAACAAATACGGTAGATGGGTCGTCGAAGTCAAATGCAAGACTCTCTACGAGCTACTCACCTGTAACGGCAAGAAACTCATAATCGAGAGGATCAGACCATATATAGAACACTGCGAAAAGTGCATCGCTGCATTTTTACGAGGATTCTTCGATAGCGAGGGTTGGGTTCCTGAGGATGGTGTAATTGAGGTGGTTAACACCGATTATAAGTTATTGGAGTACGTGATATACTTGCTGAACAGAATCGGAATAGAGACGACTTCAGAGAAGCCGAGATTACGTCAGCGAGCCGGAATACCAATTCGAAATCCAAAGACGGGTAAAGTGCATAGAGCGAGAAAAGACGTCTATTATATTAGGCTGAGGACGAACTCAAGTCTGGTGTTCCACGAGAAGGTCGGCTTCACTATTGAGAGGAAGAGGAAGAGACTCGAGGAATATTTGAAGAGGAGAGGGCTTCTCCCAGATGACTCGATGATGACGTAAACCCCTCCCCTTTCTTTCCTTTTCTGTTTTCATGCTTACGATCCAGTCACCATTCGTAATTGCATTCTATAAATTATTACATCATTATCTAGCAGCCCCGGGCGGGACTTGAACCCGCGACCCCCGGCTTACCAAGCCGGTGATTCAGATTGGGGGTTCTCCCAATTCTCCGCCACCTGAGCTACCGGGGCTAAGCGGAATTCCGTGAACTCTACATTTAAACCTGTAATTAACGTGAGAAGAGGGCATTGAAAAAGAGAGGGGAGGGGTTAGATCGCCAGCCGTATGCCGTCTAGGGGAGCCGGAATGAGAACCTAGAGCATTGGCTTGGTAATTGCTTCATCCCCCCTTTCGGTAGGTCTGCATTCGGTGCTCTATTGCCCAGGTCCCCATCCGGCTCTTTCCCCCGTTCTCACCTCTTCATCGCCTTCAGCACGTTCTTTATGGTTTTCAGGACCTCTCTCACCTCTTTTCCCTTGATCTTCTGCCTTCTCTTGACGCTGATTGTCAGCGATTCGGTTGCATCCTTTAGAGTTCTGCTGTACCTTCCGTCGTTAGGATAGTAGTTACCGGTATAGGTCAATATCTTTCTCAGCCCTAAGCTGAAGTCCACGTACAACAGCAGCTGAACCAGAGCTACCCTGCCGAAGAGGCAATTGTTTGAAATGATTCCAAGTTTCCATGCTATCTGTTGGACCGGAAGGAAGTTTCTAGCCAACGCGTCTATCTCTTTAGCCAGTTTGTATTTCCGCCTCCTCAGGTGATTGATGAGATGTCTGTAGTGTGCCCTGGTCTCCTCATCATCCGCCTCGCGTGACAGTTGCTTTACAAGTTCCAGGTGCGATTTCGTCGTCGTGTATTTGTGCAGAAGCCTTCTGACCTCCAGCTCCTTTCCTATGAGCTCCCTGAAGAGGTGTTGTGGTATTCTCATCAGCGCCCTGGCGTCGTCCTCATCGCTCTTCTTCTCCCTGTACTTCTCCAAGACGTCGGTCCTCCTCAGGTAGAATACCCGGACACCTCTGTTCAGCAACTCCTCGAACTCCTGAAATCTGCTCGGTAGCATCGCATCCACGTACAGCTCGTCTCCGGCCTGTGCGGGTATGTCGCCGAGCTTCCTGAACCTCTTAACGATCCCGTCTGCTACGACCACGTGGTCCTTCCTCCAGTGGACGTCGGCGTAGAACTTTCTGGACAATCTCTCAACCCCTCCCCTCCCGAGAGATTCCCCGATGGGGGCGCTTCGCCCAAAAACGCCATCAGGGGGCGCGGCCTTATCCCCCGGGCCCGGGGCCGCGACCGCTTCCGGGTCAACCCCGGGGTCCTGAAACTTCCCATCACTCATTCTCTCACCAAGGTACCACTATATCCCATCCGACCGTTGGCGGCCGTACAGCCTTCCTCGCTAATCAGCTGTCAGTGAAAGCTACTCAAACCTTGCCTTTCAGCAACCCTTTCACCGGCTTTCAGCAGCCTTCCTATCCTCCATCTGAGGTAGAGCCTCGCGGTCCATCTGTCGAACCTCCTCGCCAGCCCCACCCTGACCTCGGCCGAAGAGCCCCTCCTGCCCGTTATCCTCTCTTCGACCCTCTCCACCAGACCACAATCCACCAGGTGCCGTATGTGGGTGTGAACGGTGCTGAGGGCCCTTTTACCGACCCTTTCACCGAGCTCGCTGATGCTTCCAGCCGGACCATTTAAGAGCTCCATGAGAACCATCAGACAGGAAGTGTCACCGGACATCCTATCCAGCGTACTCCTGAGCTCCCTGATCGCGAGGAGGGGCTCGATCATCCGGTAATGTATATGGCCCGCTATCCAGCGTGCTAAGGACGAGAGCGCCCCGATTATTTTGTCGGAGCGCTTGTACAGCTGAACGCCGAGTATCAGGGTTGCAACGGCGACGAGTAAATAGACGAATGCGTTAAGCGCCCCGATAACCACCACCATAAAGGCCGAGATGAGCGTCGCGACCAGAGCGTCCAGCATCGCCTTCACGCTCATGAGGAGCTTTGTGATCTCCTTCACTATGGCATCGATGAGGACCAATATCGCAAGGAGCAGTATCAGCAGGACGAGGAGCCCGCCCAGAGCGTCCAACCCGTACTCCTCGTATGGATCGTCACACAAGTTCCGCTCACCGACGCTCCCGTCTCCGGTCTGACCCAGCTAAGACCGAGTTATCATCCTTCCTTTCCCATCAACCCGGTCCGGGGTCCAGCCCCTCCCCCGCCTGGAGAAGCCCAGAAATTCCGTTTCGGGTCGCATTCGGATAAGCGGGTACGTCCTCCGTTGACCTGGATGGGCACCGGCTCGGCAACGGTCAAGCTGCTCGCGCCGGCGATCCCGGCCATCGCGGTCTACGGCATCACCGAGTGGATGGGGACCTCATCCCTGGTCCTCTCGATGGGACTCTATCTCACCCTGCTCTCAGCTCTCCTGACCGGGAGTCTGAGGGTCCTTAAGACCGGTCTCCTGGTCACGGCGACCCTCTCGGCCGCGGTCCTCTCCGTGGAGAACCCCATGGTGGGCGCTGCTGCTATAGCGGCTACCGCCCTGGCGCTCCTCCGGAGGTTCGCCGGCATCGGCCCCCTCGCTTTAGCGCGTATGGCCGCAGGCGCCATCTCAGGACTGATGGGCCGGGAAGAGGCGGTAACGCCATCAGGGGGAAAGGATCTCTGGACCGACGGAGGCCTGAACTACGTCCATTCGAGGACTGACGCCATCGAGGGCCCCAGGGACAGGATACTCCGGGTCCTGAGGGAGAGGGGAAGCGTGACGAAGTCCGAGCTGGCTAGGGTTGCAGGCCTCTCGCTGCCGACGGTCAGGAAGTGGGTGAGGGAGCTCGAGGAGGAGGGCCTGGTCGCCGAGGAGCTGGTCAGCCTGAACGGCAGGAGGGCGAGATTGGTTGCATATCTCGGTCCCTGAGCTCGTCTCGGTCTCTTTGCCCGAGCTCTCGACCGAGGAGAGGTCTAGGATACTTAGGGCGTGCTGGGCCATGAACAGGAGGCTCGTCACGGTCTACTCGGTCAGGAAGGCGAACTTCTCCCTGCTGATCGGTATAGAGGGCATGGAACCGGGGGATGTGGTGAGGCTGCTGCGGTCCATGACCGGAGCATGCAGCCCTGGAGGGACGTTCCAGCTCGGTGACGCTGACCGCACGTCACTCGGAATTAAGCGCCTCCTCGACGGGTGGCAGCATTCGGCTGACGTAGAGGGTTTCCTCAGGACCACGTCCTCCGCCGGACTCGAGTACGACCTGGTGATCTCCGCCAGGCCGGCCAGGGGATTCCTGGACAGGTTCAGGATCTCGGCTCATCTCAGGGAGGTCTCCGAGGACCTCAGCAAAGCAGAGGCTTCCATCAGGTCCATCGTGACCGAGAGGGAAGGAGGGAGGTCCGAGGGAAGGGAGGAGGTCAGGCCCGAGCTTCTCCCTAGGATGGAGAGGATGAGGAGGGAGCTCTGGAGGGCCAGCGAGCTGCTCGAGGAGGGCTGGGCCGTATCTGTCGAGGTCCTAGCTCACGACGGCCCCGCCGTGAGGGTTCTGAAGCCTCTGGCCCGATCCTATCTGATGGCGGAGCTGGAGAGGTCCAGAAGGCCCAGGGAGCATTACCTGACCACCAAAGAGCTAGCTGTGCTCCTCAGGACGGGTCCTGTTCTCTCGCCATCCCTGAGCTATGCCGTGGTCAGAAGAGAGGTCTTCCACCGTCCGATGAGGGGCGAGGCCGGAGGCAGAGGTCTCCTGATAGGGTTCTCTCACGGACCAGGTGGAAGGGTTCCGGTCTCAGTGCCCATCGAGCACCTCCCTCACTCCCTGGCGGTCTTCGGCTCCCCCGGATCGGGCAAGACCTCCCTGGTCAAGGCCCTGTTGACGAGGCTCAGGTCGCTCGGGATCAGGTACCTCGTTCTGGACAGGCACGGAGAGTACAGGGAGAATGCCGACGTGGTCGTGGGGCCCGGAGGCGATGTGGAGGGTCTAAAGCTCCTTACCGCTGAGTCAGATCCTGAAGAGGAGTCGGTGTTCCTTTCGGACATATTCTCCATGGCCTGGCCCGAGGAGTTCGGCCCGCTCCAGTCGGCCGTCTTCAGGACAGCATACAGGAGGTTCAGGGCCGAGTTCAAAGACTTCAGGCCATCGCTCTTCGTCCGGTACCTCGAGGGAAGCGGTTCAGAACTGATCAGGGGATTCCTGGACTCGAGGAGGGCAAGGGACGCGCTCTTCTCGCTTTATTCTAGGATCTCCGAGCTTGCGGACGGAAGTGCATCGAGGTTCATAGAAGGAGGGGAAGGTGCAATCGGCATCGGCGAGCTGCTTACGGAGGACGCGGTGATAGACCTTTCGTCCCTCAGCTCTGAGCGGGAGAGGAACGTCGTCTCTTGGCTGGTTCTCAAGGCGATCTTCGAGCAGAGGAGGAGGTCGGGCAGGGGAAGCAAGATCCACGTCGTCGTCTGCGAGGAGGCGCACAACCTGCTCCCCAGGACCGAGACCGGGAGGACTACTATCGTAGAGCAGATGCTCAGGGAGGTGAGGAAGTTCGGAGAGTCGGTCTGGATAGTAGACCAGAGGCCGTCGAGGATATCCGACGACGCCGTCTCCCTTCCTGGGACGGTGATCTGCAAGAGGCTGACGGGTGCCGACGATCTGGAGGTCGTCTCGGAGAGGATGATGCTAAACGACGCGCAGAGGGATGCATTGGCTACGCTAGGATGGGAAGAGGCCGTCGTTACGACGCCTAGGACAGGAAGGGCGGTAAAGGTGGTCTGGCGCGCGGGGACCGAGCGTGTAGATGAGGGTCGTCTGCAACGATGCGGGCTTCAACCATGAAGTGCCACGAGGATTAAATGTGATAGCCTCACTCCCCATCTCAGGGCGATGAGAGGAAAGTGAATGCAGACGTCTGCAACATGGTCTTTGTTACTGGATCAAGACAGACGGTCGCAGGACCGTCCAGTCGATAGCATCAGAGTTGCTTTGATCTGATTTGGGATACGTCAAGACAGGGGTCTCCCTTTCCGAGGCCGCGGACAGGACAGTGATGGAGGGATAGTCGGATCTGCCTTTGCAGGTCAACGCTACGGCCCTCGTGGGGGAAGGGTCTGACCCTGGGGCTGACGCTCGGCGGGCATATACTGGGCCAGCTCTCCACCGAGCAGATAGAGAGCGAGGAGGACCTGAGGAGCTGGATGCTCGAGGTCCTGGGATGGACAGAGGGGCGCAGGAGTGGGCGGTTGAAACGTGGACCTCTCCGTGAAAACGGTCCGGAAGGCCGTGCTGAAGGCGGAGAGGGAGGGGACAGAGGTTCGCCGAGATCGGGGACCCCTTGTGGGCGAGGGCCGTTCTGACCTTCGTGCCGTTCGAGGCGAAGCGCGCCGCGGAGGTCGGCCGACAGGTCACGTGAGGTGGGCTTCCATGAAGCCGCGGGCCCTTCTCTTCCTTTTCCTGCTGCTCGCGGCCTCGACGACCCTAATCGGGTCGATTTTTGCCGGGAAGAAGTGGTCCGGGTCGTTGATGAGCCTGAGGGGGCTCACGGTACCGCTGGTCTTCCTCGTGGGAATAATTGCAGGGACTCAGGTCGTCAGGCCTATGGGGCTGAGCGTCCCGACAGCCGGAGCGTTCGCGCTAAATTACGTCCTTAGGGTCGGCAACAATGAGGTACTCATCAGAGCGCCTTCTGAGGTCCTGTTCACAACAGATTTCGTGATGGCCCTCGTCGCGGGAGTCATTACTTTGATGGCCAAGATCGTTCACGGTAAGACTCTCAGGAGGTGAACGACAACCTCAGACATCTTGGAAATAACGGAAGCCAGTCTGGAACGCCTTCTCTTGGTTTCTGGCACAGCACTTTTCTCTTCTGTGACCTCTGGCTGTCATTCGGACTTTCCGAGGAGGTGGCAACCCGGCTCGTAGAACTCATGGCTAGTTAGTTCAAGGGCGACGCGGATCATGCTCGGCTAGATCCGCACCGCTGGAGAGTCTAGGTTGCCTCCATTGCCTGCGACTTCGCGCCGAAAACTCGATTAGGCCTAGGAGCTTCGCCGCCTCGGCGGACACGAAGATCACGCTAATGATTCCCCTGATTAACGATCGTTCCACGGAGGTAGATGATGGTAACGCGTGGCGAAGAACCGGACGACCATCGCGGAACTCGTGGACCGCGAGTGCGACCTGCTGGTCATCGGCGGCGACCACGGCCTACCAGCGTGGTCCAACCCCACGCTCTCCTCAATCAGGGCTCGTCACCACGTGCGCTGGCGTCCACATCATTCCGGAGGACGGCAGGACGGAGCTAGTCTTCGCCCTCGTCGGGTTCCCCACGGCCGAGGACTAGTGGGAGCTGGAGTCCAATGGGATGGTCGAGGAACTTGCGGTCCATGTGCACGTCGAGGACGAGTTTCAAGCCCTCATAGGTGATCAGCCAACTGTAATCAAATCGCGCGGCATGTGTAAGGATAGGTTTAATAGAAGGTATTGGGGTAAGGTGTCGAAATATACCCACCACAATTCGAATACATTCCTGCAAACTCTTTAGATGACGTCCTAAAGTTACTAGATGAGAGGGGCGAAGAGGCCAAGATACTGGCCGGGGGACAGAGCTTGATACCCTTAATGAAGCTGAGGATTGCCCGGCCTGCACTGGTCGTTGACATCAATCGGGTCAAAGGCCTAAATTACATGAACATGGAAGACGGTTCATTAAAGATCGGTGCATTGGTAAGAATTGCGCAATTGGAACGAACTAAGTTCCCATCCCAATATGACATTCTGCGCGCGGCCTCTAGACAGGTCGCAGACCCTCAAGTGAGAAACATGGGCACCGTCGGAGGTAACGCAGCCCACGGCGATCCAGGCAATGATTTACCGGCAGTTTTCATCAGTCTGAAATCAAAATATGTTGTGAAGAGCAAGAGGGGCACACGGGAGATTCCGGCAAAGGACTTCTACAAGGGACCCTTTACAACAGAATTGCGACCAGACGAGGTGCTCGTGGAGGTGAACGTCCCACATTGGGACGGATACTCGGGAGGGACATACCTGAAGTTTGAGAGGCGCACGGGCGATTACGCGATAGCGGCGGTGGCGGTCCAACTGACCGTTGATGATGATAATAGGGTCACGCGTGCAGGAGTGGCTTTCACAAACGCGGGACCTACACCTCTGCCTGCGGAGGAAATAGAGGAATCGATAATCGATAAAAGGGGCTTAGAGAACTTGCTGACCTCGGCTAAGAATGCGTTTGACAAAATGAAGGTCAATCCCGTCTCCGACTTAAGGGGCCCGGACTGGTACAAGAGAGACGTAATGAGAGTGCTCCTCCTCAGAGGCATCAAAACGGTCTACGAGAGATTGGTTAGGTGATGTAAAGATGGGAAGACATAAGATAAGTGTGGTTGTAAACGGAGTAAAGAAGGAACTAGACGTCGAGTCGCGGCTATTGGCGGTACACATGATCAGGGAGCTGCTGAACTTGACAGGCACGCACATAGGCTGCGACACATCTAACTGTGGCGCATGCACGATCCTAGTGAGATTCCCGTGGTCCGAGGATTTCGTAACCGTCAAGAGTTGTACCCTCTTCGCGGTGCAGCTCGATGGATCAGAGATATACACAGTCGAAGGGCTTGAAAGGGATGGTAGGCTACATCCGGTTCAAGAAGGCTTTTGGGAGAAACACGGTCTTCAGTGTGGGTACTGTACGCCTGGACTGTTGATGCAATCTGCTTGGCTACTACATCAAAATCCAATGCCTACCGAAGACGAGATAAGGCAGATGATCGCAGGGAATCTCTGCAGGTGCACAGGCTACGTCAAGATCGTCGAAGCTATACAGTACGCCGCCGAAAAGCTCAATCGGATGGGAGTTCGTTCCCTCGAATTGGTGGTGAGGAGATGACAGCCACAATCCATGGGATGGGCCACCCATTAAAGAGGAAGGAGGACGCGCGTTTCATCAGAGGTAAGGGGACATATGTGGACGACATCAAGCTCCCCAACATGCTCCACGTCAAGCTGATCAGGAGTCCATACGCACATGCTAAGATCAAAAGGATTGACGTCGAGAGGGCATTAAAGGTACCCGGAGTTGTTGCGGTAATAACTGGAAAGGACTTGCAGGCCGCAGGACTAAGCATGATGCCTACCTTAATGAATGATCGCCAACCGGTTCTAGCATTAGACAAAGTGTATTATCCATATCAAGAGGTTGCTGCGGTAGTCGCCGAAGACCGCTATATAGCAGAGGATGCTGCCGAACTAGTCGAGGTTGAATACGAGCCTCTAGAACCTGTTATGACACCGCAAAGGGCCTTGGAGCCAGATGCTCCACTCGTCAGGCCGGACAAGGGAACTAACAAGATATTTACGTGGTCTGCTGGAGATAAGGACCTCACAGATAGGTATTTCCAAGAAGCAGACGTGATTGTGAAAGAGAACTTCTACTATCATAGGATACACGTCGCTCATATGGAAACATGTGGTTGCGTGGCTCATTACGATCCGCCTACAGGGAAACTCACGCTTTGGATGACAACCCAGGCACCTCATGCTGTCAGGACAGTTGCCTCACTGTTCACGAAGATCCCTGAACATAAAATTAGAATAATAGCTCCAGACATTGGAGGAGGGTTCGGCGGCAAAGTCTACGTATACCCTGGTTACGTTGTTGCAGCCTTTGCCTCCATCATGACTGAGAGGCCTGTGAAGTGGATCGAGACGCGAACCGAGAACCTAAGCAGCACTGCCTTTGCAAGGGACGCTTACATCACTGCTGAGGTCGCTGCGAAAAAGGACGGAACCCTTCTAGCATTAAGGATGAGCGTGCTAAGCGATCACGGAGCATTCTTTGGCGACGCCACACCATCCAAGTTCCCGTTCGGGCTGTTCACCATAGTCTCGGGTTGTTACAAGTGGAAGGCTGGTTATGTAGAGGTCACAGGTGTCCATACGAACAAACCACCAGGTGGCATAGCGTATAGGTGCTCGTTCAGGGTAACGGAAGCAGCCTACGTCATCGAGCGGATGATTGACATTTTGGCCCACAAATTGGGTATGGATCCAGCGGAGCTGAGGCTGAAGAATTTCATCAAGAAGGAGGAATTCCCATATACCAGTGTATTCGGATGGGAATATGACAGCGGAGACTACGAGAGAGCTCTGCGGCTTGCAATGGAGAAAATTGACTATGAGCAGCTTAGAAAAGAGCAAGAGGAGAAGAGAAAGCGGGGAGAATTGATGGGAATAGGCATAAGCACATTCGTCGAGATTGTAGGGGCTGGCCCCTCGAAGATCTTCGACATTCTCGGTATAAAAATGTTCGAAAGCTGCGAGGTGAGGATTCACCCGACTGGCAAGGTCATAGCTCGGTTCGGGACCAAGTCACAGGGTCAGGGTCACGAGACGACGTTCGCGCAGATTCTAGCAGAGAAATTAGGTATACCCGAGGAGGACATTACAGTAGAGGAGGGTGATACCGACACAGCACCCTACGGTCTAGGAACTTACGCTAGCAGGAGCACACCAACTGCTGGGGCTGCAGCGGCGGTGACTGCTGATAAAATTATTGCTAAGGCCAAAAAGATAGCGGCCCACCTCCTCGAGGTAAGGGAGGAGGACATAGTCTTCGAGAAGGGCCGCTTCTACGTGAAGGAGGCTCCCGAGAAATCCGTGACGATACAGGACGTGGCTTTCGCGGCCTACACCAATCCTCCGCCTGGTCTAGAGCCGGGTCTGGAAGCGGTAACCTATTATGATCCTCCAAATATGACGTTCCCATTTGGCGCTTATATCTGCGTCGTAGATATAGACAGAGGTACAGGAGAGGTGAAAGTCAGACGGTTCGTGGCTGTGGACGACTGCGGCAACGTCATCAATCCCATGATCGTGGAGGGACAAATTCATGGTGCTCTGACCATGGGCTTCGGGACTGCCTTCCTAGAAGAGATAAGGTACGATGAGCAGGGAAACATCTATGGCAACACCTTCATGGACTACCTTATACCTACGGCAGTGGAGACGCCTCGGTGGGAGACGTACCGCACTGTGACACCATCGCCCCACCATCCGTTGGGAGCAAAGGGTGTGGCCGAATCACCAACTGTCGGATCACCAGCAGCCTTTGAGAACGCAGTAGTAGACGCGTTGAGCCACTTAGGCGTGACCAAGATAGGGATGCCTCTATATCCGTGGCGCGTCTACAGCATCTTGAAGGAAAAGGGCGTGGTTTCAGAGCTATGACTTTGATGGAGCAAATCTTACAGAGGGCGACCGAACTCATCAAGGAAGGACGGAGTTTCGTCCTCGTGACCGTGCTCGAAACCTCGCCCTTCATAAGCGTAGAGCCCGGCACAAAGGCCATAGTGCACCCCACCGGGGAGATTGAGGGCTGGCTGGGAGGGCCTTGCATCGTCGAATGGCTAGCTAGCGAGGCCGTAAAATGCTTAGAATCGGGGCGTAGCAGGCTGGTGTTTTTTGGCCCCAATCAACGCTCAAGGTCTATTATAGCGGGCACCGAGAAGCCTCAGCTTGATACATCAGTTCATGTCAATTACTGTATTAGTTCGGGCGGAGCGATCTTCCTCTTAGAACCGATTAAGCCTGCAGTGGTGACGATAGCGGGTGAGAACGAGCTGACCAGCAAACTAGAGCAGCTTTTCAATTTTATTGGATATAAAGTTTCAAAAATAACATATGACCAAGTAATGAATAAGATACAGGGCGAATATAAGAGGCTTGGCGATATCATTATTGTCGCAACTATGAATCGCTATGACGAGGACGCGATACGGTTCGCCCTGAAGAACGGGTTTAGAAATATATTATTGGTGGCTAGCAGAAGGAGATGGGAAGCTCTAAGACAATATTTGGAGAGGGAGGGGTACAGTCCTGAGACCCTCAACATCGTCAAATGTCCCGCTGGACTAGATATAAATGCATCAAATTTGGAGGAAATTGCAGTTAGCATAGTAGCAGAGGTCATATCACTTATAAGGAATATTCCTGGTGAAACCCGATACAATGAGCTAACACATAAAAAGTGGCATTACGATACAAATGTAGAAAATTATCGTGATCCCGTTTGTGGGATGTTCGTGACCAAAGACACCCCTTATGTGCTGCTTCATGGAGGAATGACATATTATTTCTGTTGCGAAGAATGTATGAATAAATTTAAAGAATCTATGATGTCAGACGCGGAATAATACGATAAGTGAGAGTCGACCTCAAACTCTGACATCAAACCCAGTTAAAACCAGTTAAAATCAGTCTCAAAACGACTAGTTCATCATATGGTTAGTTCCCGCATACAATCTAAGAAGTAATTCAAAATGTCTGATGAGGTTTTAAGGTCGATGACCTTTTATCAGCTTCCATGTTCCTTTATAATGTAGGAGTAGACTACAAAGTCATCTGTAAATGGAGTTTCCTTGCGGCCTCACCAGCGCCGAGGCCACGTGTCCCACCTATCTGGAACCTCTAGGTAGATGCGTAGCCGTAAGTTGATCTGGAGAGGCGTCTTGAAGACGACTTGGGTTAAGGGAGAAGACACTAACGTCTCCATACACTAGGCGGTTCGCCAGTCTGTACTCGTCCCCAGCCTAGTCCTCCACCACGAGGAGGTTTTGCCTTCCTTCCCCACCAACCTGGCAAACACCTCGACCGTTCCTTCAGGAACCGAGTCCTGACGACAGCTAACATCACGATCGATTGATTCCGAGCACATCAAGCTCCTGAAGGAGGTTTTGGTTCAGACAGGAGAGATGCAGGCGATACCCATCCTTGAGCAGTTGATGAAGTAGAGGGGTATAAGGGGTATGGCATATCATAAGCAGTTCATCCTTGATACGTTCTTGAATCCCAAGGCCGAGGAAGGGAGGGAGAGGGAAGTAAGGGCCCTTGAGGAGTGGGGTTTCCGCAAGGTTCACAAGGAGCCGATCAGCGTAGCAGGTGGTTATCCATTTTTTGGCCGACCTCAGCAAGTATGAGAGTGCATCAGGCATCAAGATCCCACCAGAATTGTTACCAACAGAGGAGGAGATAGAGGCGTGGCCTCGGGAGAGGGGGTGAGGAGTTTACCTTAAATATGTTCTTGAACGCCCCTCAAGTCATAAAAAGCAACATTAATGAGCTGGAATTGAGGGCGGAACCGGCCTCATAAATATAGGCCTCTGGAGAGGAACGAACTACATGAGTCACGGTTCACGCAGTTATGCTAAGTAAAGTCTCACGAAACGGAAAAGGCGATCCTGAATCCCCTCGAGTCCATACGCATCATTGAGACTCTGCCGGTGCTCTGACCAGGCTGAGCTACCGGGGCGCCGGCGATCAGCACCGAATCGACCGACCCACCTTATCACCATTGCCACCCGGTCCCCGGTCACTACACGCGTCGGCGATGCGCCGGAACCCCATGTAGCCTCACCCCGATTTTTACAGGGTAAAAGGAAAGTTTCAACGACGTCAAGTTGATAATAACGCCGTTATGACAGACGAGCGAGATGTCGCCGCGCACCCGGTGGCTGCTCGTTGCGGCAGTCGCGGTGGTCGCAGCTGTCCTGCTGGTCGCTGTCCTCCCCTTCACGGCGCAACCGGCGAGGAAAGAGAAGCTGGTGCTGGCAGTGCAGCCGACGCAGAACCCGGCCCAGATCCTCGAGAGGGCCGAGCGGCTCAAGGGTTACCTCTCCTCAAGGCTCGGGGTGGAGGTGGAGGTCTACGTGCCGACGAGCTACGCTGCGGTGGTGGAGGCCCTCCGTTTCGGAACCGCGCAGGCGGCGCTGATGGGCTCGTGGCCGGCGGCGATCGCGGTCAAAACGGCCGGAGCGCAGGTGGTGCTCGCGGAGGTCAGGAGGGTCTACGTCGACGACAGGTACGTCGAGGGCACCTTCTACTACTCCTACTGGATAGTGAGACCAGACTCTCCGTATACCAAACTCGAGGACCTGAGGGGGAAGAGCGCCTGCTTCCCGAGCCCCATCTCTTCGTCCGGGTACCTGGCGCCGATGGCGAGGATGGTCGAGCTCGGTCTCCTGAGCAGGAAGGACGGCGGCGCGGTCGACCCCAAGGACTTCTTCTCGGAGGTCTACTTCGCCGGCGGATACGCCCAGTGCTACGAGGCGCTGATGGCAGGCAGGGTGGAGGTGACGGTGATGGCCGGTGACGTCTCGAAGGAGCTCTACGAGAGGGCGATGAGCTCGACGCGGGTGATCGAGAAGCAGGGGCCGCTGCCGTCCCACGCGCTGGTCGTCTCGAAAAACCTCGACCCGAAGCTGAGGGAGGCCTTGATCGAGGCCTTCCTTGACCTCAACACCCCTGACGGCGCGGAGCTGATGAGGAACCTCGTCTCAGCGATCTTCGTGAGGTGGGAGAGGAGGACCTCGGAGGAGCACCTCTCGGCGCTTGACAGGTACATCGAGCTGACGGGACTGGAGTTCAAGGGCTGAAGGAAGTGCAGCTGAAACTCGAGGGCGTCTGGTTCGGGTACCGGAACCCCGTCATGGTGCTGCGGGGAGTGGACGTCGTCTTCCGGTCTGGCGAGGTGACGATGGTCCTCGGAAGGAGCGGTTCGGGCAAGACCACGCTCCTCAAGGTGGCAGCAGGGCTGCTGAGGCCCAGCAGGGGAAGGGTGATCGCCGTGGACGACTCGGGCGAACCCCTCTCACGGCCGAAGATCGGTTACATCCCTCAGGGGATAGGTGTGGTGGGGAACATGACGGTGATGGAGAACGTGCTGCTCGGAGCGCTCGACAGGAACCGCGGGCTGGGAACGCTGCTCGGCCGGTTCCCGAGGGAGGAGGTCGAGAGGGCCGAGGAAATCCTTGAGCAGCTGGGGCTCGGAGGGATGGAGAACGAGCTGGTGAGGGAGCTCAGCGGCGGCCAGCGGCAGAGGGTTGCTATAGCGAGGAGCCTGATGCACGGTGCCGAGCTGGTCCTTGCGGACGAGTTCGTCTCGCAGCTGGATCCGCTGACGACGATCGAGGTCCTAGAACTCATCAGGTCCCTGAAAGCGAGGGGCATCGGCTTCGCGATCACGACGCACGACGTCCATCTGGTGCCGAGGTACGGGGACAAAGTGGCGGTTCTCAAAGACGGGAAGATCGTGATGGAACGGTTGGCATCGATGACCTCACCGGAGGAGCTCGTGGAGGCGCTTTGACCACCACGCCACACCCTGTGAGGGGCCAAAGGCCTCCCGTGGGTCTGGCGGTCCAGCTGGCCATCGCGGTGGTCACGCTTTCGCTCCTGATCAGGTTCGGCGCCTTCGACCCAGCTGTGGTTGCGCGCTTCGGAAACCTGCCCGCGTTCGTGGCGGGGATGCTGCCGCCGGACCCGAGGCCGCTGCCCACACTCGTGATGAGCATGATCGAGACGGTGATGATCGCCTTCGCTGGCACCTCGATCGCCGTGGCCCTTTCGGTCCCCCTCGCGCTCCTCAGCACGAGGTCCCTCTTCGGCGATGCGGTCACCGTGCCTCTGAGGTTCGTCCTCTCGGTCATCAGAACGGTCCCATCGATCATCTGGGCGCTGATCTTCGTGGTCACCGTGGGATTCGGCCCGCTCGCGGGCGTCCTTGGAACAGCGATGTACTCGACGGGCTACCTCTCGAAGCTGCTGTACGAGGCCTTCGACGCCGTCGACCGGGAGGTGCTGGAGGCGATCAGGGTGATGAGGGTCGGCAAGCTCGCGGAGATGAGGTACGTCGTGCTGCCGGAGGCCGCCAACTACGTCCTGAGCCAGTCGCTCTTCATGTTCGAGTACAACGTCAGGGCCTCCGCGATCCTGGGGCTGGTGGGAGCAGGCGGCATAGGGTTCTACATTCTGGCGTACGTCCAGGTCCTAGACTACAGGTCCCTCAGCACTGCGCTGATCGTGCTGCTCGCCTTCGTCCTCGCGGTCGATTTCGTCAGCTCCAGGGTCAGGAAGAGGTTCCTCCCCGACTGATCTGCCACCGATGGGCTTATTTTCGGTTGAGGATAGGGCCGTCGACTACGTCAGGGCGACGAGGATGCCCTATGACCCGTCCTCCGAGGGCCTGCCGTTATCGACGGAGCTGGTGGGCAGGTGCATGTGGGACGACGGGATGCTGGGAGCCGATCGGACTGAGGAAGAGGTTCCGCGAGCTGAGGCTCAGGCTGCTTTCGCCCTCGAGCTGAGGGCCTCCCTGACCAGCGAGGGTATCTCGAACGGAGTAGCGGCCACCCTGATCCCTGCGGATGAGAGGGCCCTGATCTTGCTCTCGGCGTCGCCGACGCCCATCGAGATGATCGCGCCCGCGTGGCCCATCCTCTTCCCCGGAGGTGCGGTCCTCCCGGCGACGTAGGCGACCACCGGCTTCGGGTATTCGGTCTCGACGACGAAACGCGCCACCCTCTCCTCCGCGTCCCCACCGATCTCTCCGATCAGCACCACCGCCTCCGTCCCGGGGTCCCTCCTGAAGAGATCCAGCACCTCGATGAAGTCCATACCGACCACAGGATCGCCGCCGATGCCGACGCAGGTGCTCTGCCCCAAACCTGCGGAGGTCAGCTGCATCGCCACCTCGTAGGTCAGCGTCCCGCTCCTCGAGACCAACCCGATCCTGCCAGGGGAGAAGACGTGACCCGGCATGATGCCGAGCTTGCACTCGCCCGGTGTGATGACGCCCGGCGTGTTGGGGCCTATCACCGTCACGTTCCTCATCCGCGCGTACCTGATCATCCTGATCCCCTCGTGGATCGGTATCCCCTCCGTGATGACCACGATCAGCCTTATCCCCGCATCGATCGCCTCGTAGACCGCGTCAGGTGCGAACTTCGCAGGGACGAAGACGATGGAGGCGTTGACCTCCGGATGGGCCCTCACGGCCTCCTCGACCGAGTCGTAGACCGGAACCCCGTGGACAGTGGTGCCTCCCTTCCCAGGTGTGACGCCTGCGACGACCTTGGTCCCGTACCGGATCATCGCCTCGGTGTGGAAGCTACCCTCCCTTCCCGTGATCCCTTGGACGAGGACCCTGGTCGAAGCGTCGACGAGGACCGGCAAAACTCCTCGACTCGCACCGATTTGCGTCGGATTTAACGTTGGCTCACCTGCTCCGCATCACCTCAGATGAGAATCTGGCACGTCGATCGAGACGAGCATCATTTAAGAGATCGCTCCTCACCACTCATTCGGGTCATGCTCCCCTACGCTCCCTGGATAGCTTGGCTCCTTCCGATCCTCGGCTCGGCGCTGGTCCCCGCGTTCTTCAGGATCCACAAGAGGGCCGGCGAGCTCTACTCAATCTTGCTGATCGCGGCGGCCGCGGCAGCCTCCTTCTCCATGGTCCCCGACGTCTACGGCGGGAGGTCGCTGCTGGTCTCGGTTCCCTGGCTCGTCCTCCCGGGCGGCGAGGTGCTCGAGTTCGGGCTTCTGGTGGACCCGCTCTCGGTCCTAATGGCCTGCATCGCCACGGGAATAGGACTGCTGATCCTGGTCTACTCGGTCGGGTACATGGCCCACGAGGAGGGCCTTCCCAGGTACTGGTTCTTCATGACCTTCTTCATCGGCGGCATGACGCTCCTCGTTCTCTCCGACAACCTCGCAGGCCTCTACATCGGGTGGGAGATCGTGGGAATCTGCAGCTACGCCCTGATCAGCTTCTACTACCACAGGAAGGAGGCGAGGTATGCCGGGATCAAGGCCTTCGTCACGACGAGGATAGGCGACGTCATGCTCTTCGCGGCGATAGCGCTCCTCTTCGCGAAGTACGGAACGCTCAGCGTCTCAGAGATCGCCCACGAGGTCGAGCTCCACGGGATCGAACCCCAGCTGATGACGTTAGCGATGCTCCTCGCCTTCGGAGGAGCCATGGGCAAGTCTGCCCAGTTCCCGCTCCACGTCTGGCTCCCGGACGCGATGGAGGGCCCCACACCGGTGAGCGCGCTGATCCACGCGGCCACGATGGTCAAGGCCGGGGTCTACCTGATGGCGAGGTTCTCGTGGACCCTCATCCCCGTGGAGCACCTCGGGACCTCGGGACTCGACCAGTGGTACTCGCTGATGATATCGATCGGCGCGTTCACCTCGCTCTTCGCGGCCACGATGGGGCTCGTCATGAACGACATCAAGCGAGTCGTCGCCTACTCCACCATAAGCCAGCTGGCCCTGATGTTCACCGCGATCGGCGCTGGCTCAATCTACGGCTGGACAGCGGGCACGTACCATCTGCTGAGCCACTCGGCCTTCAAGGCGTTGCTGTTCCTCGCGGCGGGCTCGGTGATCCACGCTGTGGGGACCAACGACATCGACAGGATGGGAGGGCTGAGGAGGTACATGCCGGT
>Ga0105163_1000768_pt1 | contig 18333 bp, 17 predicted proteins | sample JNZ110809AmetaG_FD_81531 | JGI IMG/M metagenome (GOLD analysis project Ga0105163, IMG submission 81531) | Hot spring microbial communities from Jinze hot spring, China to study Microbial Dark Matter (Phase II) - JNZ 110809A | ecosystem: Environmental > Aquatic > Thermal springs > Hot (42-90C) >... | reverse complement strand
GATCTTCAAAGATCATCCATCCACTTAGATAACTATTTAAAAGGTATATGATCATGAATAATAATTTTTTGAGGAAGTTTTACGGCTGCTCATTAGACAACTTTACGCCATTCCTCAACAAACCTATCTTTCCTCGACGCCCTCTTATACTCCTTATAGTGGTCTTTGCATAGGTACGCTCTCCTGCCCACATCGATCTTTAAGCCATAGGCTTTAGCCTTCTCGATGCTTAGGGATTTAACAGCCTCCTTACCGCACCCCTCAACACTACATTTAACACCCTTCGAGACCCTACCCATACACCTACCCCACACTAACTCACTGAACCAATCGTTTAACTTTTACCAGCGACTTTAACAATTCTTTCATAAACCCACCTAGCCCTCTCATAAACTTTCCTTCTCCCTTTAAATCCCTTCGGCCCGACCTCCTCAACCACATAGGATGCTGCTGAGGAGCCGAGGGCCGCGCACCACAGTACATCCTCACCCTTAATATACTCGGCTAGGAAGCCGCCCATAAAGGAGTCGCCTGCGCCTGTTGGATCAACAAGCCTTCTCGGCGGGGCCGCGGGAATATAGAAAACACCGTTTTTGAAGGATATGAAGGCCCCACTTACACCAACGGTAGCTACCGCCGCCTCGACCCCAAGCCCCCTGATTTTCTCCAGAGCCTTGAGCACATCACTCAATCCAGTCATGGCTTTTAGCTCTCCTTCCGAAGCTTTGATTACGTCGATATGTCTGAGGAAGGTTAAGTCACTTATCCCGCGTAAGAAGACCCTACCATCATTATTAAATCCCCTCAGCAGGCCCTGAGGATCAAGCGTGACCACGGGGGCCATGTTGGCAATCCTTTCCATTAAAGATATGGGCACCTCATTGGCTATTGGAGATATATGAACCGCCTTGGCCCCCAAGTCCACTATATCCTCATCAGATATTGGTGGAGCCCTACTCCTAAGAAACATATCCCTCTCCCCGCCCACGCGGTACCTTATTAGGAAGCTTGTCGTCTTATATGTCTCATCTATTTTAAGATAGCTTAAGTCAACACCCTCCTTCACAAGCCACCTTAAATAAGCTTCTGGGAAGTCTCCGCCAACTCTAGACATAACTGATACAGTTGCGCCAAGCTTCCTAGCGGACATAGATGTATATGTCGGCGGCCCACCAAGCCTTCTCCTAGGCTTCCTCGCGCCTAGGGGGAGAATAAGGTCTATAGAGAAGTGACCTATAGTGACCAGGTCAAACATTTTCCGTTCTCTCCGGGAGCTAGGCGATAAAGTAGGCCAGCACCGCTGATATTGCCAGTGATGGGAGAAAGTTTGCCACTTTTATTCTTTTTATCTCCAGTATATTTATTCCTAGCCCGATTAGTATTATGCCGCCGGCGGCACTGAGCTCATTTATTATAGCCCCTGTGAAGAAGGCTTTTGAGAGGGATGCCAGCACCGTTATTCCGCCCTGATATAATAGTAGTGGTATGACTGAGAAGAGTACGCCCACGCCCAGCACTGAAGCAAGCGATATTGATGCGAAACCATCAAGCATTGATTTAGCGTATAAGATGCTCGGATTCCCATTTAAGCCATCTTCGATTGAACCAATGATGGTCATGGAGCCCATACAGAAGACTAGAAAGGCGGTCATGAAGCCCTCAACAAACCTATCCTCCCCAGAACCGAATTTCGACTTAATGAGGTTCCCAAATCTCTCAATGCGCCCCTCAATATCAAGGGACTCTCCTATGATCGCCCCGATGAGGATGCTAAAAAATAATATAATGAGGTTGCCAGTCTTCAGGGTCATTTGAAAACCGATGAAGAGGGTTACAAGCCCTATACCTTTAAAGACAATACTTTTGATCCTCTCGGGAAAACCGCCACGTAAAACTAGTCCCATTGAGCTCCCGGCAACCACCGCAATGGCATTTACAAATGTTCCCCACATAGAGATGGTCGACCACCGTCCTAAAGGGAAGGAGAGCCATTAAACTTATAAAGTTTCATCTCCCTGAAAAGGTGAGGGACGCGGCCAAACTTCTGAAACATTTGAGTGGCATGGCCATTAAATTTTTCAGGTTGAAGAAGCGCAATGTATAAGTGTATATTCCACACTCTTATCTCCTAAGAGAAAGGGAGTTGGATTATGCCGCATAAGCGTAAGAATAGGGGTCGCTCAAAGGGTCAGAAGGGCAGAGGCGACGTTGTTCAGTGCAGTGGTTGCGGCGAACTTGTCCCGCGTGATAAGGCCAAGAAGGTCACGCGCCGCGTCTCCGTCGTAGACCCAGCATTAGCTAAGGAGCTTAAGCAGAGGGGCGCTTACGTATCAAGCAGGGTTGAAACGTTCTATTATTGCGTCTCCTGCGCCATTTTTAGAGGTCTAGTCAGAATCAGAGCTAGAGAGGAGAGGAAGATTAAAACGCCAATAAAATAGAGGGAACATTTTAATTTTTTCTCTCCGCTCGGGGCAACCTTTTATGGAAGTAGAGGATTCTCTGGAGGACAGTAAGGTTTGACATTATAGCCAAAATTATTATGCCGACACGTAAGGCAGGCAAAAATGGCCAAACAATTTCCACTAGGGATGAAGCTGAGATAATTATGATTCTCTCAGCCCTTTCAACTAAGCCAATGGATTCCATCATAACGCCGGAGGATTCGGCTCTAGCCCTAACGTAGCTAGTTAACAACGAGCCTATTAATGCCAGCAATCCCCATATCAGATCACATACTCCGCCGAGGATCAAGCCGAGTAGGACTGCCGAGTCCACGTATCTATCTATTATGGAGTCAAGGAAGCCTCCAAAGACTGTTACCTCGCCGCGAATCCTAGCTAGGGCGCCGTCGAGGGCATCACAGATGCCAGAGAACAGCAGAAGGAGGAACGCCAGAATCAGGTGGACCCTATACATGCTTAGGTCCGTGGATAGCGCGCCGGCCGCCCAGTAGGCCATCCCGGATAGTAGACCTAAAATGAAGCCCAGAATACTTATCACATTTGGCTTGAGACCAATCCCATAAATTATCTGGGCTTCCCGAGCCATTAACCCTTGAAACTTACGCTTCAACCTAGTTAACATTCCCCACACTACTTTAAGGATATAAAAGTTTGGCTACATTTTTGTTTCTAGGAACCCCAAAGTATCTGGCGACATTCTCGCACTTAACCCTCAGTAGAAGGAGATGCGGTGTCTTTATCTCCATCTCGGTTATTGTCTCCGCGTTGGCCATGCCCTTAGCGATAACGAGGTCAGCCCTCTCGTAGACATCTAGGAACCCCCTGCTGCACTCTGATACAATGAGACCCATTGCATCGCTTCCGGTAGTCATCACTTTATCCACCACATTATTTAATCCAGCTAGCATGGCGTCCTCCATAGTGGCGTCATTACAAACCGGCCTCTCCTTAACCGCAGCTATCACCCTACACCCGAAATTCTTTAGCTCCCTAATCAGCAGCTTATCGAACGCAATTTCTCCGGCATTATCCGCTAAATAAATAACTAGCCCAGCCTCTTTAGCGTGGTTGAAGGCTATATAAATATCATCTATTGCTAGGTCACGCTCGGCTTCAATAATTAGCCTATATAGATCATTAAAGTTGAATACATGACCTGGAATATCAAACTCGATAGTGTTACCCACAATGGCGCATAGGCATGCTCTCCTAAACCTTAGGTAGTCGGATTCGCCCTTGGAGACAAATTTCTCGGCGAATGGGAGGACCCTTAAGGCCTCCATATTGCTCAGCATCTTTCTTTTAGCCATTGGATCATTATTGCCTGTTACATCCTTGATCAGCCTCTCCCGCATGGTGCCTAAAACAGCTGGTACAGCATCCAGATGAAAGTTTTCAGCGAGCATTTTAAGGAGATTGGTTATCGCCTTAAACCTTAACTCCAAGCTCTCCGTTGCCTCCAGGATCTCTAAATAACCCCTATAGAAGAGGCAGAGAGAGCACTCAGGGCTAACCTTCAACCGCCAGCCCCCAAACCCTTAGGTAAACTTAAGTTCTATAATGGGCCGGGCTAATTAATATTAGTCTCAGCCCACAGCCTTAAGCATCGCCTCGGCAAACTCGAGCATGATCTTATATGGATCCTTAGCCTTAACCACGCCGGTTGAGACTAGGATCCCTTCCACACCCAGCTTTATGGCCGCTGCAACGTCGCTGCCGTCTGTTATTCCAGCCCCGCAGAGAACAGTAACCTCTGGGTTAACCCTCTTAACCGCCCTAATAGTAGCCGTAATAACCTCGGGCTTAGCCTTCGAAACTGATATGCCGGTGCCTATGAGCTCCGGCGGCTCAATGGCAATCATGTCTGGCTTAAAGGTTGCTATTATAGCGCCTGCAACCGCGCTCTCAGAGCACACAATTGAGATCAGATTTATCTCGCGGGCCCTCGTGACGGCGGCGCTTATATCGCTTAGGCTAATCTTTCTCTCCGAGTGGTTAAGGAGAGAGCCGACGGCACCAGCATATTTAATTGATTCGGGCAGCACGTAACCAGTGTAACTTCCATAGCCTATTGGATCCATGTGTTGGGCAAAAACTGGCACATCGATCTTTCTTGCGATTATCGGTATGTCGACGAACTGTGGAGCAACGCCAATACAAACGCCAGTTTCCATACTAACTCCCTCGGCCACTTCAGCCAACCTAATAGCATTTTCCCCAGTAGCCTCCGCATAGGCCTTAAAGTTCACCAATATTATTGGCAGCTTAACCTCGGGCATTTACGTCTATCTCCGGCTCAGCGCTTCCTTTGGGTGCGTTTTCTAATAAGTCTGATAAAAAGATTTTCCTCTTAGCAATAAATCTTCATCCATAAAATGATGGTTTATCGCGGGGCATTTCCCGCGCAGCCTGCTCGGACATTTTTCTAGCGTCTTCGAGGAGACTGTCGAAAGTTTCGTCCAGCTCGGATACATATGTTTCGAGGGCCTCAATATATAGTTGGAGGGCCCTGATCAGATCACCCGCACTGTTACTATAATCTAGGACAATGCTTATGAAGTCCAGATCCTTCTTACTCCTATCAGTCTCATCAATATCCCTTTTAACCTCTTCCAGCATCTTAAGAAAACATTTTTCTTCAGTCTTAAACAGGTTCGATTTAAGGCTCACATAAGCCTTCAAGTTCTCCAAAGTTTTCTTCACGGTTTTTCTTCCTATGGGCTCGGAGAGATCTACACTTTCCATGAACCACATCCTCATTTCCACAATTTTAAGGAGTTGAGGACAAAGCAATTATAATGTTTGTTAATAGTCTCATGTATTCCCGGAAGTTTTCAGCATAGTTATGCAGAGAAAAAGTTTTTGAATTTTATGTAGTGTTTTATTAGTTGGCATTAACTTTTTTACAAGAGAGTGGAATCATGGGGCGGAGGTTATGGGAGACTTTAGTGGGGAGGAACATTCTAGGAGGGTTTACCCAAGGGCGCCGTTAGTCGGCGTTGGGGCAGTTGTGCATGCAAATGGAAGGTTTCTACTGATCCGCAGGGCAAATGAACCTGGAAAAGGGTTGTGGTCAATCCCCGGCGGGCTTGTTGAGGTTGGCGAAAGTATTAGAGATGCCGTTAAACGCGAGGTTGAGGAGGAAACTGGCGTAAAAGTTGAGGTTGGACACCTCATAGACGTGCTGGAGAACATCATCTTTGATGAGAAGGGGCGGGTGAAGTTTCACTATATACTTATAGACTTCGAGGCCAAGCCCCTCACAAAAGATATGGAAGTGCTCCCCTCCCAGGAAGTTCTAGAGGCACGCTGGTTCACCATTGAGGAGATGAAGAGCCTATCAATTACAAAGACTACCAGAGCGTTATTTAGGAAAATGGGTATAGAAATCTAGCACCTGTTAGAGTGGCTACATGAAGTATTCGAGTCTTGTCAATCCGACTATCTCATCAAACTCCAAGTTTAATGCATCCAATATTTGGTCGAACGTCGACCTAAGGTAGCTAATATATTTATCAACATCTATCTCCTTAGATGTTGCCAACTGGATGGGCTTAACGAATGGTTCTTTAACGGTCTTTACAAATTTTATTGTATCGCCAGCCTTCAACTCAATGCCCTTGACCTGCAACATGAGAGCGGCCTTGACGTGCTGTGGAGTTGTCTTCGTGTAGGCCTCTGGAGGCTTCCCGAGGACTACTTCAAAAGCTAGGTCACTTATGTCCTCCCACTCTCTATTCTTCAGCTTCATGTAGCACTCACGTATTATGCGCTCGATCTCCCTCTTAGCCATCTCGAACTCCCCGGGCGTCTTAACGCGGCTTAATGTATCCTCAATGGCGTCAAAATACCTCTTTATGAGGAGCGGTATATGTTTCTTCTTCCCAGTGAGGCCCTTAACATCTACACTTCCATCATCTAGGACGCCGAGATAGTTCTTTTTCCTATAACTGAAGACCGCGTAGCGGTAATACTTGTCTACGTCGAGCTCCATTCCCAGGGTCTTCTCAGCCCAATCTGATAATTCCTTAATCTTCTCTGGGGATGGGTTCTTGAGAAAGAGGCTGTCGGTGTCGCCGTATATTACCTCGATGCCGAGCTCACGAGCTTTCTTTATCGTAAGCGTTATTATATTTCTTCCTATGGCAGCCGTTGCTTCAGCGGCTGGTGGGCAGTAAAGGTCGAAAACCTCCGCACCGAATACTCCATAAGAGGCGTTCAATATAACCTTAAGCGCGCTCTGTATCACACTATACCATTTCCTCTGCTCCTCCGGAAGAGACTTATCCTTAGACTTAGGCTTATACCATTTAACCCTTAGATCTCTGAGGGATCCTATCAACGCGCTCTCAAGGGCCCTATGCTTCTTACAGACCCAATGAGACGTTTCTGGGACGAGATTGTCTCTGCATTCCTCATGGACGCACCGGACTGTTTGATAACCAAGGTTATAGACCTTAATTATGGATGGATATAGGCTTTGGAAGTCCATTACGGCTATATTGAAGTGTACGCCCGGCACGGGCTTAACGACGATCGCACCCATATATTTTTTGCCCTTGATTATCGCCTTTGTTACGGTTGTCCCTCTCGCTGCAATGATGTCCTCGCTGTTCGGGATGAGCATATTCTTTCTACGGTGCTCGTAGTACATGAAGCTGCGGATCCATTTCGAGACGCCCTGTCTACTTACATCCTCCATCGGCATCCTGCCTATTCTGGTCAGGATCATTATGAGCTTCATTACGAGGTCATCATTGTAAGAGGTTAGCTCCAAGGTCATCTCAGCATCGTTAAGGCAGTAGCGGGCTAGCTCGCCATAAGATAGTTCTGATAGGGGCTTCGTTGGAACAATCTTCGATTTCCCAAGAAGGGCCTTAGCAACCTCATCGAGGGTTACATTGCGGTACTTCTGCCCAAAAGCATATATCTGAATTGATCTGTTCAGGAAGAAACGATATAGGTCTATATGCACGCCATATCTTAATGTGCAGATCTTCTGCCCCCTCTCTATTGGGACAGCCTTCCTCGAGAACCCTAAGTTCTTAGCCCTATGATATAGATAGTTTAGGTCGAAGTCGTCTCCATTAAATGTTATTACGAATGGATAATTATTTAGTATGTTAAAGATTGATTGGAGGAGATCCCTCTCGGAGCTGTAAAACTCAACTGTTACGTCGGGCGGCAGAGTTAGGTTGCCCTCCTCTATACCATCGCGCCTAAGCAGCAGGACCCTCTTTACCCCGTCTGAGCTGACTAGGGAGGCGCATATAACTGGCTGGGAGGCCTCTTCAGGATCTGGAACCCTTGTCGCTACTGGTGAGTAAACCTCTATGTCCAGGGCGACCCGGCGCATCTTCGGGGCAGGATACTCTAGCAGCCTAGCCCATGTCTCTAGGTATGGGAGGAAGTCTTGGGGGATATCCTTAGAGAGAATATCAAGAACGCTTGCAACGTTTTTCTCGGTTGTCTCATCGAAGTATGGCATTAATTCGCCGTCCTTAATTATATATGGCATACCCGGCTGCAGGCCCCTATCATAAATGTAGCACTGATAATACTTAATGGACGCCTCCCAAACCTTAGCTTCCCTGCCCTCGCCAAATGCCACTGAAAGTTCTTCTGGAATTATGTCTCTTAGACAGCCTTTAGGCCGCCCGCCTATAGCCAGCGGGTCCTTAGCGACAACCTTAGTAACCTTTATTATCCTATCGAATAGGGCATCATATTTCTCAATAACCTCCAGGTGATCGAAGCCCGGGTGGTAAACAACTCTATCAATTTTCTCCAGGTCCTCAATCCGAGCATTCGTAAGAAGGTATGGTTTATGGCCGGTGTTATCATGCCATAAGTAGATGCTCTGTGAGACCGGCTCATATAGCTTTATGTAGGCAACGCTCTTGGAGCCATCATAGCCTACGGATACAAGGTAAGATGGGGGGAGATTATTCGGCGCAATATTTGCTGCTTCACCAGCCTCGATAATATAAGCCTCATTTTCATAAGCCTCAGAAGTCTCATCAATACTCTCCCTAATCTCTAAGGCAGCATTTTCATCAGGCTTAATCGGCTTACAAAACTCTTCTAATGTTTTCTGTCGCATTCCAAATCTACAAGTTATTTATAAGAGACCACGCATTTAAAATTTCTGAGGGCTTAGTGTGCCAATAAATTTCGTTAAAGCCTTAAATATGAGCCTTGAGACGCTTCAGAGGGGCATCCAGATTAGTCAAATAGCCCCCTGGCTGGGGGATATTGCCCTAAAATACGGTTATTTGGGGGCATTTTTCATGAGTTTTCTCGGATCCATATCCATAGTCTTTCCAGTGCCATATACTATGATGATATTTGTGATGGGAGGGCTGCTTGATCCAAAGCTCCTGGCGCTATCGGCTGGAGCGGGGTCGGCCCTTGGTGAGATGCTGGGATACATCATTGGGTATTGTGGAGGGTCCTTTATAAGCGAGGAGAGGAGGAGAAGGATGAAGACCATAGCGAGGATCTTTGAGAAGTATGGAGTAGTGGCGGTCTTTATATTCGCCCTAACGCCTTTACCCGATGACCTGATTTTGATACCGATTGGCATCATGCACATGCCATTCATTAAGGCTTTCATACCATGCCTTTTTGGAAAAATTGCTATGTGCTTTATCCTAGCCTATAGCGGTAAGTTTTTAGGGGGGCTTGCAGTGGAGTTTGCCGGCGGCGAGGCAAATCCCATTATAGCCATTGCAGCGGGCATCTTTCTAGTGGTAATTATCATAGCAATACTTAAAATAGACTGGGAGAAGCTTCTGCTGGAGGGCCACAAATTTATAAAGCCCTCAAGCAATAAATAAGCCCCTATTAAGGTTTATTTGTGGCTATTAATAGCCGTTAGGCCGACAAGCTTGTCTATCTCTTTAGCGAGGCTTCTTGGGATGCTTACTGATATGTAGCCTTTCTCTTTATTCCCTATATATTCCTCATTAATTCTACTAAGCTAGTATATAAAAATCTTTTGGCGCATACATAAGGTATAGATGAAGAAAACATCAGCTAATGAGACTGCCAAACCTGCATAGGCATAAATTTCAGGGAGAATTATTGTGGGGGCACTCTTCAAGTCTGCGAGTTGCTCTGGAAATGGAGATGCTTGATATGAAAAGGGATCGATGGGGCGAATAACATTCGGTGAGGGTGATATCTCATCTTATTTTACTATCGATTTTTCTACGAGTTCTATGATGTTTCTCACTTTTATTGCCGATCCAGTGGATTCGAGGGATGTCTTAAAAGAGTACTCGCACCATGGACAGGCTGTTATCAGGGTTGTGGCGCCTACGGCTTCAACATCCCTAACTCTTTCCCTCGCCGTCCACGCCATGAGTTCCGGATAGGCTATCATGACCCCGCCGCCAGCACCGCAGCACCATGCATAGTTTTTGTTTCTCTCCATTTCCCGGAAATCTAGCCCCTCAATGCTTTTGATGAGATTTCTCGGGGGATCATAGACCCCGCATATTCTTCCGAGATTGCAGGGGTCGTGATAGGTCACGGTTTCCCCAGGCAGTCTCTCAAGTTTTAGCTTTCCCGTTTCCACTAGCATATCCACGTACTCGGTGATATGAAGTACTTCAGCCTCGATATTTCCTACACGCGGGTAATACCGTTTGAACGCGTTGTATGCGTGGGGGTCCGGCGTAGCTATAGCCTTTACGCCCAGCCCATTGAAGGTTTTAATGTTTTGTTCTGCGAGGCTCTCAAATAATCCAGTTTCTCCAAGCTGCGCGGCGTATAATCCGTCATCCAGCTCGTTTTCCAGGATGCCGAAATCAACGTTGGCCATGCTTAAAACCCGCGCAACTGCCTTGAGGGTATCACGGACAAGGGGCTCCAGAGCGTAGATGCTTCCAGTATACAGTAAGACCTCAGCCCCCTGCTTGGGCAAAAGCTTAACATGGAAACCCAGCTCCTCCGTCCACTTAAGCCTCTCTTCCCTCCTCACAACGCCAAAGGGGTTTCCGTAGCGCAGCAGGCTTTCAAGGGCGTTTCTATGAGCTGGAATTCTTAGAAGCCCCTCCTCAATGCATATTTTCCTGAACTCTTCAACAATTCTAATGTGATTAATCTCGTCGATCTCCGAAACCCTCATATATACTGGGAAGTGGATTACGCATGCCTCGTGGCAGCCCCCGCATAGATTACATTTGTAAACTATTTCGGCAATCTTTTCATCAAGGGTTATGCGGCCCTCAAAGAGGGCCTGCGCGGTGCTTATTATCCCCCTTATTGAGAAGCTTTCCCAGCGGTGTCCCGGATACTCGTATAATGGGCATATTTTATCAATGCCCCTATCTCTAAACACCGGATGTTTACACCAGCTAACCCTTGCACACCGATAAATTTGCCTAGCGAGATCCTCCGAAAACATTCTTTAACACCTACAGGCCAAGTATTCCAGGGGCCATGATGCCGTTCGGGTCAACTATACTCTTAATCTTCTTTAATAAAGCGTAATATTCGCCAAACCTGTGCATCTGGTCGGCCCATAGTGTTCCCATTCGGTATGGGCAGGCCCCAAGCTCCATAAGACTCACCTTCAACATATTCCATGCCTCTAAGGCTCTCTCCACCTCCGCGGCGTCGCTGGGATTAAAGTATGTCACCACAACCATAACGAAGCTCCTATCGCAGAGGAAGCCGCCCGCACCCACATTGAGACCAAACTTTTTCTTAACTTCACCCGCAAGCTTCTCTAGCGCCTTATAGTATGGGCCTATCTCCCCTACAGGTATATGCATAGGTAGGATCACCCTCATGCCGAGCTTATATCCGAATAGGCCCACCCACCTATACCTCTCATTCCACGTGTCTTTCGAAAGGTCGGGCCCAAGGTAAGTGCCCCTCTTCCCGGCAACCCTCATCAACCTCCCCATCTCAATGTCAAGCTCATCCTGCGTATTAGCCTCCAACACAAATTTTATAGTGTGGGGCCACGGCGCCTTCTCCGGAAAAAGTTTATCCAGGGTCCACCCAGGGGATAAGTAGGTGTATATTGTTGGTATCCTGCTTCTGCGAACCGCGTAGATGGCTCTGCCAGCGTCTTCTATATCCTTGTACCCGAATGTGGCAAATCCCATGGCTCCTGGGAGCTCCTCTATTTTAAGGGCGACTTCCACCACTATGCCGAGGGTTCCCTCCGAGCCGCAGAAGAGCCCGGTTAAGTCGTTGGCTAGGGCGTACCTGTAGAAGTGGCCGTGGGCTTTCGGGTGGGCCATTGAGCCCGTCGTTATAATCTCAGCTGTGGGTAAGACCACCTTACAGCCAATAACGCAGTCGCCCATATTTGAAAAATATGGCCCCGCACCCCACCCGGTGCCGTGGGTTACAAAGTTGCCGCCAACTGTACCGCTTATGCCGTTCTCCGGAGACATTAAAAATCTAAATCCACGCCTGCTGAGTATAGCTTCAAGCTCACTGAAGGTTATGCCCGGCTCAACGGTGCACGAGAGAGCACTCTCGTTTATCTCGACCACCCTATTCATCCTCGATAAATCAACAATCACGCTGCCCTCCCTCACTGGCACAGAGCCCCATAAGCTCGTGCCGCCGCTCCTCGGATAAATGGGGGTCCTGGTCTCATTAGCCCACCTCACTATTTCCTGAACCTCTCTAGTTGAGCCTGGGCGAACAACAGCTATGGGGACCGCCCCCCTCAGGGGTGTGGCGTCCCTCACATAAGTTAACATCGCTGGAATGCTGTCTAAGATATTATCTTCACCAACAATACTTTTTAATTCCTCAATTTTCCTCTTGCCTTCCATAAGAAACCCGATTACGCTATTTTTTGAGCGAGCCCTTCAAGTAATTGATGTAGTCGATAACCCCATCTTTCACGGTGTATTTCGGCTCGTAATTCAGCTCCTTCCTTATCCTGCTGGCATCAACTAAAACCCGCGGCGTTTCATCGCCAGGCTCCACCTCTATCTGGGCTTCGGGCAACTGCTCCTTAACATACTCGGCCAGAGTCCTCAGTGAAACCGCCTCATCACAAGTGTTAAAGATGCAGTGTTCATAGCGCTTAACCTTGAGGCCAAACAATAAAACGTTGGCCGCCTCCTTAACATATTGCGGGGTGATCACAGTGTCGCCCTTCGGCACTATAACCTTCTTACCCAGAACAGCGTCCTCGAAAAGGGATACGAGTATATCCATGAAGCCCAGTCGATCCCGCCCGGGGCCGAAGACGAGGCCCAGTCTCAAGCCCAGAACATCTAAGCCATACGTGCTCCTATAATATTGAGCATTAAACTCGTTGACAACGTAGCTGACGCCATGACCCACCTTAGGTCTTAAAGGGGCCTCCTCATCCACTCTAGGCTGCGAGTAAAGGTTAGGGGGGCCCAGCTGGGCGTATGAGCTGGCCCAAACTAGCCTCTTTATATCCATTAGCCTAGCCGTCTCCAGAACATTTAAGAAGCCTTCAATCATAGTCTTCACTACATTGGAGGGTGTCCATGGGGGTCTCTCAGCAGCCAAATAAACAATATGATCCACATCGTGCTTTTTCACAGCATCCATTATCTCATTTATCTCCGTGATTGAACCCCTCTCAATCGTCACTTTCTCTTTTACGTCCATAATTTTTGATGGATCCCCAGACCTACTGAATACTGTAACCTTCACGCCCTCGCTTAAGAGCCTTCGAACCAGATGGGAGCCGACAAATCCTGTCCCCCCGATTACCAAGCACCTCATCTTAATACCCCGCAGAGACTCTTGTTGAGAAACCAAAAGACCTAGCATAAATATAATTTTTTTACAAATAACCATAAAGTTTCCGGTTAGGGTTTAGATCGACTTCCCAGCATCGCATACTCCTCGTTTAATTCTAATTCCTCAATTCTTTCTTTTGCCGGCACGCCATCCTCACGCCAGCCCATCAGCATATAGAACTCCCCCAAAGTCTTTTCTAAAAGGCTTCTGTCTATGGTCTTCCCCCTTAATGGGCCATCTGGCAATGGCTCATAGAACCTCGGCGGCCACGCATCGTCTTTCCTCCCCACTCCCATGCGAATATCATACATCCTTTGGAGCGTGAATATCCGTTCGCCAGCTTTCATCAGTTCTTCCGCACCCACGTCTATTCCAGTTGCCGCCGAATACAGCCTGGCATAGTGGGAGGGGCCTAGGGCATCCAGGGAGACTGAGGCGAAGATGCATATGCCTAGCGCATTCATAACAGTCGTTAGCAGGGAATACCACTTTGTCATCATCGCTTTCCCCCTATAGAGCGAGCCATCTATCACCGGCGGATCGCCGAAAATCTCCCTTTTTACATTATCCGGCATGTCAAGCCATTCAACAAGCGTCTTATCTTCAACATCCCTACAGAAAAATTTCCCCTCAATTCCAAAATGCGTGGTTCTGACGTTATCCCCACCCCTCGGATTCACCAGCGTGCCCAGATTCCAGGCCACTCCCCCGGCCCGCGGATCACTACCCATTAACTCCATGTTTTTAACAGTTATAGCCGCCCTCTTTGCCTCCTCCCCAATTTTTTCGGCAGCTCTAGCAACGCCTTCGGCGAGCAGACCCCCAAGCTGCTCTTTATATGCTATTTTGTGGAGCAGCCTAAGAGCAGCTTCATAGTCGCCCCATTTTAACCGTAACCCAGCATCACGCTCGCCTATTAAACCACGCTCATATAGCTCCATAGCGAAGGAGACGGCGCATGTAGCCGAGGCGATGTCTAATCCAAGTCTATGGCACACCTCCTTACATTTCCATATTGCTGGAAGCTCGCTTACCTCGCATTTCGCGCCGAACTCAAAAACTGGCATTATAAATGTCCCACTACTTATCTTTAAACCCTTAAACCCGCCCTCTTTAACCTCTACCTGATGGAAGCATTGAACCGGACAGCCCGCGCAGCCTATCTCTTTAAGGCTCACTTGACCCTTTGGGGTGACATAGGGCACAACCGCTTCAAGGGTTCTTGTCTTAAGCCAATCCTCAATAACCGTTGTTTGCCAATTTCTTCCAGGAAGCGCCCCCTTCTTAAAAGCGATTTCAGAAACCGGAAGGGAGGCATAGTTACTCCAGGTTTTATAGGATGGGTCGGAAAGAATTCGTCTTAGGGCTTCTTTCACAGCATCCTTAAACTCTTTTGGCCTCGCCACTTTTACCTCCTTCGTACCATGAACCGCTATTGCCTTAACCCTCTTTTTGCCTAAAACCGCCCCGCAGCCAGATCGCCCAGCCGCATGGTACTTGTCAACAATTATGCATGCATATCTAACGAGGTTCTCGCCCGCCGGGCCGATAGCCATTACACTTATTTCTTTACTATTGACCTCTTTAGAAAGCTCCTTTTTCAATTCATCGGCGGTTTCCATAGCGTCACATTTAGCCCATAGATGGCTCGCACCGCGTATCTCCACATCATCATTATTAATCCACAGATAAATGGGATTTTTGGACTCCCCCCTTAAAACAACCATGTCATAACCGGCTTTCTTAAGGTACGTTGCCCAGAAGCCGCCGACGTTTGAGCAGCCTATTAGGCCATTAAGCGGCGATTTAGTAATTAAGTCGGTTCGGCAAGCCATAGGCGCCCCAGTAGCGACCAGCGGACCTGCAGTAATTATTAGGATGTTCCTTTCATCGAAGGGATCTATATTGGGACCTACCTCGTCATAGAGCATCTTTGTGGCTAAACCCGTACCACCAATAAATTTTCTAATCAGATCGCTTCTAAGGGGTCTCCTCTTTATATCTCCGGAACCAAGGTCAACATCAAGAAGATTGCCCATAAACCCTCCTTGAACCATCCTAAATAGCCCCTAAACCTACATTTTACGATGGACGAATCTTATACTTATCAACTTCCTTTTATAAGCCTTTTTAATGCCCCCAATTAGTATACCGCGAAAAGGGGGCGATCCGTGCTAAAGTTTAAAATAAAGGAGAGTCAGCTAAAGGAGATATTATGTTATATTATTTTAGAATGGAACTGGAATTTTTAATTTTTTAGAGATCCAGCCCCAAATCCCGTCAGGGAATAGGAATACTATGATTAATATTGCTATTCCCTGGATAAGCTGCGTTAAACCGGCAAATCCTGTTGTGAAGCTTGTTAGTTGGACGGAGATTATTGAGCCTAGAATTGGGCCAAATATTCTGCCGTGCGCGCCCACAAAGGATATGAATATCACGGTAATCGACCAGAGGACTGAGAAGCCAACGAATGGATCTATATAGCTTGTGTATTGTATATAGATACTTCCAGAAAAGCCTAAAAAGAGGGCGCTTAGAATAAAACATAATGCTCTAAAAGTGAAAGCATTTATCCCGAACTCGGTTGCCGCCAATTCATCGCTGCCAATGGCTCTTAAGGCGTACCCTATTTTAGACCTATAAACAATATATACGGCTATAGTTGAGATAAGGGCCAGTGAGAGAGCCCAGTAATATAGAACTGGAAGGGGAAGAGAAAGCCTGCTTGGGAGGGTCATGCCCGCCCCACCTCCAACATAATCCCATACGCTGAAAAGTTTAGAGAAAAGTTCGCCGGCAATTATGCTTCCTATAGCAAAGTACATGCCTTTCATTCTCAGTAGTGGAACACTTAAGCCTGCAGCGATCAAAACACTAATTCCTCCAGATAATAGAAAGGCGCCCCAGAAAGGAATATCATAATATAGCATTGACACGATCGTGGTGTAAGCTCCAATAGCCATAAACATTTGAGGCGCCAGAAAGACCATGCTGGCATGGAAAGACATGAAGTTCCACCATTGGGCCGCCGCTATATAGAATAGGATTAGAACTAAGTCCATCAAAACTGTCTTGCCCGCTATAGATGGAATTACTGACAGAAGGGCTATAGTTATTACTAATACCAGAAGAATTCTCCTGATTTTGGGATGCATAGTAACGCCCTTCATGGCTTACTCCTCGCTCTTAAAGATCCCTGTAGGACGTATACACAGAGTAACTAGAATAGTTAAATATACGGCAACAGTCTGGTAGAATATACCAAAGAAGAAGCCTGAAAGAACATAAACCAGCCCCAGAATCAGACTACCGACAATCGTGCCTTTAACATGCGTGAAGCCCCCAATTATGACCACCCCGATTGCGAGACTCATATATTCAAAACCTGACGCTGGGGAAAACTGATAAAGCAGTCCTAAAATTGTTCCACCTACTGCAGCTAGCATCGTCGCTAGACCCATAGCATAATTGTAAACCTGCTTAGGATCTATCCCCAACATTTTAGCTGCCTCGGCATCCATTGGTATCGCTCTCATAGCCTTACCAAGCAATGTTCTCTTCAAGAACAGGTGGAGGGCAACAAATACAATAAACGCAAATGCTAAGCTTACTAGATACAAAAGGGGAACTTCCAAGGGGCCCAACATCACGGCTTGACGATAATGCATAAGGTATAAACTTCTTTCATCAACTGTAAAGATTAGCTGCAGCATGTTCTTGATAATGAAGCCTAAAGCGAACGTTATTAGGACAACCCGAGTTATATCTCCAGGAAGAAATCTGTTAATGAAGAATTTTTGAACGATGAACCCTAGCGAGAACATTATCACGAGTATTAGAGGCATAATGAGGAGAGGATCGATCCCAAAAAATGTTAAGAAAACAAAACATAGGTAGGCGGAGAGAACGGCATAATCTCCATGTGTCAAGTTAACAATTCTCATCACGCCACGCCATATAAAGGCGCCGAGACCCAAACATGCAAAAACCCCGCCCAGAGTTATACCACGAATTATTAGGGATAGTAAAACTAGTATATCCATGTTAACGACCTCCCAGATAGGTTTCCCATATATATTTACTATTAATTCTTTTGGATTACCTTCCATTCTTATCCTACCGCCCTCAAGCACGTACGCCCAGTCGGCAACTTCAAGAAGCTGTCTAACATTTTGGTCTATGCATATAACGCTTACGCCCATATCCCGGATTTTCTTAACGATGTCTAGCAAGCTTAGGAAAACTTTCGGCGCAAGGCCCAGCGACAATTCATCTATTATCAGCAATTTTGGATTTGTAACAAGAGCCCTTGCGATGGCAAGCATCTGCTGTTGACCACCACTCAATTTGCCAGCAAGTTGATTTTGACGTTCCCTCAAAATGGGGAAAATGTTGAAAACCTGCTCTAAGCGGTCTTGCATTCTCTTCCTCTCTTCCTTAAAGGGATAAAAAGCCAGCTCAAGGTTTTCCTTCACGGATAGATTACTAAATAAACGTCTCCCTTCCGGAAGTATTGTTATACCCTTCCTAATCCTCTCGACCGGCGATAAATGATTTATTTTTTCACTCTCAAAGATGATGGATCCTGACTTAGGCGAAACCAAACCCACTATGGTTTTACAGAGCGTAGTCTTACCAGCACCATTAGGACCTATTACGGCTGTTATCTGCTTATCTTTTGCCTTGAAGTTTAAACCCCACAAAATATGCAGGTCACCATAATACACGTCAAGATTCACCACCTCCAACATCTCATCAATCCCCCTACATGACTGGAAAGCTTCCAAGATACGCATCTATAACTGCAGGTTCCTTGGCTATTTCCTCAAAAGTGCCCTCCGCTATCTTTTCACCTTGATGCATCACAAGAACACGGTCAACCGTTCCCCGTATTGCCCGCATATTATGCTCTACTAATATGACGGAAATCCCATTCTTCCTAATTCTTTTTACAAGCTCCTTATAATTGTCAATTTCGGCTGGATTTAAGCCTGCGAAGGGCTCATCAAGCAATAAAAGCTTTGGTTCGGCGGCAAGAGCTCTCGCAATCTCTAACATTTTAATTTCAAAAGCTGTTAACATGCCTATAGGCATATCCTTTTTATTTTGT
>Ga0105163_1000759_pt1 | contig 18507 bp, 18 predicted proteins | sample JNZ110809AmetaG_FD_81531 | JGI IMG/M metagenome (GOLD analysis project Ga0105163, IMG submission 81531) | Hot spring microbial communities from Jinze hot spring, China to study Microbial Dark Matter (Phase II) - JNZ 110809A | ecosystem: Environmental > Aquatic > Thermal springs > Hot (42-90C) >... | reverse complement strand
AATCTTATCTTCTCTACTAATTCCTCCTCTAATATTGTTCTCATAGCTAATTTAATGCTTTCTCCAACTATAATCTTGATGTTCTATGAAGTATATAAACATTAATAAATTTATCTAAAATTGTTTTTAGGCTTTATGTATGAAAGACATGTTATTGATAGTTTAAGTTTACAATGTGCTGAAACTATTGTTGAACCTAATAGCTTAAGAAGGAAGCTACAATATGTTAAGTTGCCACGTCATTATCTTCTAACCCTAGTTCTTAGACACCCTTTAAAAGTCCAGCGAAAAGGTTGCCACGTCATTATCTTCTAACCCTAAATATTTATATAGGTTAGGTATTTAATGCCTGGAGCTATGGTGGGTTTACTTGAACTTTATTGAATATTGGAAGATGATGAAGGATAGATTTGATAAATACTTGCTTGATGAACTATCTACTCTACCTTTTAATGATGAGTTTAAAACATATTTTGATGGTGGTAAGAGGCTTAGACCAATACTTACAATTCTAGTATGTCAGTCTCTAGGAGGTAAATTTGAGAATGCTATTGATTTCGCATTAGCTGTTGAACTTGTCCATAATTCAATGCTTATTCATGATGATTTCATTGATAGTCATACTCATAGACGTGGTCATGAATCCTTATGGAGAAAGCTTAATCCCAGAAGAGCTGTTTTAGTAGCTGATATGATTTTAAGCTATGCTCAAAGAAAAATTGCTAAGATCTCCGCTATAGGTTATACTACTCTCGCTAAGGCAATATATGATGTTACACTTGGAGCTGCTATGGAACCATTCAATATTAGTTACTTTATAGAAAGCTTTAAGGAGGGATCTATAAATACTAGATTCTATAGATTTCTTATAAGGCTTAAAACAGCTGCTTTATTTGCTGCTTCAGCTAAGCTTGGAGCTATAGCTGCGAAGAAGGATAGGAATATACGTAGTAAAGCCTACATGTATGGATTATATATTGGTGAAGCATTTCAGGTAGCTGATGATCTTGTAGATGTTTATAAGTTAAGAAATGGCGGGTTTGATGATGCAGTTCTTATAAGGCTTATTCCAGCATACGTATACTTCAGTAATTCGGTAAGTCTAGATGTTAATAATCTAGATAATGATGTTATTATAGATGGGATGAAGAAGCTTATAAATGAAGCTATAGAGAATGCATTAAAACAGCTTAAAAACTGGCCTAATAATGAATATACTTCAATACTTGCTGAAGCTCCTAAAACAATAACTGAGCTAATGCTTCAGGAATCCAGCTAGTTTATGTTTGCTCTCAGTTTCCTGGATATTGCTGGATTTATTGTTAACTTAATAGTTTTAAGACTTTATCTCTACTTATCCTTATGTAGTCCCTATCTATTGAATGGATTTCAAGAGTTAACGTATTACTGTATCCTATTTTGGAGATTGACTTGAAAAACCGATTCCACTCTATTCTTCCAGCTCCTATTGGGAGATGTAGATCCTCCCTACCCATATTATCATGTACATGTATATGTTTTACTTTCTGTTTTAAATCGTTGATTATTTGATCAATATACTCCATACTACCTCTACTTATGTATGCATGGCCAGCATCTAATGTAAACCATAATCCATCAATATCTTCAAATATTTCTTTAAGCTCCTTAAGAGTCATAGATTTATCATCTAGGTTTTCCAGACATATTGTAACCCCGTATTTCATTGAGTTTTTAACGAGTTCAGCTATGTTTTCCCTGAATTTTCTTATCATTCTCCATCTTAAGGCATTATAGTATATTGATGGAATTCCTTCAACAGGCTCAACGTGAACTGTAAGTTTTGAAGCATTCAGTATATATGTTAACTCTAATACCTTTAAGAACTCCCTCATAAATGCTTTACTAACCGATTTATATGGATGTGCAAGATGGAAGAACCATGGTGCATGTGTTATTAAACTCATATTGTATGACGATAATAGATTAACTATTTCATTTTTATCTTTAACTATCTGGTTCGGAGTTGCTTTAGGATATTCTACTGTTAACTCTATGAAATCCAGCTTCATTTCACCGAAGAGTTTAATCTCATTAACTACTGGAAGTGCAGGATTATTCATTGATCCAATCCTCATAAACTCACCATTCTAGCTAATACTCTTCATTCTACTTCTAACTTTATTAAGTGCTTTATCAACATCTTCTAGATCTAGTTTCTTCAGGATTTCTGATTTCGGTATTCCATATTCATCCCATCCAATAGCTTCATAGTATTCCCTAACTGCTTTCCTAGTATTTTCTCTATTAAGAGACTTCCCTCTACTTGGTCCTGAAGGTAACGGTTCATAGAATCTTTCAGGGTTATCATCATCTACTATTGGACTCCAATATATGTCTGGTCCTCCGAGAAGTAGTGTTGCTCTCTGTATTTGTAGTATTCTTAGAGCTATTTCTTCATACCATTGATTCCTCGATATATTCCATCCAGTTACTGAATTCATGAATTCAAAAAGTAAACTTAAACTCCAAACATTAAAAGCACAGACAACTCCTGAATCCGCCGCTATCATTGACAATTCAGTATTCCATAGTGGTCCATCTAATGGTAGTCCAGCTATTGATGTATGGTCTCCCCCCTGAACTGAGCATGCATACGATACTTGTTGTGGATAGTCAAGTCCACTTCTAACTCCATGTGCTCCTATAGCTATACCCTTAGATTGAATAGCATAACTTAATAGATTCATGTTTTTAATTCTACCTAGTATTAAAGCTGCTCTATATGTTCCCTCAGCCAGTACATTACCTATTCCCTTTCTTCTCGCAATATCCTCTGCAAGCTTTACAAATACTTTAGGATTACCCCACTCCAGTTTTAACCCGTTAAGATCTTTCTCGGTTAGTATTCCTCTCTGATACAGTTCACCAGCAAATCCTAGAACGTTTCCACACTGTATTCCACATAGTCCTAGATCATCTATAGCTGATGAAATATAGACGTTTCCTTCAGGTGTAAATACTCCAAGATTTGTTCCTAGATATGCTTGAAGTTCATAGTCCGGATTATCTGTTATAGCTCCTTTAAAGGGTCCGCTTTTAACTACTGCTATTTTTAAGCATGAAGTTGGGCATCCATAATCTGCCCAGTATCGTTTAACCCATAGTCTTCTTTCAAATTTATCAACTCCATATTCTACATTGTCATGCCATTCCTCTTGCCAGTTTCTTATCGGTTCACTACTTGTATCAGCTCCATAGCTATATCCTCCATAACCTGTTCCCCATCTACGCCATTCATCATTAGCATATGATAGCTTAGCAACTTTATCCATTAACTCTAAAACCCTATTCCTATCAGCTACTGGTGGTAGGGGTTTGGTTCCCTTAACAGCTATTGCCTTCAGATTTTTTGAACCCATTACAGCTCCATAACCCCCATAGCCTGCACCATGAGTCCACTTACTCATTACAGCAGAGATCCTAACCTTGTTCTCACCTGCTGGTCCTATGTATATTAATCCAGGCTCCCTCCATAAACCTACTCTCGGCCATAGTTTTGAAAGCTCTTCTCTAACCTCTTTATTTATTTTCATAACTGTTTTCTTACCATCTAAACCCCAAATATGACTTGAATCTCTAATTTCAACATTATCATCCTTTATAAATATGTAAACTGGGCTTGAAGCTCTTCCAGTAACTATTATTCCATCCCATCCTGCACATTTAAGCTCTAATGCAAATTCTCCGCCGATAGTTGAGCCAACAATACCATTACTCTGCGGGCTCTTACCGGAAATACATACTCTAGCTCCAGGATAATATCCTGTTAATGGTCCTGTTAAAGCTAGGAAAATGTTTTCTAACCCTAATGGATCTATTTCCTCCCATTTATTTCCAAGCCTATCCCATAGGATCTTTACAGCTAATCCTCTTCCACCAATAAATCTTTTTAAAACCTCTTCTTCAAGCTTAATCTCCTCTATCTTCTCTCTTGTAAGATCTACTTCAAGTATTTTACCGTTATATCCAAACATATCTACACCTCTACCTCAATTAGGTCTCCATAGAGATTAAACGCTAAATCCCTAGTCATTTCCTCAGGTTTTCTTGCATACAGTTTAAATGTGTTCTTGAAGAATTCCTTCTTCGTAATCCATAATGCATTCCATCCTCCTTCACGACATATTTTAACACATTGCGGATCTCCACCACATAAATCACATATAACCACATATTTCCCTCCTGGATGTAGATGTGGTATTTCTCCTGGACAGCTTTTAATACAGTTTCCACAGCCACTACACTTCTCCTTATCAACTACAACAGCTCCTGTTTCCTCGTTAATACTTAAAGCTAAGGTTGGACATGATTTAACACATGGATATTCTGGGCATTGAGTACATAAATGAATAACTTCTAATCCAGGTATAAGCATGAAAATTCTAATTCTAGATGCTTCAGGCCATATTTCCCCCTCATGATGTAGAGAGCATACTATTTCACATCTTCTACAGCCACTACATTTTAAATAGTCTCTTGCAATCCATATTTTCCCAGACATATAAAACACCAATACTCCATTCAGAAACACTTATAAATTTTCGTCTTTAAGCTTTTAAATGGCTTAATATATAGCCTTAAAGCCTCCAATATTTTTTCAGGTGATAATACTACATGTATTAGTGTTGATGTTAAAACATATATTGATGGTGTAAGTATTAATACATAGAAACTATACATTGTCTTATTCCCAGCAAAGTATACTAGAAGATATCCTGTAAATATTGTTGTAAACCATAATGGCGAAATTAAGTATTCTCTTGCTTTAATTGATAGATATGGTGTAAATATTAGCGATATTAAGGCTATTATATATATTGCTGGATTTACTGATGCTGATAGGTCAGGATTGTAGTGGAGTGGAAATGGATTTTCATTAATAAACCATCCCCAAGGAGTTGATGTTGGCGGCCCTTCCGGTCTAGGAGTTAAATGCCACTTCATCCCTCCCTCAATAGATTGTATCCACTGTTGAATGCCCATGTAGGCTATGAATGGTGTATTGATGAATATCCATACAATTATTGGAATATATATTGATATAAGTATGGCTTTTGATGGATGTTCCCCCTTCAGAATCATGTAGATTAGCAATGCCGGAATAGAGAATACGCCTGTTAACTTGGATGCTGCAGCTAAACCTATAGCTATAGCTGATAAGCAGTATTTCTCCTTTAACGTGAGAATCATAGATAAAGCTGTAAAAAACGTAGTGTATATTTCAAGCATAGCGATAGACGATAAACCTTTAAATATAGGGTCTAGAAATGCAAACATGAAGACAGTAAACCCTATAAATGGATTAGTAAGCTTAGCCACTATTAAGTATACTATAAATATTGTTAATGAGCCTAATAAAATACTTGGAATCCTCCAGCTTAAAGGCTTATCTCCTAATAGAAGCATTAATAAACCAATTACGTATTTGACAAGTGGTGGATGTTCAGTATTCAGGTAGTTCTCAATAACTTCATGATCACTATACATGTATCCTCTCTGAATAAACTTTACTTCTTCAATTCCCTTCAGCTCTAAAGGTTTTAAGGTTTTAACAGCTAAAGCTGGAACTTTACTATACTCATAAACAATAACTCCATCAATTTCCCGAATAACCTTATCTCTACTATAATCTCTATCGTTAAAGGATTTGAAGAATATTGTATAGTATATGTATCCTTCATCGTCAATATATAATGGCTGAACATTAAAAACCTCTCTTAAAATATTACGTGCAGAGTTAACATACCATGTTTCATCAGAAACATAGCTAAGAGTTCCCTTAACATCTAGAGCTATTTTAAAACATGTATAACTAAATATTAACGTTAAAGTTAAAGCTGTGATTAAGCATGCAATTTTAATTCTTCTAAAATCCATAAGTAAAAGGCCATATTAAACTTTTAAATTTAACCATATTGTACTAGCTGTTAAACAGCTCTATAATGCTATTCAGCTACCCTATGATTAAACCCCCCATGGGTACTGTAGAAATATTCTTTCTTTGCTATTATGTTAATGATATTCAAAGTAAAAGTATAGGAAGTTTAGAAAGGTTATGGAACCTATTAATGATAGCTATAAGGGAGTTTATGTGAATAACCTACTTTATTGGGAGAGTAGAAAATAGAATAAAATCGGAAGAGTGAAGATTAAACAGTAGTATAAAATGTATGGAAGGCATAAAACTGGATAATAAACACAATTAGAATTTTCTAATCTAGCAACTTAATAGAGAAGTTACAATATGTTAAGCTGCCATGTTTCTCTATGGATAAAGTTTTTATATTGGGTTTTACTATGGTTTACGGTGGATTGGTTATTTCAAACGTTTCAATAATGTATTGGAGTTGATTGTTCTTGAGAATCTTACTTATCCATGCTGATAGCTTTAGCTATGAGGTTAAGGAGAAAGCAATATCTCAGCCTGAACCATTAACAAACGATAGGGTTAAAGGATTTTTCGAGGAGGTTCTTGTAGTTTTTATTTCTGTTGAGGAGGATGATGGGTTTAACGTTGAGGAAATTGTTGATTCTGCTTCAAAATCCATTATTGATGTTGCTGAGAAGATAGGTGTTAAAAACATAGTTCTCTACCCGTATGCTCATCTATCCTCAAATCTTGCTCCTCCTAAAGTAGCTATTAACATACTGGTAAGACTTGAAGAGAATCTTAGAGGAATTGGAGTTAACGTTCATAGAAGCCCGTTTGGATGGTATAAACGGTTTGAAATTAAATGCAAGGGACATCCATTAAGTGAGCTTTCAAGATCAATAGTAGCTAAAGAAAGGATTGAACATGAGGAAACCAAACTAGTTGAATCTAAACCAAGTAAATTCATAGTTTTAGGTCTTAATGGTGTTGAATACCCCATTACTAAATCCAGTATTGAGGATTTAATAATTGTTAAGGATTATCCACTACTTAAACAGTTTATTCTAAGTGAGTTTACTGGTGGAGCTCCAGGTAAGACTCCTACTCATATTAAGCTTATGAGGAAACTTGAACTTGTAGACTATGAGCCTGCATCTGATATTGGTCATTTCAGATTCTATCCTAAGGGAGCCTTACTGAAGAGGCTTCTTGAAGAATTTGCATTTCAAGTTGCTGTAAATATTAATGCCATGATTATTGAGACACCGGTTATGTATAGACTTGACGAGAAAGATATTTCTGAGCAGGCTTCAAGGTTTCTTGAGAAAGATTATAGGTTTGAAGCTGATGGTAAAAAGCTTGTTTTAAGATTTGCAGGTGATTTTGGACTCTTTAAAATGATGAGTAATGCTGTATTTAGCTATCGTCAACTTCCAATAAGGATATTTGAGCTTTCCCCATCATATAGGCTTGAAAAAAGCGGTGAATGTGTAGGTTTAAGACGTTTAAGAGCTTTTACAATGCCGGATATTCACTGTTTCTGTAGAGATCTTAAGCAGGGTATGGATGAGTATAAGCTCATATTTAAAAACTATACTAAGCTCGCCGATTCTATGGGTATAGACTATATTGTAGTCTTCCGTGTAGTAGAATCATTCTACAATGAGAATAAGGAGTGGTTTAAAAGCCTTATAGAAATAGCTGGTAAACCAGCATTTATAGAGTTACTTCCTGAAATGAAGCATTACTGGATTGTTAAACATGAATATCAATTCATAGATTCTGTAGGTGGAAGTGCTCAGCTATGTACTGTTCAGCTAGATATTGAGGATAGTGAGAGATATGGAATTATGTATGTTGATGAAGATGGAAGCAAGAAAGGATGTATAATAGTTCATAGCAGTATGGGTTCAATAGAGAGATGGATTTATGCAGTATTGGAGCAAGCTGCAAAAGCAATGAGTGAAGGCAAAACGCCAACAATACCTATATGGTTAAGCCCAATACAGGTAAGAATAATACCTGTAAGCCATGACCAGATGGATTATGCGTTAAAGCTAGCTTCAAGAATTGAATTTGAAAACATAAGAGTAGATGTAGATGATAGAGAGGGAACAGTATCATCAAAAATTAGGGATGCTGAGAAGGAATGGATACCTTACATAGTAGTTGTTGGGAAAAAGGAGGTTGAAGGAAAGCTACTACCTGTAAGGGTTAGAGGTGAAGGAATACATAACCTTACAGTAGATCAGCTAATAGAGAATATAAAGAGTAAAGTTAGAGATAAGCCGTATAAGCCATTAACACTACCAAAACTTCTATCACTTAGACCGAAATTCATAGCTACATAACCTACATGTCGATATATAGCAATTCTAGATAGTTTTAATTCTAATATAAAATCTATTTAAGCTTTAATGTTTTAATCGGGTTCTCATAGGATATTTTTAAAGCTTCCTTAGCTAAATCCATTCTCTTAAGAGTATTTACTGCTTCAAATACTGCAAGTGGATTACTGGGGTCTCTTCCAGCATCACTATTTAAAATTATGTTTTCACATCCGTGCTGAGCTATTATATCAATTACGTCCTTAATGTTTAGCTTATCTTCTTGAATTGTTAATCCAGCTTTAAATCCCTCCGATATTATTACTTCAACAGTTTCTCTTGAGGCATGATCTATAATAGTAAGTTCAGGATTAACCCTACTCTTTTTAGCTATATTTATAATTTTATTGGTTGCTTGAAGTTTAAGACTTCTTGGAGTATGTATTATAACTGGCTTATCAAGTCTAGATGCTATTTTCAGCTGTTCTTGAAGTATTTCAAACTCTAATGTTGAACAGTTTTCAACTCCAATTTCTCCAAGAGTTAATGCATTATTGGTTGAGAGATATTCCTCAACGATTTTAAGTGTTTCTTCAAGCTTTCTTTTTGGAATACATCTTGGATGAATACCAACACCACTATAAGCTTTTAAACCAGCTCTTGCAAATCTTTCAGTTTCAGCTTCACAAAGCCATTTAAACATATCGTTAAATGTATCTGGACCACTAGGTCTAACTGGGATATAGGCAAGATTTAAAACGCCAATACATCCCGAATTCCTTAAAGACTCAAGAGTATTAAAACCGCTAAATTGATGATGTGTATGTGGATCAAACCACATAATCTAAACATAAACGCTAATTTTTAAATTTTCAGATACATCTAGCCTATTTAATATAGTATAAGCTATTAGGCTGTATTGTTTAGATTGATTATTTCATCATTTACATCGTGAACTGGAAAGGCTGGAACTATAGATCTCCCTATTCTAGCTCTAGCTGGTGATAGGATAACTAGCTTAATTCCTCTTACTACACATAATCCCTTAAGTATACCTACTATTCTTCTAGCTATGTTTAGTGCGAGACCATGGCTTAGTGATGTAAACCCCTGGAGATCTATAACTATGTAGTTAATGTTTTGGGGTATTATTAAATCTATGTTTTTCTCCAGTATTAATGGATTATCATATATGTGTATTAAATCATGTTCATGAGATGATATTTCTGCAAGCTTAAAGTCTGAGGTTATTAATAGTTTTGGAGTTAGTTTTTTAATAGCATCTATAATCCTACATTTACTACCATACATTAGTATTGCTCTAATCATCTTCAAATCTTCTCTGTTTATGAAGCTCTAAAAGTCTTAAAAGTATTACAGCTCCAACATGTGTACATACTTCTCTTCTTCTCCTATTAGACCATTGTTTTAATGGATTATAACAGCTACATTCATATCTTCTATTTTCCTCATCATATTTCACGATGTATATTTGGTCGTAGTCACCCATTCCAGGTCTTCCACGAATAAGCCATGTATTCATGTTTTTAGAGCTTTTCCTTACATCTCTCAATCTAGCTTTACATCTCATAAAGAATGATTTACTCTTCCTGGAGTATAGTTTTTCTAGATGTTTAATAGCTTCTTCAATTATTTTTCTATTCATAATTGTTAAATTACTCCCTCAACTACTACCTTGAATCTACAGCTTCTCGGCGGTAGTGATGGGCTATCTATTACTTCAGCTCTTCCCTCCTGTTCTTTAGATATTCTATGTAGCCATATTCTATGAGTTGTTCCATGAGCTAATATATGTCCTCCCGTCGGTAGGTCTGATCCTCCCCATGGAGTTGGTGATGCTTGAACCTCGTTTGTTACTGCTATGTATGCTTTAAATATTTTCGCTATTCTTAAAAGCATATCAAGCATGTAGTTTAGAAGCTGCTGTCTCTCTGCTAGCTTCTCCCTACCAGTAAGCTGTGATCTAGCTTTAGCTATTATTGAATCTACAACTACTAGCTTAACGTTTTGATACGCACATATTTCAGCTATATCGTTTACCGCTAGTATCTGTTCTTCAAACGTTATTGGCTTCTTTACGATTATAGCGTCAAGTACTGATTCAATATCACATTCAAATCTTCCAGCTATAGCTTCAATTCTATCAGGTCTAAATGTTTCCTCAGTATCTATGTATACAGCTATCTTAGACTGCCCTCCACTCCATAGTGTTTTAAATGCTGTAACACATAGTTGATGACATATCTGTGTTTTACCTGCTTTTGCAGGTCCAGTAAATTCATAGATCGCTCTAGGCTCTAATCCCCCATCAAGCATTAAGTCTAAGCTATAACATCCAGTTGTAAGTCTTTTAGCTTCAACCATTATTTTCCTTAACTCCTTAGCAGTATATGTTGTATGTAGCCCAACAAATTCTTTAGCATTATAGATTATTTGTCTAGCTTCAGATTCACCAAATCCCTTATCTACTAATTCAAACGTATTCATTAATGCAAGAATATACGGTGATCTTATACCTACTTCAATAAGCTTCTCTGCTTTAGCTTCTCCTACTCCACGTATCTTCATAAGCTCTCTCCTTACATTATCCAAATCCATTATTCATCCCTCTTTAAGCCTCATAATTATAAGCTCTAAATCTGCCTTTACAGCTCCAAGCTTTGATAAAGCCCATAATATAGGTTTACTTTGTTGCTCCTGTGTTGCTCTAATAATACAGTTAACTGTTGCCTCAGCAAACTCCCTCCACTTCTCAGCAGATATATCTGCTTCAAAAATTGTTTTCCTCAACTCTAATGATCTTTTAGGAGTTAATACTATTGATATCCTAACGTTGCCTTTAAACACTGAGAAAAATAGATGGATCCATCCCTTCTCAATAGGTTTTAACGGTATACTTACTTTTAAAGGTCCATGATACTTAACGTCTCCAATAGATTTACCTACGTTAAAAGCCATATCTTCACCCCCTCCTATCTGAACCGTCTACCAAGTCTCTAGGTGGAGTAGATTTATAATCGTCAAGCAATTTAAAACCGGAAGACGTAATTCTATAGTAGTATCTATAGTCTTTCCCAATTTCGTTTTTAATTAGATTATAGGCTGAAAGCTTCTCGATAAGTTTTACAGCTTCATCACTTCTCAATCCCCTATCATACATTATAAATGTTATTAGTGAATCTCTAGTTAATGCTCCATTACTTAATACTTCAAGAACTGCAATAGCATCTCCAGTTCTCTCTCCAAACAGTCTTGAAATTGCTGTAGTATGTTCCTCTATAGTTTCTTTAGGTAGTGGTCCAATCACATCTTCAACATTAAGTTTTTCAATAACTATTCTAGATATGTTTTTCAAGTTGATACTATATAGGCTTCCACTATTGAATTTAACATCAACTACTGAAACTTCTTCTCCACTAGTTAATTTAATGTTTTCCCTATCTACTCCAAGCTCTTCAAGAAATCTTAGGGTTTCAGAGTTTATATTTGATATTAATATTTCCTTAAAGTCCTCAATTATGTATTTAGCAGTTTTAATGCTTGATGATGATAATACAATATTTCTCTCTTGAATTCTACTTCTAAATTCACTTTTAAAGTAGGGGTTTACAAGTATTGGTTCCAGTAGGGATGAATCATCAACAACTATAGCTTCTCTAAATCTTCTCATTAGAGATAGGAGTACTAGTATCTTATGGCTGATTGATGGTAGTAGGGATAAATCTATAAGATTAAAACATGTTTTAGGTATGTTCTCTTTATTTAAGGCTTTACCTGTAATCCCTATTCTTAATGAGTTTAGGAATGATAATAGTAGATTTATTCGTATTCCTCCAGTGGTTGCTCCCCCATATTCTGTAATGTTGTCAATTATTGACTGTATATCTATGTTATTTCTAGTATATGACTGGTATAGTGCTTCATGTAAAGCTTTAAACTCTAAATCTCCAATATTTAATGCTAGCTTGAAATCTAAAGCTAAACTATAACATTCATCAATGTTTTCAACCCTAAATATGTTTATTGAAGCATTATGTCCAAGTCTTAGAAGCCTTAAATCCATGTTGTATCTATGTAGAGTGTAGAGTTTTCCATTAAGATCTATGATTGAATAGCTATCTAGATTCTTTAATATATGCCATATAATACTTAAACGTTCCTCTAATCCTCCAATACAGAGGATAATGTTCTCCATTATGTAAACACCTCTTTAAAGAGTATAGGGATTTCGGAAGCTTTAAGGATCTTAAATCCTGAATTAAACGATGATGTAATTCCTAATCCAGCAGCAACCTCGCTTACAACCTCATCGATAGTTTTACGTTTCAACAATCCACATGGTAAAGTATCTCTTGAACTTTTAACAATATTGAAAATCTTTAACTCATTACTTTCCGGATTTGTTGAAATTATAATTTGTCCTCTAATACTCATTCTTAACATATCATTAATTAAAGCCCCAATATGATCTAATCTATCTCTAGGTAATTGAAGCATTAAAACGCCAATACCTACAATATTAAAGAAGCCATATCTAATAACTACATACGGTAAATCCTTACTTACACCTATAAATTAAAGCCTAGCATTATCGATAATGTTTAATCTATTAATATCTATATGCTTTAAAATAGGAATTATAAGCTTTGAAGATTTATTTTTAGAACTCCGCCATTTAATTCTAGGAATTCTCTTAATTACTACATATACTACATATGGTAGTATAAGTATTATACCTACCCATCTAAGCATAAGGATTAGTGTAATGATTAGGATTAGCATTATAATATTCATTGCTCTCAAGGGATTAGATTAAAGCTCTCATAAAGCCCTTTCTGAAACAATTACTCCTAAATAATGAAACTTCTAGATTAAAATATTGAAACTAAAGGTTTCATGTAGTGGTTTTCAATGTTTTCTAGGACGTAACAACTTCAAACTTTATGAAAACCTTACTGTTTAGGTCAACCATCAAATCCACTAAAGTTTCAGATAGGTTAATAGAGCCTTATGAATTTAATCATGTTACTATTTCCTAAAGTCTCAACTTAAGATTTAAGTCAACAGTTACTTGTAAATACTAGATCTATTCTAGCTGCTAATTATGAACCTATCATTAACCCAATGTTTTCATATCTAAAGTTGTTAAATCAGTTTCTGAATAGACTAGGTTTTATAGATTTTTACTTCAATATGATTGATACTTGAAGCTGCTAGTAATGCTGTAGCCTTTAAGAGTTAAATATCAACTATACACTCCATATTTGCTTAAGCCAGGAGTCTATGATATTGATTGTTTCATGATGTATTCTTAGTTTATGTGTTGCATTAGGTATTATCTTTAGCTTCTTAGGCTCCCCCGCCTTCCTGAATAGTGTTATAGCATGTTTTACTGGAATTAATTCATCTTTTCCACCATGAATTATTAGTAGTGGTCTAGGCGAAATCTTATCAATCCATTTTATAGGCTCCATTTCTCTTAGCTTTTCAATTAAGCTATTCATATCCATATTTTCAATTCCCCTTAATGTTCCATGTTTCCTTGCATGTTCAAATATGCTTCTAAATAGAGTATTATTGATTATTGCTGGGCATGCCCCTAGAATTAATGCCTTAATTCTACCATCATGAACTGCATGGTTGAGAGCAATTATAGCTCCACCACTAAATCCTACTATGCATAGCTTACTTGTATCAGTAAAGTTTTGGCTATATGTGAAGTCTACAATTCCCTTTAAGTCATTCAGCCATAAGCTATAGTTAAATTTACCTCCACTTTCACCTACACCCCTAAAGTTAAAGAAAATGGATGCATATCCTCTAATTGATAGATTCTCAACAATTTCAACATATCCTCTATCTCCAGGAGTTCTAGGGCCTGCAGGTATACCATGACAAATAATTATCGTAGGGTATTTACCGTTTCTCCTAGGTAATGCTATGTAGGCTGCTATATCTACATCTAGTCTTAAAATATGTTTTTCAATGATAGCCATAGTAAACCTAATTAATACGAATATAAATACTAGCCGGTAGAGTTATGTTGTAATACTGGTGGTGATGTGTTTAAATATGAGGAATACGTAATTAACATAGTAGGTATTAAATGTAAACCCTTCCAATCAGTTGATGAAATAAATTCTCTCCTATCAAATATTGAGAAGATATCTACAAGTAGAAACGTTACTGTTCAGCTGCTTGATGCACATTATGTTGCAGGTCGAAAACATGCTCTTTTCTCAGTATTATTTGCATTAGATACATTAAGACACGGTAGAAAACATACTGAAAAGCTAGGTATGGAGATACTAGTTTATGCTTCGATACAGAAGCAGATAAGTACAGCTATAAGAACAGTAGGAGTTAAGGTAGGTATATCTGAAATCATAGCTATACTTATTGGTAAAGATGAAGAAAGCGTTAATACTGTTCTAAGTCAAACCATGATGATGCTTAGCGGTGTTCAAGATGATAGTGTATTAGAGGTTAGTGAGAGTAAGGTTATGGAGTTAATAAGCATCTATAATGTAAGCCTTAAAGAGTATGAAATTGTAAAGTCAATAAGTAGGGATCCTGAGGATGCTTTAGTAAAGATATTGATAAATAGAATGGCTCTACTACCATATACTTAATTTCAATATAGAGCAATACTTCATCGTATATAGAATCTAGAATTTTAGTTTGAAGTTTACGAGTAACTAGATAGTTTATCTACTTATCTTCATTTTAACTCGTAGACTATGTAGCGTAAAATTCTTAGCTATGGAATTTAATGCTTAGCGTATATTGTAAGGTGGAAGTTTGGCTAGAAATGGAATTAGGCTTCGATATTCAGGCTTCATTATATTTATAGCTAGATTGTTAAGTCTAGCTACTGGCTTAATCTTCCAGTACATGGTGGCTAGAGGAACAACCAGTCATGATTATGGTGTATGGTTTAACATGAATGATGTCTTAGCTTATTTTACAATGTTTGCTGGGGTTTTGCCATTCTGGATTATGCGTTTTACAGCAAGAGCTGAAAGAGGAGCTGGGAAAACAGGTATATTAGCAAATTTACTGATATCTATAGTTGCATTCATTATTTACATTGTATCTACTCCATTTATAACGTTGAGGCTCGGTGTTTCTGAATATATTCATCTATACATGCTTATCTCTATTCAGATCGTGGAGTTCCATCTACTTAATGTATTTGAAGCATGTCTAAGAGCTAAGAAACCTCAAGCATTAGGATATGGATTACTTATCGGGGAGATTTTTAAGGTGGTTTTAGGATTTATACTTATAGTTATTCTTCAAAAATCTCTTGAAGGAGTTATAGTAAGCCTAACTATAGCTATAGCTGCTCAGTGTATTTACTATTTTAAGCTACTTATAGATGACTTAAGACAGGAGCTTAACTGGATTTACGTAAGGGAATGGATGAAAGCTTCAATTGTAAACATCTATAGTATTATAGGTAACCAAGTAGCATCATACATATTTATAATGCTATTTACATATGGTGGTGAAGTTGCTAGAGGATATTATGGTGCAGCTGCTCAAATAGCAAACATAATAACTTACTCTTCATTTCTAGCTTTCGCTCTATATCCGAAGCTAATTTCTGGAGGAGGATATGAGGATATAGTAGTATCGTTGAAAACTGTTTTAATGTTTGCAATACCTATGACTGTAGGAGCATTAACACTTCCAGATCTATACATTACAATTTTAAAGCCTGAGTATAGAGATGGATTTATAGTACTTATTGTATTAGCTATTGACGCTCTTATAGCAACCTTATCCACTCTTTTCACCTCCATACTTTATGGGCTTGAAAAACTTGATGAAAAGGCGAAAATACCATTTAAAGAACTTATTAGAAGCCGGGTCTTTACTGTTTTCTCCCTACCATATATCCATTCAGCTATAGCTTTACCAGTAGCCTTTTACCTCCTAACCTATACCCGGAATAATCCCTTACAATCAGCACTCTATATAAGCATGGTTAATTTAGCTGCTCGTATTGTTACATTTCTTATACTGTATGTTTTAACTTGTAAAATGATTAGGATTGTAACCCCATGGAAAAATATAGTAAAATATGTTTTCACATCGATTACTATGGCTTTCCTTCTTCATTTAATCCGTGAAATATTGAATCCAAGTAGAGTTTATGCTATTATTAGCATATCAATACTTGGCGGAGTATTCTACCTCATAATGCTAGCAGTAATAGATATTGAAGTGAGAGAACTAGCTGAATCAGCATGGAGGATAATAAAATCCAACTTTAAATTTGAGGTTTAAATGTTTTCTCATGATGAAGCTATAAACATTAACTCCTATGTCTCGGCTTTGTGAACTTTAGATATGAAAAGTACATGTAATTGATAGCTTAAATTCACAATGCGAATACTTCATAAGTTATCCTTAACAGCTATAATTTACATTGTAAATTTGAGTAATAGGCCTATTTCAAGCTAGTACATAATCTTATTTATATTTGCTGAGTAATCCTCATGAAATAGAATCTTCAAATTTAGATTTATGAGAACTAGTTTATGCTATTGATTCTATTAATAATTTTAAATTGTTGGCTATGTAAACTTTAGATTAGAGTGTATTTAATGGTTTAGTTAACAAGGCGTGATGTTACTGATTTAAGTATTTAGTAATTGAATTACCATTTATTCCGAGATTACTTTAAAGTAGCTTCACGTAGACTTTAATTTCCATTACGTAGTTTAAAGATGGATTTAATGCTTGATGGATACTAAATGAGCTTAAACATTGTTGATCTTTGAAGGAGTATAGGATAATAAAAATCAAGGTTGATGATACTAGTATAGAAAATGTTGAAGGAGAATATCTACTAATAACTGTATATTCTAGAATTATAGGATATAGCTTCCAAAGTCTAGATTAACTGGTACTCTATTAACATGTGAGTTAATGTATAGCTAATCTAATTAGTTAGCTTAAAATTTATTAGGTTAATCCACTATAATTACTTGTATGTGGGAGAGGCTGTTTACAGTTACTGGCATAATTTTCATAGTGATCGGTATTACTTTAATAATTACTCCATTAATTGCTAAATCCATTCCATCAGCTAAACTTGAAAGTATTCCATGGTTTATACTCTATATTTATCGTAGTGATGGTTTCTTCTTCGCTACATCGCCAATACTGGTAGTATTTGCTATTATATACTTAGCTATTACTATTTTAAGGCATTAATTAAAATATATTATACTGTTACATAGTCTTCTACATAGTATCCCTTAGGAAATGCTTTCGGATATGCTGTTTTAGATGTTTGTACTAGTATTCCATAGTATAGAGTTGGATATCTATATCCAACTTCATGAAGCTTCTTTAAACCCTCAATTAAATCATTGATCTTATTTATTGGTATTGAAAATACGATCTCATCAAATTGGCTATGTCCAAATCTTCTATCCCCATAGCATGGCAGGGTTATATGGGCTTTCCCCGTTATTATAGGGTAAGCTATATAGTCTGCACATGCATACTCGCCGATGGATGAGAATTCCAGTCTTTCACCATTTCCCCATGTTAATGAATGAATTAAGCGGTTTATTTGAGCACTATTTCCATAGATTAATATTATGTCTGGATCAAAGTATAGCTCATGGATTGGTCCCGCTTCAAAACCCTCATATCTATCCTTAACCCTATACATGTTTTTAAAAGCTTTCTCTCCTGCCTCCATTGTTTTATAGGCTCCCCCCTCATACGCTACTTTCCCATTCTTAATATCAGATGGAGGATCTATTAGTCCAAGAGCTATAGCTCCATATATGCACGTCATATCACTTATGGAGGCAACTATATTCCAGCCATAAATACGTGATAATCCTATAACTTGACATACCGATAGCTTAACTCTAGGTTTTCTAATTCTAACATCTTCTTTAATCTCCCTTATACTCCTTAAAAGCTTAACCCCAACGGGATATGTTGAAAGTTTCAAATATTCATTTAGGGATTTATAAATATCATTCCACATAATCATCATCTAGTCATTAGTCCAGTTTCTTTTATATTTTCTGTTCGCTCTTTAATAAGATTTTTATGGTTAGTTTTCTGATGTTTTCTTATGGTATTCTTAATTTTCTTTCAAGTGGAAAGATTATAGATTGTTTAGGAGTGTTAGACAGGTTAATGATGTTTGTTATCCTAAATGGATTTCTTTTACATACTTCATTAAGAGGCGAAATTAATGAATATATT
>Ga0105163_1000753_pt1 | contig 18593 bp, 16 predicted proteins | sample JNZ110809AmetaG_FD_81531 | JGI IMG/M metagenome (GOLD analysis project Ga0105163, IMG submission 81531) | Hot spring microbial communities from Jinze hot spring, China to study Microbial Dark Matter (Phase II) - JNZ 110809A | ecosystem: Environmental > Aquatic > Thermal springs > Hot (42-90C) >... | reverse complement strand
CTATGACATAAACCCTTATGTCTTTACCTAGTTGTTTGCCCACCTCTCTAGCGCCTATGGCAAACGCGTTTATGTGCCGAGGAGTTTAGCAGCAAGATTAAGGTAGTCAAGCTCTCAGCTCTTTCAGAGGAAGCTAGCAGATACGGAGTCTTCATTACGCCGTCCATCGTTGTGAACTACAAACTAGTCTTTTCGGGAAGGGTTCCGAGCATGAACGAATTCAAGAAAGCAATATAAAAAGCGATGGCCTCGCAACCTTAAATCCTCACACGGCAATTAGTCTCTCAGTGGAGAGTCCGCTAGTGCGACTGTTTCGGATTTCATATTGGTTTGTACCACTTAATAGATTATTTAATAGATTATCGTATAGACCCCTTTCCGTGGAGTTTCTTGACTTTCTTCTTACTGTCTCTTCCTATTTAACAATCTTAACTCTAGCAAGAGGCCGTTGTAGTCTTAGAGAACTTGAAGCACTTGCAGAGCAGAGTCGATGGCAGTAGTTCCTTCAACAAGAAGCTATCGTTGCGGTTCTACAGGGGGATACAGTTTGCCATAGGGTACGAAGCAAGAAATTAGATTTGTTAATCCAAGGAAAACATCATTAACATGTCCTAGGTGTAGACCCTTCGCTTGGGGGTGACATGGCTATAAGTGGGGCTCAAAATGTGTATCGCAATCGAGGGGACGAAGATGGTAAAGGAAAGAGGTTCCATGATGAGAAGCCTTTCACTTGCCTCATTCTTTGGCTTGATGATCGGGGGCGTTGCTGGGCTAATAGGTGTTAGTGGGGGCGAATTTAGGATCCCAGTTTTGCTTCACATACTCAAACAACCAGCTACCACTGCCGTAGCGGCTAACCTATTTGTAGGCTTGCTAGTAGTTGTCGCTTCCCTTATTAGGCGTCTTCAACTAGGTTTGCTGAGCAACCACTACGCCAACATAGCCTTCGCTATGTCGATGCCATCGATTGTCGGTGCCTATTTAGGAGCTCGGTTAATAGGTAAGTTCCCTGAAAAGATGTTAAGAAAAATTTTAGTATTGTTCCTAATAATAGTCAGCTTAAAAGTTGGGATTGAGCTCCTCATTAAAGTACCAATGCCCTCCGCCCTCAAGCTGGGCTTTGTGGAAGAGACCTTGCTATCTGCGCTGATAGGTTTAGCGATAGGCATAGTCGCGGGGTACTTTGGAGTTGCTGGTGGCGAGTTTTGTATTCCAGCGTTGATCTACATCTTTGGCCTCGACATCATTGATGCCAGTACTCTTAGCCTCCTCATCTCTGTTCCAACCGTTGCTTCAGGCCTTCTTGAACACCATAAGATGAAGCACTTAAATTACGAGGCGCGCATCATTGCTATAGCCATGGGAGTGAGCTCGGTTACGGGTTCCCTAATCGGGGCCTCTTACGTTAGCAATGTAGATAAAGACTTGCTTAAAGTAATGCTTGGAGCGATTCTCATCTCGTCAGCCCTACGAATCGCTACTAAACTCTAGAATTCGCTGTTCCACCTCTCATCTCCTTTAAGATCAGCGAGGTTTGCAAGCTCTATTCCTGCAGCACCGTAGAATCATGTTATTTAGGTACCAGGAGATAGATTTTGATCGTATCCAGACCCGTGTTCCTTCGATAAATCTCAACACCTTTGACTAGCTTAGTTATGAACTTGCTACACCTTGTTAAACTTGATGAAGAAACTATAGCAAGCTTTTTAGAGATTCTGATAAGCTGTACAACTACATCTATATAGATGCGTTCATCAGAATCGGTACAGAGGGCTTCAGACCATTCTTTTGGGCAGGGTAGGTATGGTGGATTAGATATGGCGATGTCGAGAGATCTACTCCTTAGACACTGGCCGGAAATGCACTGTACAACATCAATTCTATCAAAAACATTAAATCTCCTAGCATTAATTTTAGTTGCTAGTGCAGATTCCTTAGACACATCTACAGCTATACCATATAGATTTCCATACTGCTTAAGAAGTTCTATAGCTATGTACCCAGAACCTGAACCAATATCACCGAAGCTATCTGCATAAACACTGCCCATAATTGCTCTAGCTATGGTTAGCATTGTTTTAGATGATATAAAGTAGAATGGTATAAACGTTCTGTATACTATGTATCTATTAAGTGTTCCATACCTCCAGAGAACTTTATGGAGAAACTTGACTACAGAGACTACGGTTATTACTATCACTCTATCTGCTAAATTCACGGACATCCACCCCGTAATTATCATCCACATCAAATCTCAGCACAGTACTAGTGACTAATGATATAGCTATGAATTCTATTTCTATAAAAACCTACATATACTACGAGGAGTGAAAACTGTAATTACTATTTAGATGAAGTATATTGTAGCGCAATATCTATGTAAAAAGGTGCTGCACAGAATATCGATATGAGCTCGGGTATGGCTGCACCCCTAGGTAATCCGTAAACCAGGTGTAGAATCCATGATATTATAGCTATTGCTAGAGCTATAGTAGCTGAAATCTTCCTAGCGATGTTCTTCATTATAACTACGTAGTCTATAAGTAGAGCGCCAAGGCTTAGGAAGAAGGCTACCGATACCCAATAGTGAAGTGATCTATAGATTTCATCGAATACCGCTATGAGGATGAGTGTGTAGCTACATAGGGTACCTAGATAGGCTAGAGATCTATGAATCTTGCTGAAGATAGTTATAGCGGTAAGTGCTATAAGAAATCCTCCTAAGCTTAACCCAAAGTTAAATATAGGTGCTACGGAACTTCTTGTAGCGTGACCTAGATCGCTTAGTGCATTATCAAATAGGTTAAACCATGGCGATAGATAGATAGAAATAGATATACATAGAAGTGGAATTGCGATACTAAGGAGAGGTATCGTAATATATCTCCATCCCTTCAACCACTCCACCCAATCACTATAAGTTAAGCACAGCTTTTTATGTTTTCAAGACCTGCATTCAGCATCTACTGAACGTTCTATCTATAATTTCTCTAGGTGGTGGCTCTGTAAATAGACTTACAATAGGTGGTAGCACTAGGGATAGTGCTAGTGTTGGTGCAAAGGCATAGTAGGTCCATGGAAATCCAAAGTTTCCGTAGGCACTAACAGCTATAGCTGATATAAAGCTCGCCACCATAGCTATTGTTACAGCTGGTGCTGTTACCCTTTTCCAGAATAATCCATAGATAATAGGGCCTACAAGCACGCCTGATAGAATAGCTGTCGTAATACCAAAGAGGACCATCACCATCTGTGGAGGCTGTAGAGCTACAGCGGTAGCTATAGAAGCTATAGCTACTGTTGCAACTCTATAGAATACAAACTCACCTCTCCTAGAAAATCTAGTTTTCGAACCAACAATATCTCTTAGTAGATGTGTCATAGTCCCCATGATAGCTGCTAGTGTTGACATGGAGGCTGATAGTACAGATACGAGAAATAGAGCATCGAATCCTTGTGGAAATAGTTTCTGAACAAGGTATGTAAATGCGTAATCAGGTTTAGAGACATCTGGTAGTATAACCCTAGATGCTGCCGATGCCAGGTTTAGAGACAGAGTTAATGCAACAGTCGTAGCAACAGCTACGACTGTTGCACTTCTAAATGAAATTCTATTCCTTATACTTATGAATCTCATGATCAGTGCAGGGTTGCCCCATCCTAATAGGCCTAGACTTACATATAGTAGGAATAGAGGTACAAAGTCTCTATAGGGCCACTCTGAAAGTGATGGATCTATTGATTTAAGGGCTTGGTATAGTCCAGGTAGACCATCTGTATGGATAAGACTGACAACGCATATAGCTATAGCCATTAATATCATAATTATCGCTTGGACTGCCTGGGTCCAAACTTGACCTAGGTAGCCACCGAAAGCTGTATAAATGAGTGTGACGACAGTTGTTGCTACAAGTGCAATAACATAATCGACCTTCATTACAACCTCAATCGCTCTGGCTACACCAACCATAATCGACAGGCAGTAGATGAAAAGACCAGCAAGCATTACTGTGGCAGCTGTTAAACCCGCTAATCTTGAGCTATACCGCTTTTCTATAAACTCTATAACTGATTTGAAGCCCAATCTTCTGGATAGAATCATAAACCTCGGTCCTAAGACTATGAACGCTGCTAGAGTGCCAACTAGTACTACAAAAACATCCTTCCATAGTATAGGTAGGCCATACTTCCAGCCAAGGGCGGTTGCACCAATGAATACAACAGAACTAAAGTATGTTGTAAAGAACGATAGTGCTGTAACTATACCTCCTATTCTCATACCGCCTACGTAGAGATCCTCAACAGTCTTTATTCTAGACATTGCAGCAATGCCTATGGAGATCATGATCGCTAGATATATAGCAATAACTGCCAAGGTGAAAAGCATTATCCATCACCACAGTCGCTGGTTTCAGAGTATCTCTTGCTACTGAGGTAGTACAGAATGGATATAGCTAAAGCTATGAAGTATAAGCCTATAGCTAAAGCTATATCCCATGATACAATAAACACCACCCTACTGCCTGGGCTTTAGCATTGGCTAGGGTATAAAAGCTTTATTATGTAGGGGTCATCTTTGTATACTATTTAGATATGGCTTCTGTGGCTTATTCTGAAATAGTACTTAATCAGTTCGTAAACCATTATGGTTAACAGAGTTGCTCCAGCAACTAAGGTTATATATGCATACGTTGGTTCAATAATAAGTATTTTCGGCAAAACCTCATAGAATATGTGGATCTGTAGAACTATAGCTAGGCCCCCTACTAGAAGATCTAGCATTTTTCCAAAAATCTCACCCATTTTTCCAATTGGTATTGCTATGTATTTTAAGAATACGCTAAATATGTTTCTAAAGGTTGTAATTAAGATGAGGAGTATTGCTAGGGATGTGGCTATTGATAGGACTATAGACAGTATTATAGGTAGCTGAAATCTCTCGATAATGTTTATAGCTAGGGAGTGTATATATGTAAGGAATAGAGATGCTGATGTAAATCTGATTATCGGTGTAAGCGCTGATTTAGCTACATCTATCCTTTTCATGTATAGATCTGATAGGTATCGGAAGAGGTTAGCGATTCTTAAAGGTATTAATTTCTCTATACGGTCGACCTTGTTTATGGATCTAGGTATAACTATTCCAAAGAGGAGAACCGTTGTGGTTACAGCTACCGTAACTTCGGTGACGAAGATTGTGGATACGATTCCTCTCTGTTTAAGTATATCAATGAAGACTATACCCATCTCGCTAAGTGGTGTAAGGAATAGAGCTAGAGACATACTATCGCTAATGCTATTTCCCGTAAGGAGCATTGCTAGGAAAACTCCTACCATCCTCGAGAGAAAGGCTATCAATCCAAGAACTACACCTATAAACACAAGATCCAGTCCACGATAGAGATTTAAAATACCTAGATAGAGTTGGGCTCCAAGTGATGCAAAGTACAGAAGGAGTCCAAGGTTTTTCACACCATTAATCATATCGGATATATCGTCTAGGGATAGAAATATTGAGAAGGAGATGCCGGCTATAAAGGCTCCAAAGAGCGGTGGTAAGCCAATAGCTGAGGCTACTGATGCGAATAGTATTGCCATTCCAACTGCTACTACAAACTTATTCTCTCTGTTGGCTATAAACTTTGTCCTACTCAGAAACTTAAGCAGATACCTCGCTACCGTTAAAAGAAGTGTAGAGAGTCCAACAACTATGAATACATGGACTAGAGCCTTAAAGAGATCTAGTGTTACTGAAATACCTACCGCAAACACTAGTGTAAACAATATGAATTGTAGTAGATCCTCCATACTCGTTTGGATAAAAGCACTATCCCTTGCATACTCGGATACTGCAGACCAGCCTCTGACTAAGGCTACGGTGGCTACAGTAGAACTATCAATCAATACAATGAATAGAACGGTCCTCTCTACATAACCTACACCAGCCATCCAAGCTATAAAGCCGCTGGCCATCCACAGAACTATATACAGTATAAGTTCCGCTGCTACAACTCTATGCATATTCTCAACAATTTTACGAAAACCTATCGATACACCAATTGTAAAAGAGAGTAATGTTAACCCAAGCCATCTCAAGGGCTCACCATAGATAAGACCCGTTTCCACATCGATACCAGCATGAATTAGTATTGCCGATGCCGCTACCCCGCCCAGAATATATCCTACAACATCTGATACACCAAGTTTACGAAATACCCAGGAAAATACAGCACTTGATGTAAGCATGCACAGCATTACAGTTGTATCCATGGCCACTACCTGTAGCTATCAGACTACTCTAAAAAGATAAAAGATTTAGTACGGTCTTCACCTTGCTTGGGGATCCTCCCAAAGTTAATGGTATTCTCCATCTCTGCATATCTGTATAATAGTATAGATGTTCTTAAATGCAAATCGGTATTAATCCGCATCCTAAGATGGTCTAAAAGGGGTTAAGCGGACTTGAGCAATGTATTCTCAAACAATTGTTAGAGTAGCTGATGATGTTTATTAGGATTATATGGATATATTTAAAATTTGTGCCAAATTTTAAGTTCATGTCAAGGGATGTTGCATATGTACGAAGATGTTTTTGAGGCTAGGAGGAGGGCTGTTGAGGAGGCTATGAAGATTTTGCTAAACTTTAGAAGGGAGGTCGTTGGTGTTGGAACGGGATCAACGGTCGACCTCTTTATAGATTTTATAGCATCCTCGAGTCACCTCTTCATCGGATCCTACTTTGTCTGTGCTTCTATGTATACTGCTAGGAGATTGTCGGAGAACGGTTTTAAGGTTCTAAGCTTGGCCGATGTAGATTCTGTGGATATATATATTGATGGAGCTGATGAAGTGGATCCCGATCTGAATATGGTTAAAGGTGGTGGAGGAGCGTCTACACTTGAGAAGATAATAGCATCTACTGCAAATATCAGAATATATGTGGTTGATTACATGAAGCTTGTTAAGAATCTTGGTGAAAGACACCCAATACCTGTGGAGGTCCTTCCCCCAGCTCTATCGATAGTCTACCGAAAGCTGAGGGAGCTAGGTCTGAACCCCTCCATAAGGAGATCTAGGGAAGGTAAATACGGATTTGTTGTAGCAGATACAGGTGGGATAATAATTGATGTACATCTGAAAACGAAATTCAATCCAAAGGAACTCAACCTACAACTCAAGAGCATACCTGGAGTTATAGAAACAGGTATATTTACAAACGATCTCGTGGATTTCGTCATTGTTGGGCATCGGGACACGTTTACAATAATGAAAAACCAGACTAGGCAGTAGAAGATAGACCTAATTCAAACGTAGATAGCTGAACATAGAATCATCACAATTTTACATGGTTGGTGCCTAGAATACCGTAGTAGATTACCAAGGTCTGAATTCCGTATCTGAGGCGGATATATTAAGCATAGGCTAGAAGTTTTTGTAGCTTTTACGGATAGGTATTGATGAAGGTGCAAGTGTTAGTAAAGCTTATAAGGTTTTAATTTCCCGTTCCATTTCTTGAGTCTACAATGTATGCGATTTTAGTGTTGTTATCTCTAGCCCTACTAATAGCTTTCCTTATCTGGGGGAAAGTAGAGAGACATTGGGTGGGTCTAGGTTTAGCTTTGCTGCTCATTGTTTCTGGAGCTATTTCTCCGTTAGAAGCAGTAGGTTATATTGATTGGGATGTGCTTGGGCTTATACTGGGTGTAAGCATATATACTGTATATCTAGAGAGAAGCGGATTCGCTTACGTGGTTGCACGCTCTATACTTAAACGTACAGGGCATTCACTATATGTAACCCTATTCACTCTATCTTTTTCAGCAGGACTGGTGAGCATTTTTGTCGAGAATGTATCCGTCGTCCTTCTATTCTATCCAATAACATTTGCACTCTCAAATGCTCTTGGAATAGAACCTACAATTCCTATGATTTTTGTAGCTCTATCCTCAAACATAGCCGGATCTGCTACAATGGTTGGCGATCCCCCAGCAATACTTACCGCTGGAGCCTTTAAGTTGTCGTTTATGGACTTCATAATATATGACGGGAAGCCATCTATGTTCTTCTTCACATTGATTTCAATGATTCTAGCCATAACTGTCGCTGGCTATATATCGCTGAAGAACGTCAAAATCATCGGAGTAGGCAATGTAGGTGGAACGTCGAACGCATTAGAGGAGGTAGCTGTGGATAGAACCTTCCTCATGGAAGCCATTGCATTCCTAATAGCTAAGATTTCAATACTCAGCCTAAGGAACGTTCTTGCAGTACCTCTAAGTTTCTCTGCTGCTATTGCCGTTGGAGGATTGACTCTTACCAGGCTTCTACATAGAGATACTGATAGCGTTAAGCAGGCATTCAAGCAAGGTTTTGAGTGGAAATTGATCGTCTTTCTAACCTCGATCTTCATACTCTCTGGAGCTTTTGAGAAACACGGTATAGCTAAAGCGTTTGGTGAATACATTGTCTATAGACTTGGGGGGGATGTATTTAAAATTACATCTGTACTGATATGGCTTTGTGCAACCTTCTCAGCAGTCATAGACAACGTTCCCATGACACTGACAATGATACCTGTAATCAAGACAGCCTCGAACCTACTCACCTATAATCCAGTCGTACTCATGTGGTCGGTGCTAATAGGTATTACACTAGGAGGAAACTTAACATACATAGGTGCATCGGCAAATGTGGCAGCAGTAAGGATTCTAGAAAAAAACGATTATAGCGTCACTTTCGTAAAATTTATGAGGATAAGCCTAATATACAACACAATATCACTTCTAGCGGCATGGCTCCTTTACACACTAATATATGTATAACTACATAAAACGGAGCCTATTCAAAAACTACTAAATCTTATACATTAGTTTGATCTTACATCTGCTTCATTTTTCTAGCTATCTCCTCTCCATATCTGGACGCTTTTTCCATGGCTTCTCTATCCGGTTCCTCTATGCACCACACACCTTCACCTATAAATATCATCCCGTGCTCCTCCATAGCATCTTTCAAAGACTGTATACACTTGAGTGCACCTATTTCAGAGCCTGCTGTACACAATGCTCCTCCAAGCTTTCCATCAAGTCTCCCATATACAGCTATGGATTCATCTATAAACTTCTTTAGCGGCCACGCAGGTAGTCTGAAATACGAAGGGCTTGCAAAGATAATAGCATCAGCTTTTAAAAGCTCCTCAACATTAGCCTCATCAACACTTCTAACAACTATATTGATATCGCTAATCTTTTTAGCACCATTAACAAACCCCTCGACAAGCCTCTTAGTATTACCACTCCTCGAATAATACACGACAAGGATGGTGGACATAGATTCGCCACCTATAGATTGTATACATGGGTTGCCGATCTATAAGCCTTATTTAAAGTACTATGATATTATGATGTTATTATGGAGCTCTGTACCGGTATGCAGACTCTATAGAATTGAATATCTAATTTAGTGGTTGTCTGTATCCATTAACTGGGCTATTCTATGTGTTTTTCAGCTACCATGAGTGGTATAGATACTCCTTCCCATATTCCTTTTCGGGTTTTTCATATTTTCAGAACTAGTTGGAGAGTTGCGAAACCCAGCTTCTACACCTCGGATTAGAACGCTTAATACTCTGACGTTATGATATGGCTAAAATTACTTGGTAGCAATTAGCACCAAAGTTCAGTCTAGGGATACACCATTGCAATTTCATGCTATGAGCTCTATTTCCTTAGCGCTCTCCACAGCTTTGTCAAGTTCCTGTTCACCTATACCTATCTTCTCCTCAATAACTCGAACCTTATCCAGACTTGCTCTTGTCGTTGTTCTTCTTGCACCTAATGGACAGAGCTCTTCAACCTTTATAGAGTATTCGTATGTTCCTATCTTCCTTGCTAATGCTGTTATCTCTTCCTTATCAAGACCTATAAGAGGTCTTAGAATGGGCATGCTTATAGCTTCCTCAATTGCATGTATGTTTGCTAAGGTCTGTGAAGCTACTTGACCGAGACTCTCACCAGTAACTAGGGCGTGTGCAGATATTCTATACGCAAGCCTCTCAGCAAGCCTACCCATTAACCTTCTCAATACTATAACTATGTATTCTTCCGGCGACTGCTGCAGTATTTTAACTACGAAGGGCTTTACATCAACCACATACAATCTCGGTTTGTAGCCGTAAGCCCATCTACTAGCTAGAATCCTCGCTACTTCTACTACGCTCTCCACATGCTTTTCACTACCAATGTTAAAGAATACCATATAGGCTTCGCACCCCCTCTTCATAGTAAACCATGTTGCAACAGGTGAATCTATACCACCAGAGAAAAGTGCTAGCACCCTACCTTCTACACCTATGGGAAGTCCTCCAAATCCCTTGATAATCTTATCATAGAGGTAGGCATTCCAACCCCTTATCTCTATATGCGCTTCATACTGGGGGTTCTCAAGGTCCACTCCAGTAGCACCAGCTTTTAGAAGTAGTGCTCCAATACTTTTTTCAACATCCTTACTAGTAAAGTTGTGTACTCCAACCCTTCTAGCCCTTACTGCAAACACCTTACCCATAGCACGTTCCTTAAAAAATTGAAGGGATTTTTCTGCTAGCTCATCCAGATTTGAGAAGGATATTCCATAAGCAGGTGAAGAACTAACAATACCCATAACATAGGAAAGTATATCCGAGATCTTTAAAGCATCCTCTTCCGAATCAAAGCAGCAGATCCATATCCTACCACCAGAAGTTCTAACCCTAGCATATATACCATGTCTTTGAAGAGCGTCTCGAATATTATAAACGAGTCGCTGTTCCATTCTAGCCCTACTCTTTCTACTCTTTAGCGAAATTTCACCATATCTGACCAGCACGAGCCACAGTCCGTGAGATCCGTGGACAGACATTGTCTAACCACATACTCGATTATGCAATACGACCTTAAAAACTATCTTACAACAGTTATACCGAATTTTTCTCTGCTCTAATGGACGAGGCGTTCAGCTGTAAATACATTTAATTGAATATAGATGATATACCTATATATTGCCAAAATTGATGTAATTATCTACCTGTATACCAGTAATTCTAGCAATCTTTCTAATAGGTAAGCTGTAACAAGGATAAATATTAGGGTTTAAAAAGCGATTGCATGGATATCGATGATGGTGTTTTTCTATGTATACTTCCTCCTTACATTTTCTAGCATTTTGGCAAACGATGTATGCAGTATTCTATAGTCGGATGCAAGTGCTAAGAATCTGAAGCCCATATCTATGTATTTTATGGCCTGCTCAGCATTAAATGTATGTATGCCCGGCGTTATGTCGTACTTCTTTGTCACCCTAAGTACTGTTTCTACAGCTTCGATAAACTTTGGATGATCATACTGTAGTGGTATTCCAAGATTTACTGAAAGATCCATTGGACCTATGTAGAATATATCAATTCCTTTAACATTAGCAATGTCCTCGATATTCTTTAAAGCCTTTTCCGTCTCAATTTGGATCGCTACAACAAGCTCCTCTTCTTCAAATCTCTTATAGTATTCTAGAAAGTCCGTGGCACCATACATGACTGCCCTTCTCGGTCCAACACCTCTAATACCTTTTGGTGGATAGGATACGTATCTAACTACATTCTCAGCCTCTTCTCCACTATTAACCCACGGAATTACAAGACCCTTAGCACCTATATCTAGTACCCGTTTAATTACGACCATATCGTTCCACGGTACTCTTACCATAGGTACTACATCAGTTCCCCTAGTACCTGCTATGAGTATCTGCAGATTTGATACATCTAATGGTGCATGCTCCATATCGAATACAAACCAGTCAAACGGTAGGGTAGATAGAGTTTCGACGACATCCAGACAATTGATGGTTATCCATGTGCCAAGCAGAACATCCCCTTTTTTCAGTCTGTTCTTGAATGGTTTCACGATATACACCTCAAAAACCTAGGTTATATGGGATAAGTATTTAAAGATTTTAGCTGTGCTTAACTGTGATTACTTGACCAAAAATTAGCTATGGATGTACAGCAAACAAATGGTGCATAGGTGGAAATTTTGTACTATGTTAGTATAGCAGCTTACTCAGGACATGTTGGAGAAAATCATAGGGAGGCTGTGACAAGATTGCTAGACCGTCTAAGATTCCTATGTAACGATATCGCCATAGTTGTAGGAGGTTACGAGGGGCTAATGAAGCACGTTGTTGATGTAGCTCTTTCTATGGGTCTTAAGGTTATAATAATACCTCCTATTGAATGGGAGGATAGGGAGTTTCCAAAACAGGCTATTGTAGTCAAAACAGGCACCACTTTTACCGTAAGAAGCATTTTCATAGTTCATACATCCGATGCTTTAATAGCTGTTGGTGGTGGTTCAGGGAGCCTACACGAAATCCTTGCAGCATATAGCGAAGGAAAACCTGTTTATGTACTTGTTGGTACTGGACTGCCTACTGATATGCTCGAAAAGCTTCCAGATAGAATAGACTATAGGATCGTAAGCAGTATTAAGAAATACTATGATCCTGAGGAGCTTGTACGAGATCTTTGTGTAGGATTGCTGAAATCTAAAAAGAACTAGAATTGAAATGCTTAAAAATCTCAAACGGATAATAAACCTATTTCTATGTCCTAATATGTATTGTTCAATTGCTTTACATAGAGATTGTCGATGTTATTTCAGACGAATGCAGACACCATCTACTGAACTACAGTAGGAGGTGCTATTCCTAACTCCCTAGCTATCTCTATTAGCGATTTCCACGTCTCTATGTCTATAGGTATACCATCTCTAATTCTAGTCTCATAGTTTCTATCCTCTGGTTCTCCTGGGATTAATACCTCGCTAAACCCTTGAGCTGGCGGACATGATTTTATAATATTTATCAGATTTCTTACATCCCCTAGGTATTCATCGTATTCTCTAAACATTGTTGGATTTATAGCAAGTGTAAAGAATCCACCCTGTGTTGATGGATGTAGAAGTACATGCTTGCTTAGAGTTCCACCAGGTAATACAGCTGAAAGCATTTCAACAATTAAAGATACCGCATAACCCTTGTAGCCCCCAAAGGGGAGTAGAATTCCCTCATATGCTTCTCTGGGATCTGTTGTAGGCTTTCCATCTCTAGTTAAAGCTATACCCTCAGGAATCTTCTCACCCTTTAATGCCGCTAATCTAAGCTTGAACGATGCCGTAGAACTGGTAGCCATGTCGATGACAATGGGTTTTCCGTTGAATGGAAATGCCATGCTGATAGGATTTGTGCCAAATACTCTCTGAGCCCCTCCCCAAGGAGCTACAAATGGTGGTCCATTAGCGGTAGCTAGTCCTATTAAATTGTTTCTAGCCATTCTTAGTGTATAGTATGCTAGCATACCTACATGTCCTAAATTCTTAACAGCAACAGCAGCAATACCTACAGTTCTAGCCTTATCAACAGCCATATCCGCGGCCCTTGCTGCAATGGGTATTCCAAGCCCATTATCGCCATCAATTAAAGCTGTAGCTACACCCTCTCTGATAATTTTAATCTCTACTTTCGCTTTAACATAACCCTTTCTAATACCCTCGATATAGTATGGTATTCTAATAACACCGTGCGAATCGACACCTCTTAAATTAGCTAGAATTAAATGATCTGCAATAATCTCAGCATCGTGTACAGGAACACCAACTCTAATAAAACACTCAGCAGTAAATTTGTAGAGATCCTGCCACGATACCTTTACGTATTTAGTCATAGTTTTCACCAATGCTATAGCTTTCTACTCTGGTAGTTTTAATTTCTCCTCACACCATTAAAAATAGTTGGTGGTGGAGCTCTGTCCAGAGGTAGCGGACTCTTTGTAGTTATAGAGGGTATAGATGGATCAGGAAAGACGACTGTTTCAAAAAGGGTTGTTGAGAGGCTTAATGCTATGGGTTATAGAGCTATCTATACATTTGAACCTTACACATCCCTGTTTACCGAAGCTTTAAAGAAGTATATAGAGATGTATGGAGAAGCCGAGGTAGAGGTGGAGGTACTTTCAATGGCGTTAGACAGAGTTTTCCATGTAAAAAGAATTATAGAACCTCTCCTAGTCCAGGGCTACATAGTTGTATGCGATCGCTATGTGTACTCCTCTATAGCCTATCAAGGGGCAAGGAATGCCGATATAGAATGGATAAATATTGTAAATAGATATGCTATAAAACCTGATATAGCCATATACCTGCGGGTTCCACTAGAGATTGCTCTAGAAAGGCTAAAGCATAAGCAGAGTGATTGGAGCTACTTTGAGAAGATAGATAGAATAAAAAAAGCTCTAGAAATCTATGAAAGACTTGCATTACTTGGAGAACTGATGGCTATCGATGCAACAAGAGATATTGATAGCGTCGTAATGCAGTGCATCAAACTGATTACCAGATATTCTCTAGCTAGGTAAGTGTGCCTTGTATTACTAGCAGTTTAGTATTGTGTCTATAGCCTCTCTATCTACTTCGTGTGGCATAGGTATACCCGTTACCTTAGATGCTATTTCTGTTAATGCTACAATATCGTTTCTATCTATGATATGTAGGTTGAATTTTCTCATTCCTGCCAAAAGTTGCTGCATGCCAACTCTTAGTCTCTCCATATAATTATATACCCCTACAGTACCTGGTGATGGATTTCTTCCAATCACGTTTCTGATGTGTATGTAATTTACCAGGAATACATCGGGTGTTAGACCATATTCGTCTGCTATGATCTTTGGTAGTCTTCCCTCCTGTGCAAGTTTGGAGAAGTATTCAGCCTTCATAGCAGCTGTTATAGGTGCTCTACCCATAACCACAGCCTTTACGTATGGACCACTGCCAAAGTTGCTTAAAGCAATAGCTTTAAGTATCTGTGTTTCTTCTATGAAGCCGCCTGCAATAACTATATCTGGCACATGCTTACCTTTTCTACTCAATATTTGAATGCATTTAAGAACTATAGCCTCCATGTAAACCGTTGGTATACCCATTTCATCCATCATGGGAACGGGGCTCATACCTGTTCCACCCCCTGCGCCATCGAATGTAACATAGTCTACCTTAGCCTCAGAAGCGATTTTGAGTGTGTAAGCTATGTCAGCAGGTCTATAGTTGCCAGTTTTAATGGAGACTACCTTAGCTCCCTGTTCCCTAAGTCTAGCGACATCCTCTACGAAATCTGTGAGCTTTGGGGATCCGACCCTACTATGTCTTTCAAAACTCTTTATAGCACCAAGTCTATATGCCTCCTGTATAGCGGGATCCTCCGGATCTGGAAGGATTAGATAACCTCTTTTCTTAAGCTCCATAGCTTTATTAATGTCTGCAACTCTAATTTCACCACCTATAGCTTTCGCACCTTGACCCCATTTGCGTTCAATGCAGTTCACTTCAAGCTTTGATAGAACATACATATCAACACCCAGCTTCTGGTCCTCAACATTTGTTTGTACAATAATATCACCGTATTTTCCATCCCAGTACTCTCTATAGATTTTAACCCTCCTCTCCATCTCTCTAGAATGCACAATTCTACCATTTGATATAATTGCCTCTAGATCAACACCACATACATTCTCTCCAACAATTATAGCCACACCGGATAGAGCTGCACCAACAGCTAGGGGCTCCCAAAAAATTCTAGCTACATCAGTAGAACCATAAGCACCCATCATAATGGGAATTCTAAGCTTTATATTGCCTACGCTAGTTTCGGTAGATACATTTGGAAACAACATTCTATCGGGATCCTCATCAATACCATAGGCACCTCTAACTGTTGAGAGGAGATTGAAGTGAGACCAATCAATTCCAAAATCCTTTACAGCTGCCGCAGTGCTAAATCCAAAATACTTAGGCATTGGATAGAGAGCTTCCCTACCTCTTAAAGCAGCTAAACCTATCTGGCATATTGATGCACATTCATAGATACATATAGGGCACATACCACTTGAGGCACTAGCGTCTCTAACTCTTAGTGTAGTACCCGTAGTAGACTTTGCATTCAAATAGCTTGAGTTAAGCATTGATGTATCGCCTACACGGACAGTATCTCATAAGACCAGAGGTTTAAATATTTTTAGTTGTATAAAATTGTATAAATATCTATGATTAGTACAAACATTTTATAGTTAGGAGGTCTACGTGGTAGCTGGGAGATGCAGATGTATGTATAGCAGTACTGCTGCTAAACTTTTCAGATCAATATAATCGCCTCTCAGTGCCATAGCAATATACTCGCTGGGCTTCATAAAAATTGTTGAAAGAATCTCTCCTTTCTCTGGCTTTTTTCCTACAAATTCTAAATTTCTTGCCAAAAATATCCACTGTTTCTCATCACTATATCCAGGCGATACGTATACTCTAGCCAGAGGTTTTAGATCTCTAGCTCTATAACCAGTCTCTTCCTCAAGCTCTCTAAGTGCAGCATCCTGTGGACTTTCCCCATTATCTATCTTTCCAGCAGGTAGCTCTAAAACCCAGCTATCTATAGCCGCCCTCCACTGTCTAACAAAGATAATATCGTCATTATCTAGTATAGGGAGTATAACAACGGCATCACCAAAGACTACAAGATCCTTTTCAAAACGATCTTCACCGTACTCTATAATTCTCTTATATAGAGAGACCCGTTTACCTCTACATAAAAATTCGTCGCCCAAGATCTTAACCTCAGGCAAATAGCTTCACCATAGTAAACTAGAGAGTAGATGTTTAAAGGTATAGTAGTTCAAATACTATCTCCAGAGCAGTTAAGGTTACCCTAGTAACTAGCTTTGCATGCGGTGAAAAAGTTTTTTGCCCGTCCTCTAGTCTCAAGCTATAGTACAGATATGATGATGGTTAGATAAACTGAAAAATGATGAGCGGTTTCTGGTCTGATAAGATAGTATCGCTAGCTACTGGTTTCTCCAGACCTTACGACAGACTCTACGGTTTTGCATACCTCTCTTAGACACTCCTGGAACTCATCATATGTAATTGCATGTGGATTTGACCCCCGTCTCCAAACGTATATTCTATATCTATATTCACCATTTATAGGCTTGGTTAATCTAAACCTTAGCACCACATCTGAAATTGTCGAGAATATGTTGTGCAACTCTTCATTTATATATGATGCTATTCGAATAACTAATAAACCCTGTTTTCGGAAGGCATTTAACTGATTATATGGTATTGGTATAAATGTGCTCATAGGTTCTACCAATGCTGGTAGTTCAGCACCGTGAAAGATGATAGCATCTATAGTTGGCGTTCTTCTAATTAGGGCTAGCTCTTCTGAGAATAGTCTATAGATACCATATGCAAATGGGTTATAGCTTTTCACAACGATATTTTCTCTTACAAATTTCTCTATAGCATCTCTATTTGGTGCTGTACTAAACGTTGTATATGTTCTTCCAAGTATATCGATGACTGTTTCTGGAGAATATCCATAGCTTATTGCAACGGCCCTTAGATTGTTCACAGCTAATATACCGAGTAGTAGAAGGGTGTAATCGGCAATCCTTGCATGTGCTGGATGTTCGATATACACTATGTGGCCTTTATGTAGATGTCCCCAGAGTTTTTCTAGAAGCCTACAAGGCAGTCTAAGCTCGATTTCTTGAGGTAGTATCTCCTCTAATAGTGGAGGCATCCATACCTCCAATCCAACATTCTGAGATATCGAGAATGGTATCTCAGCCAGTGTTATTGGAGCTCCTCTAGCCTTCCTAATTTCAATAATTCTATTCAATATTCCTCTTACTACCTGGTGCTTGAGAATAAATATCGCATCACTTACAAATTCTACTGAACCAAGCTCAATCTTCTCTTCACCATATGGAACTTCAGCTATCAAAATCGTGATGCCATCAATACTTTTAGACATCTCATAGAAATAGTTCTGCAACCACGCCCTCTTAGCATCGTCCTTTACAGATTGAAGAAGGGCATTTATAGAATCAATGATCACTATACTAGGTTTATATTCTAATAGAACTCCCGAAATGCTCTCAATACCATTTATATCTAGTACAATAGGCAGTTTAATAAATCTCAATAATCCTCTTAATTCAACATCCTCGAGATCTATTCTAAGCCTCTTCATTACTCTGAATAGTTTTTCTTTTGTTTCTTGGAGGGATATGTAGAGGCATCTATATCCCCTTACAGCATTTGCATAGCATATAGTTGAAGCAAGGGTAGTCTTACCTGAGCCGGGATGGCCAGCAATAACAATCATCGAACCGGGATGGAGAACATCACCATAGAATTTATCAAGATCATCGATACCAAATACATATTGGTTCATGGTATAACGTCCTCAGCGTCCTATCCTACTCATTATGTTATAGAAACTAGAATTTATATATTTAATCTTTTTAAGGGATAGAAGGCTGGATCCTCACCAGATAGACGACCATTGTAAGAAATTAAAATATGCCACTAACTAGCCCTAATAGTATCAAGTTTCTATTTTTATTCCGTGGTCTTCTACTTCCTTTACAGCTTTTTTATAGAGTTCTAACCACCATTTCTGTGGTTCTATGGTCTTCATGTTATAGAGTTCTGGAAATGGTTTACCGATATCCG
>Ga0105163_1000749_pt1 | contig 18678 bp, 22 predicted proteins | sample JNZ110809AmetaG_FD_81531 | JGI IMG/M metagenome (GOLD analysis project Ga0105163, IMG submission 81531) | Hot spring microbial communities from Jinze hot spring, China to study Microbial Dark Matter (Phase II) - JNZ 110809A | ecosystem: Environmental > Aquatic > Thermal springs > Hot (42-90C) >... | reverse complement strand
AGCTGGAGAAGAGGTAATAGAACTAGAGGAATTATGCCACAAGGCATGAGGCTGCAGAGGTTCGTCAAGGATTTCGCTCGATCCTGCCGTTTGGGATGCGGCGGGCGCCCGGTCCTGATGGCCCCACGATGGATTGATTCCGAGGAGATGGAGGTGTTAGAGACAATATTAACTCAGGCAGGAGAGTCCTACTACGACGACGTTTACCTCGTGGTAAGCACGGACGAGGAGGGATGGGAGAGGGAAGTAAGGGCCCTTGAGGAGAGAAGTTTCCGCAGTCACAGGGTCCACTGGGAATCGCCCGCCGCACCCGAAGGAGCAGGAATACGGTCAGGTCTATGACAAATCTTAGAGAAGTGTTTACCGGGTGGGGAAATATGAGGGACTTCAGTAGTACGTGGAAGGCGCAGATGATGGCGTATCTCGTCCGTCAACCGCCCTCAAAGGAGAGGGACTCCCTGAAAGACCAGCTTGAGAGGCTCCGTAGCAGGTGGTTGACGAGCTTTTTGGCCGATCTCGGCAGGTATGAGAGCGCATCAGACACCAAGATCCCAGCCGAGCTGATACCATCGCAGGAGGAGATCGAGATGTGGTCTCGGGAGGGGGAGTGATGGATGTTTCGAGAGGTTGTGGAGTTATTGGTATGGATCCAGAGACGAAGGAGGTCGGTGGCATGAAGAGCGTAATTTTGGAGGTTGATTGTGCGTATGTGTGTCTGCGCGTCCCCGCATTTATAGACGGCCGAAAGGTCATCACAGATATCGACATCCTTTATAAATTCCTATACGACATCTCGGGTAGCAATTGGAGGAGAGGTGGGCGAGGAGGCTCGAGAGGCAGGAGGCTATAGCCGAGGTCAGGAACCGATTCCTCGAGAAGGACAGGAGCCTCGACAGGGCGGCTTTCGAGGAGGTCTTCGACGCCCAGACGCTCCTCACGGTCTACAGGCTGATGAAGAGGGGACTGATCGAGGACTTCCACGGCGTCATCAGCGCAGGAAAGGAGTCGAGGATCTACCACGCCACGAGCAAGCAGAGAGAGGAGCTCGCGGTGAAGATCTACCTCGTCAACAACAGGGAGTTCCGGAGGGGCAGGCTCGAGTACCTCCAGACCGACGTCAGGCTTGGAAGGATAGGAGGGTCTGTGAGGAAGCTGATCTACGCGTGGGCCAAGAGGGAGTTCCTGAACCTGAAGCAGGCCCACGAGGCGGGGGTTCCAGTACCTAAGCCCCACGCCGTCGCCAACAACGTCCTGGTGATGAGCTTCCTCGGTGAGAACGGACAGAGGTACCCGCTGCTTCGGGAGACCTCCCTTGGAGCCGACGAGTACGCTGTGATCTACCGCAGGGTGGTTGAGGGCATGAGGGCCCTCTACAGAGGAGCTGAGCTGATCCACGGCGACCTCAGCGAGTACAACGTCATGTGCGGCCCAGACCTCTCCGTCTACTTCATCGACCTCTCACAGGCGGTGCTGATCCACCATCCACGTGCCGACTTCTACCTGATGAGGGACGTCCGGAACGTCAACAGGTTCTTCGCCTCGAAGGGCGTCGAGGTCCTCGGGGAGGAAGAGCTCTTCGAGCAGGTCGCCGGCCGGAAACCCTACGAACCGGTCGCGTGATGGGGGCGAGCCTCCGATCAAACAGGGCGTAGTTCTCCCCGGTGCCTGATCCATAAATTTCAGCGGGTAGCAGGGATCCGGGATGACCGTCTGGCACACCGACATCCACAAGAGGAAGAAGACCGGGGGAAGGAAGGGAGCCCATCGGAAGAAGCGGAGGTACGAGAGGGGCAGGGACCCGCTGCTGCCTGTTGTGGGTGAGCCCGAGAGGCTGGTCGAGCGCGTCAGGGGAGGCAACCTCAAGGTGAGGGTGAGGTACGACAAGTTCGCGAACGTGACCGACCCGTCCACCGGTAAGACGTCTCGGGTCCAGATCCTGAAGGTCCTGCAGAACCCGGCGAACCCGGACTTCAGCAGGATGGGCGTGCTCACGAGGGGTGCGCTGATCGAGACGCCGCTCGGCGTCGCAAGGGTCACGTCGAAGCCCTCGTCAGATGGAGTGATCAACGCGGTTTTGGTGAAGGCTAAGGCGTGACATGATCCGGAGGGACGGCTACGTCGTCTGGGTCCAGTACTTCAGCAGGGAGCTCTCCAGGTCCGAGGGGAGGAGGGTTCCCCTGAGGTTGGCGGTGAAGAACCCGACGGCCGATGACGTGCTGAGGGCGGCGTCGAGGCTCGGGTGGGAGGCGCGCAAGCTCGACCTGAGGTACCCTTCGCAGTGGTGGAGGCCAAGCTCCGCGGTCCTCGTCAAGCCCGACAGGCAGATGCGGAAGTCCCAGCTCTTGCTGCTCCTCGCGGAACGGATGAGGGGTTGAAAGGGGAGAGGGTGGTGGTTCTCGGAGGGGTCGTCAGGAGCTTCGGCGACTCGGTCCTGGTCGTCTCCCGGGAGCCCGTCCCCATCGGCGCCAAGGTCTACTCCGAGAAGGGCGAGGTCGGTCACGTCTCGGACGTCTTCGGACCCAAGGACGAGGTGTACGTCCTGGTCAGGCTGGAGCCGGGTAGGGAGCCAGGGAGGCGGCTCTACGTTGTTCTGCCGTCGAGGAAGAGGGACGTAGGAGGGGCTTCGCGCAAAGCCCGATCCTGAGTCCGTTGAACTCAAGATTTTATGGACGCCAAGATTGGCTAAGTGTGGACTGGCCGCGGGCCCGTAGCTCAGCCTGGCAGAGCGGCCGGCTCATAACCGGTAGGTCGTGGGTTCGAATCCCACCGGGCCCATAACCTATCGAACCACACGGTCTTCAGTCACCGCAACGATCTCACCAATCCGATCGATTTCTTTGATTATCTCAGCCTTTTCGTCAAAGACAAGCCTCTTCAGCTCTCCCGGGATCTCCTTCGGTGGGCCTGCCATGAGATGTTACCCCTCGGTTCTACTGCCGAGAGCTTTCTCAACTTTATCCAGAATTTCGTGAAGTCTGGCGAGCTGGACGATGTATCCACCTCGCTCCACCGTTTGAACGAGCTGCTGATCCTTGAGCTCCTTTAGGCGACCGGCTGTCGAGAAATAGTCAGCTCCAATCGCGGACGAAATCTCCTCTATCGTTGCCACGTCGTTCTCTATCAACCCGGCCTCTTTGGCGAGGCGCTTGCCTGCGAGGTACAGCAGCACCCGGGCCCAGATCGGCAGTTTCTCAAGCGGGACCAAAAAGACGACCTTTCCGTCCCTAGTGAGCCGTATGAAACCCTTGACCCTGTCGATGAGGGCGGCCGTCAGCTCCTGCTCATCGATTATCAGCTCCCGCAACTTCGCCTTCAAATCCGCTTCTGACCCGGTTGAGGTCATTTCTGGCAGACTGAGTTTTGCGAGACTAATAAATTTTACGAAAGATGCAGGTTCCTGAACCCAGCATTTCTGCGATCAAAAGCGCTATTTTCGTGAATTTCTCCCCGATCCATCCGTTTCCGGGCAAACTCCGCTGCTTACACAGCACAGGGCGCGGGGGATCTCGTGTCAGTATTCGGGAGGTTAGTGTATCCTAGGGAGAAAGCGATTCAGCTAACTGTCGATGTGTGTGTCGCACGACCGCGAGTCCTCGACTCGTGATGCTGAAGTCGACGCGCGTCATCTGTGAAGACCCCTCCGCAGTGATTGGGAACTCGATCGCCTTCGGACCTCATGCGCGGAAAACCCTATGAAACTGCTGGGAATGGCGGTGTCGTGACTGACCGTGACGTAGTTGACAGGGTGCGGGCGCTTCTCGACGAGGACGGGAAGTTCCTTCCGGTTCTGGGCGGACGCGGCGAAGGCGTTCTCACAGGAATCGGCACCGTTGCGGGGAGGTGGGTCGCGGTCTGGGCGAACGACCCGTCGGAGCGCGCAGGGGCCTTGACCTCTCAGGGGATGAGGAAGGTGCTGAGGCTGACGGACCTGGCGGTGCGGTCGGGGATGCCAATCGTCTACCTCGCTGACTCCTCAGGTGCGGCGCTGCAGGAGGGGCCTGCCTCCCTCATCGCGGTGGGTGAGGTCTACAGGGCTCTGATCAAGGCTTCGAGGCGCGTTCCGAGGCTGGCGGCGGTGCTCGGAGGGTGCGTCGGCGGCGGCGTCTTCTTCGCGGCCTCGTCGGACGTCGTGGTGGGCAACCTCTCAGGAGGGTACGCGTTCGTCTCTGGTCCGAGGGCAGCCAGGTTCTTCACGGGAGAGGAGGTCGACGTGCAGGAGCTCGGCAACATCAGGAACTCCTTCAGCGCAGGGACCGTCCAGTTGGTAGGAGAGGACGAGGTCTCCTGTTTGAGGGTTCTGAGGAGGGTGCTCGGGTACCTCCCGTCCACGACCAGCGAGGTGCCTCCGAGGACAGGAGGGTGGAGCCCGCCGTCGTCGCGGCCCGAGGTCCCTGGGGGCGAGGACGAGCCCTACGACGTACGCGACGTGATAGCTGCGCTCGTCGACGAGGGGAGCTTCATCGAGCTCGATGCAGGTCACGGTGAGGCTGCGGTCGTGGGCCTCTCGAGGATCGCGGGGGAGGTTGTAGGGGTTGTTGCGAACCAGCCCTCGGAGAGAGGTGGCCTCATCGACTCGAGGTCGGCGGAGAAGATGGCCAGGTTCGTCAGCCTCTGCGACAGGTTCAACATACCGCTGCTCACGCTCGTCGACACTCCGGGGTTCCTGCCGTCGAGGTCCGAGGAGCTCTCGGGCCTTCCCAGACACGGATCGAAGCTCCTCCACGCATACGCGGTCTCCGAGGTCCCGAAGGTGGCCGTGATCCTCCGGCGAGCCTACGCAGGAGGTTACGTCTCGATGTGCAGCAGGGGCATCGGGGCCGACTACGTCATGGGGTTGCCCAACGCGATCGTCGCGGTCCAACCTCCTCGCCTCGCCGCCGAGATAATCCACAGAAGGGAACTCGAGCGAGCAGATCCGTCCGCCCGGGAGGAGCTTCTCCGGAGACTCTCCGAAGATTACGAGAGGACCTTCAGGGGCAAGGAGGCCCTCATCGCGAACGGGGTGGTGGACGAGGTCGTCGAGCCCGGCGCCCTGAGGGAGAGGATCGTGGGCGTGATGGGCGCGCTGGTTGAAAGCTACCGCAAAAGGCTCAAGAACAGATCCAAGTTCTACTTCATCCCCTACTGAGCCCATCCCGTCGGCGATCGGAACGTCTGACCGGCGTCCTCATCCGCGCTGCGGGCTCCGGCGAGGGCTTAAAATTGGGCTCCGTGAATGTAAAGCGTGCCGAAGTACGTCTTCGTGACGGGCGGCGTCATCTCCTCCGTCGGGAAGGGCACGCTGGCCGCATCGATAGGGAAGATCCTCGCGGTCAGGGGTGTAAAGGTGGACTTCCTGAAGATAGACCCGTACGTCAACGTCGACGCGGGGACCATGAACCCGTACGTCCACGGTGAGGTCTACGTGACCGCCGACGGCGGCGAGACCGACCTCGACCTCGGATGGTACGAGCGCTTCACGGGGATAACGATGAGCAGGCTGAACAACCTGACGACGGGCCAGGTCTTCTCATCGGTCATCGAGAAGGAGCGGAGGGGCGAGTACCTCGGGCAGTGCGTCCAGATAATCCCACACGTCACCGACGAGATCAAGTCCAGGATAAGGGCGGTCGCCGAGAGGAGGGGAGCGGACGTGGTCGTCGTCGAGATCGGAGGCACGGTCGGGGACATAGAGGGCCTGCCCTTCTACGAAGCCGCGAGGCAGATGAGGCTCGAGGAGGAGACGCTTTTCGTCCATGTGGCCCTGGTGATCTATCACGAGGCGACGAAGGAGATGAAGACGAAGGCCTTCCAGCACTCGCTCCAGGAGCTGAGGCGCATCGGGATACAGCCAGACGTCATAGTCGCGAGGAGCCCCACCATGATAACCGAGGAGGTCAGGAGGAAGCTGGCCCTCTTCGGGACGCTGCCGAAGGAGGCGGTCTTCTGCTCCTACAACGTGAGCCCGGTTTACAGGCTTCCGCTGGTGCTGGAGGAGCAGGGCCTCGGCGACTACGTGGCACGGAAGCTCGGACTTCCGAACCAGCCCGACTGGACGGGGTGGAGGAAGGTGGTCGAGCTCTACGATAGGGCAACGGGGAGCGTGAGGATAGCCCTCTGCGGCAAATACGCAGCGCTCGAGGACTCCTACGTCAGCATCAGGGAGGCCCTGGGCCACGCGGCCGCCCACCTCGGCGTGAGGGCTGAGGTCGTGATGGTCGACGCGGAGGCACTTGAGCGTGATCCCGCGAAGGTCGAGTCGCTCAGGTCCTTCGACGGCATACTGGTGGCTCCTGGTTTCGGGAGGAGGGGTGCTGAGGGGAAGATAGCAGCGATATCATATGCCCGGCGCTCAGGGACGCCCTTCCTCGGGATCTGCTTCGGGATGCAGCTTGCGGTGGTGGAGTTCGCGCGGAACGTCCTCGGGCTCGAGGGCGCCAACTCGACGGAGCTCGATCAGAGCACACCGCATCCGGTGATAGACCTGCTTCCGGAGCAGAAGGGGGTCACGGCGATGGGCGGGACGATGAGGCTCGGAGAGCACGAGGTCCTGATAAGGGAGGGCACCCTTGCCCACAGAGTCTACAAGACCTCATCGGTGCGGAGGAGGCACAGGCACAGGTACGAGGTCAACCCGGAGTACTGGGAGGTGCTGAGGAAGGGAGGGCTCGTCTTCTCGGGCACGTCACCCGACGGCAGGCGCGTGGAGGTCATCGAGATCCCTGACCACCCGTTCTTCGTCGCGTCTCAGTTCCACCCCGAGTTCTCCTCCACGGTTGAGAGCCCGGAGCCGCTCTTCCTCGCGTTCGTCGACGCCGCCCGGAGGTTCAGGGCGGAGAGGGCCGCTGCCGTGGCCTCCCAGAGCCTCTAGCGGAGGAGTGATGGTCGAGAATCGCCGAACGGTCACCAGGTGAGGGTCAATCTTCCACGACCTCAGGACCGTGTCCCAGCGTCAGCACGTGGAACCCGTAGACGTTGCACAGCTCCTCCGACGCGATGACCTCACCCAACGTGCCGAAGAAGGACCGGTCCCTGTTGACGCAGAGGACCTTGCTGCTGCGGAACGCTGCCAACGCCGAGACGTCGTGGGTGACCGTGATGATCGTCGTCCCCAGCTCCCTGTTCAGCCGCGTGATCAGTTTGAGGAAATCGGAGACGCCGGTGACGTCAATGTACGCGGTTGGCTCGTCGAGTAGGAGCAGCTCCGGTCCGTTGATCAGGGAGATGGCGAGTAGGACGCGCTGGAACTGTCCGCCGGAGAGGTGGAAGAGCGGCCTCTTCAATACCGACCCGGGGTCCTGGAAGCCCACCAACCTCAAGACCTCGTTCACGTCCATCGCCCTCCCCCGGATCTGGGAGGCCCTCAGGACCTCCTCGACCGAGACGGAGGTCCTCGAGAGCTGGGACATCGCGTTCTGAGGGACGTATCCGATCCTCCACCACTCCTTGAAGCGCTCTATGGGCGTGCCGAAGAGCTCGATCGAGCCCGAGGCCGGTTTAACGGCACCGATCAGAGCCCTGAGGATAGTCGACTTTCCGGCACCGTTCGGTCCAAGGATGTAGAGCATGTCGCCGCGAGGTACCTCGAAGCTCACCCCCCTCACCGCGTACTGACCCCTCGAGTACGAGACCGAGAGGTCCTTGACCCTGACTACCACCTCCCTCAAGCCTCGAACCCCTCCAGCAGCGCCTGCAGGTTCTCCCTCATCCGCTCAAGATATCCCCTACCCGAAATGGCCTCCTCGAGGGTCATCGACTCCATCGTGTCCAGCCTCAGGACCTTCAGGCCGAGTTCTCGGGCGAACGACTCGACGGTCTTAGAAACGGCCGACGGGTTGTCGACGTAGATCGCCTTTATCCCCTGCTCCTCGACCACCGACCTCAGCTCAACCAGGTGCCTCGGATCGGGCTCCTGCTCCTCGACGCCCTTGACGGCCACGTTGGTCAGCCCGAAGTCCCGTGCGAGGTACCTGAAGGCCAGGTGCTCGGTGAGGAAGGCCCGTCCTGCGTAGGGTTTCAGGCGTTCCCGGTATTCCGCAAGAAGGGAATCAGTTCTCCCCACCAGCGTCGCCTCGTTCCGGTCTATCACCTCCCTCAGCTCGGGGTAGAGGGCCCTGAGGCTTTCTGCGATGTTCCTGACGAACGCCACGTAGTTCCTGAGGGAGAGCCAGAGGTGAGGATCGATGTCGCCGTGCATGTGATCCTCCTCCATGCCAGACAACGGGATCGTCTCTACCCCTGGTGCCCTCTCGAGCACGACGATGGGACCCCTGTAGCCTGAAGAAGCGATGAGGTCCCGCATCCATCCCTCCAGCGCGTCGGTGAGGTAGATCACCAGGGTCGCCCTGCTGACCTCGGAGACTTCTTTCGCCGACGGTTCCCAGTCGTGAATTTCGGCGCCCGGCGGCAAGAGGACCCTCACGGGCACCCTTCCGTCTGTGAGTCGATACACGATCTCCCCGATCAACGCCGTCGAGACGACCACGTTCCCCCCACGACCGGTTTCAACTGCGGAGTCCTGGGGGAAGAGGTTGAAGGCTATGGCAGCCGCAGCTGCAGCCGCAAGGACCGCGGCCACCAGAACGAGGGGCCGCAGAACGCTCACCTGCATGACCAGTGAATCACCTCCTTGCCGTGGACGCAACGATCGGGCCAGTTGAGGGACCTGCACATGCTCGCGACGACGCGTTCTCCCACCAGATGTCCGATCTTGGAGGCCTCCCTGCAGGCGTACTCGACGTCGAGCCCAAACGCGATCACGAAGTACGACTCGATGACGCGATGGTTGTGAAGGAGCGTTTCTGCGGCTCTCCTCCCACGTGCCGTCAGCTCGAACCTCCCCCAGCCAGTCCTCCTCACCATTCCCTTTCCCTCCAGCCGCTTCAATACCTCCGAGACCGTCGGCGGCCTCACCCCAAGCCTCCTCGCCAGCTGAACCGTCCCCGGGCTTTCGCCCTCCTCGATCAACCGCTGCAGTTCCAGGAGGAACCTCGCATCCGAGCTGGACAGGTCCTGAAGCGAAACCTTAGGCATCACCTAAATTAGGTGCACCCTAAATTTAGGATTCACCTCAATTTGCAACCCCTTGTGATATGCGCAACCTATAATTGGGGCGAGGTGACCCTGGACCCGGATGGATAGGGCTGAAGCATCAGTTCTGATCCAACACCTGTTGCGTTGCCGGAGGCCGCCCGTTGCCATCCGGTTCATCTCTGAGGGAGAGGAGTTCCCGGAGCTCCCCCGATCGAACGAGTGGGTCCCCTCCAGCTGCGCCTTCTGGAACCTCGCGGCACAGCGCTCCTTCCTCACGTCGCCCGAGCAGCACGTGAACTGCAGCATCGGTGCGGTGACGCACGGCGTGAGAGGTCACGAGGAGGTGATGCCGGGGTGCGGGTGCGCCGACGTGGACGCCCTCATCGCGATGGGAAGGATCAGACCGGAGGACCTGACCTCCCTGCCCTCGGTCCGGAGAAGGCCTTCCTCGATCGCCTACGGGCCGCTCGAGGACTTCCCGGTGGAGCCCGACGTGGTCCTGATAGTGACCGAGGCGAGGGGCGCCCAGATGGTTTTCGAGGCCGCGAGGAGGGCAGGTCTGCCGGTGGAGGTGCAGGGGATGCCGACGTGCGCCGGCATACCGATCGCGCTCAACAACGGCTCGGTGGTGATAGGCCTCGGGTGCTCCACCAGCAGGCTCAGGGCTTCGTACGGAGACCACGAGCTCGTCGTCTTCGTGCCAGGAAGGGCCCTCGAGAGGCTCGTCTCAAGCCTCGAGGATGTTGTGATCGCCGACAGGGCCCTTGTCGAGGCCGAGCTGGGGAACCGGAACCCCGGAGTCCGGTAAGTCCGGGAGAGCTCAAATATTCGGTCGGGGCACCGCTGGGTGAGCATGGCGTCGCTCCCTCCCCACGTGGAGGACGTTTTCGAGCGGTCGCTGGTGGCCCTATTCACGACGGTCAACTCGCGGAACGAGCCGGTCACGCACCCGATGCTTCCGCTGTACGAGCGGGGATCCGGGAGGATCTACTTCACCTCGAGCGTCCTCTTCAGCCGCAAGCTCGAGCACATCAAGAGGAACCCGAAGGTCTCAGTGCTCTTCTCGGAGAGGGAGTTCACCCGCTGCGAGAGCGGTGACGCGGTCCTCGTGAAGGGAACGGCCCGGGTTGACGACTCGGACCCGAGCAACGGCTGGATGAGGTTTCTGCTGCTCTGGAGGAGGAAGGAGCCCTACATCGACGCCTACTTGAAGCAGCGTTTCGCCTTCCCCCTCTTCTGGGAGCGCGCGGTCATTGAGGTGAGGCCGGACGTGGTCTACGTGTGGCGGGGCGGCGACATCGACGCCGAGCCGGAGGTGTACGATCTGAGGAGGTGAGGTGGATGAGCGTCGCCACCGACCAGGAGCTTTACGAGCAGAGGGCCATCTCGTTCGTCGACGACGACGGATACCCGGTCACGGTCCCGGCGCGCGTCAGCGTAGAGGACGGAGAGATCAAAGTGAGGCCCGCGAAGGGCTTCGATCCCCCGAAGATTGCGGGAAGGAGGGTGAACGTCGTCCTGAACCACATCACGCCTCTCGCCGGAGGGGGTTACACGGACCGGAGGTACATCGCCTTCACGGGGCAGGCCGCGGCGGAGGGCGACCAGCTGGTCGTGCGGCCCGAGCGGACGTACAGGTGGAACGAGCGCGAGGTCCCCTTCCCTGAGTACGTCGAGGTCTCCACTCCCCGGGCGAGGAGGTACCTCGAGGCCCTCGGGAAGAGGCTGGGCGTGGACTTCAAGCCCGCGATCGGTGCGTTCTGGCGGTTCTTCAGGGTCGTCAGGTTCCCGTTCCTGATAGCGACGGCGGTTCCGGTTGCGATCGGTGGCGGCGTCGCCCTCTACCACGGCTCGTTCGACTTGGTGCTCCTACTGCTGACCTTCCTGGGACTGGCACTGATCCACATGGGCCTCAACGTCGCCAACGACTACTTCGACACGGTCCTCGGCGCAGACCCTGCCAACAGGAGGCCCACGCCCTTCAGCGGCGGCTCCAGGTCGATCCTTTACGGCCTGATCTCCGAGTCCGGAGCTCGAGCCCTTTACGCCTCCCTCTTCGGCTCAGGGGTCGCGATCGGCCTCTACCTCGCCCTCACGCGGGGCCTCCTGCCGATACTGGGCCTCACGGCTCTCGGCCTCTTCCTGGCCTACTTCTACACCGCTCCGCCGATCAAGCTGGCGTACAGGGGCCTAGGTGAGCTGGCGGTGGGCACGGGCTTCGGTCCGGTCATCGTGATGGGCACGTACTTCGTCCAGACCCAGAGGTTCTCGCTCGACGCGTTGGTCGCCTCTATTCCGATCGGCCTGCTGATCATGCTGATCCTCTACGTGAACGAGATCCCAGACGCCGAGTTCGACCGCATCGCGGGCAAGAGGCAGCTCGTCACGCGGTTCTCGAGGGAGCAGGCGCTCGCCTTCCTCGCAGGGTCTTTGGCGGCCACGTACTCCGTCATCGCCCTGATCCCCGTTCTGAGGCTGGGGCCTCCGACGGTTCTCGTAGCGCTGGCCACGATACCGCTGGCCGTCAAGGTATACCAAGGAGCGCGGTCCAACTTCGGGAAGCAGTACGAGATGATACCCACCATGTCGCTGAACGTGAACAACGCCGCGATCACCGGGGCCCTCATCGCTGCGGGCTACTTCGTCGGAGCCCTCCTCGGCCTCTGATCTCGTCCGGCATCGCTCTCAGCTTTCTTGAACTCCGATCTCTCAGTTACACTGTCAGCGCGTCATCAAATCACGACTCAACCGAAATCAAGCGGCCACCGAAGGACAGGTCTGCAGTAGATCGGACCTGTATCGGTTCACCTCTTGGGCTTCTTCACCTTGCCCGTGATCAGAAGCTTCAGGGGAACGCCGTTCACCATGAAGACCTCGTACCTGACCCCGGGGAGGTCGCCGTAGGACTTGCCCAGCGTCCCTCCTATGCCCTGGACCAGGACCTCGTCGTGCTCGTCGATCACGTTCAGCGCTCCGTCGCCCGGGCAGAAGGCGGTGATCACCTTGCCGTTCTTGATCAGCTGTACCCTGACGGCCTTCCTGACGGCGCTGTTCGGCTGCCTCGACTCGATCCCCTTCTTCTCCAGGACTATCCCCCTGGCCATGGGAGCGCCCTCGAGCGGGTCGTACTTCTCCTTCAGCCTGAGCATCCTGATGCGGTAGGGTCGATAGCTCCACCTGAACTTCTGACGCGTCTTGATCAGCGACCTCGCCGCGAACTCTCCGTTCCCCATTCCCCGTTCCGGAGCCTCCGACGAGCTCTAAAATCTAACCCTCCAGCCTCCGGTCATCTGGCCCCTCCATCGGTCGACCACGCATTGAACCTGCGAATTGCCCGCTTCGCTCGGCCTCTGGGTAGTCCCTCCCAAATCCTAATTTACGACCCGAAGGTGCAGGAGTAGCGGAGATGATCTCGCTGGTCCTCTCGGACCGGGAGCGTCCGGGTGTGAGGGAGCTCGAGAGTTACGGACGCCTGGTCAGGCGCGGAACGACCGCGGTCAAGAGGGGGTTCGCGCACATGCTGAAGCACGGCGTGGTGATGGACGTCACCAACGTCGAGCAGGCCCAGATAGCCGAGGAGGCCGGTGCGGTGGCCGTGATGGTTCTGGACAAGCTCCCCTACGACGTGAGGAAGGCGGGAGGGGTCGCCAGGACCGCCTCCATCAAGGCGATAGAGGAGATCATGGACCACGTCACGATACCCGTGATGGCCAAGTGCAGGATAGGTCACACGTGGGAGGCGAGGGTGCTCGAGGAGGTGGGGGTGGACATGATCGATGAGTCGGAGGTCCTTACTCCGGCTGACGAGGAGAGGCACATCTGGAAGTGGGACTTCACGACACCCTTCGTCTGCGGTGCCCGCGACCTCGGTGAGGCCCTCAGGAGGATCGAGGAGGGCGCATCCATGATCAGGACAAAGGGAGAGCCGGGTACCGGGAACGTCGCCGAGGCGGTGCGACACATGCGCATCGTCAAAGCCGAGATACGGAGGATCAGGGCCATCTACGAGGAGGGCGACGAGCAGGAGCTGATCAAGGCCGCGCGTGAGCTGAGGGTGTCGTACGAGCTGGTCGTCGAGACCGCGAGGCTGGGGAGGCTGCCGGTGGTGAACTTCGCTGCGGGAGGGATCGCAACGCCCGCCGACGCGGCGCTGATGATGAGCCTCGGCTGCGACGGAATCTTCGTCGGCTCCGGCATCTTCAAGTCGGCAGACCCCCTCGAGAGGGCTCAGGCGATCGTGCTGGCCACCACCTACTGGGACAGGCCCGAGAAGGTGCTGGAGGCCCAGAGGATGGTATCGGAGGCGAAGTCGATGACCGGGATGGACCTGAAGACGCTGGAGCTGAGGATGCAGGAGCGCGGCACCGGTTAGTCACAGAACGTAGGCCCCGACGTTCCTGTTGCTCAACCTCTCCCTCCTCTCCTGCTCGAGCCTCTTCGGATCCAGCTCGACCGTCAAAGTCCCCGGCTCCTCTCCAGCCTCGACCTCAGAGGTCCTCGCGACCCTGAATTCGTCCAGCTCAAGGTCGACCGCGATGGAGCGGCCGTTGAAGGCCCTTCCGAGCACCACGTTGCACCCGATCACCTGGACCCTGTTCTCCAGAGCCCTTGCCCTGAGGTAGACGTGCCAGGGTTCGACGCCCTCCCTCCTGATCCGGGAGGGGTTCAGCAGCAGCTCCGCGCCCTTGAGGACGAGGGTCCTGGCGGACTCGGGGTAGACCACGTCGTGGCAGACCATCACGCCGAACCTCACACCTCCCGCCGAGAAGACCTTGAATGCGTCTCCGGCTTTCAGGAAGTTCCTCTCCTCCCTGAACGGATGGACCTTCTCCTGGAATCCGACAATTTCGCCGCTTGGAGAGATGACCGGCACCGTCGCCGCGTAACCGTCCCGGAACCTGAGGTAGAGGGCGCCGCCGACAATGGTGGAGCCGAGGGAGGCCGCGAGTTCCCGCAGGACCGCGAGCGCTCTCTCTGAGGCCTGCACGGCGCCCGCGATGTCGAGGATCGGGGCATGATGGATCCAGGCCTCGGGAAGGACCACCAGGTCGGCCCTCGTCCCGAGCGAGGAGAGCGTCCTCGAGACCCACTCGACGTTCCTCATCGGATCCCCTTCTACTGGAACCTGGACGATCGCGACCCTTACCATCCCTCTGAACCCAAAAAAGGAGGGCCTGGCACGGGATATGGATGACTCCCGACGACGCTGTTGGTGATGAGGGGCCTCGCGAGGGACCGGAAGGGCCCGGGCACGAAACCCCGCCCGAGGGCGAACGGGAGGAATTGGAGCTGAAGGCGGAATTGGAGAGGCTGAGGGAGGAGCTGGTGGCGCTCAAGCAGGAGCGGATGAGGCTCGCCGGTGCGGTCGAGAGGCTCCTCCGTCACCTGATAGGCGTCTCGGAGACCGTCGAGCGGGTCGCAGGCCTCTACGAGCTCTCGGAGGACGCCAACGCGAGGGCCCTCTCCGAGGGGCTGAGGATGGTCTCGTCGGCGATCGAGCGCGCCTTGAGGGAGGAGGGGGTGGAGGTGATAGGTTTTGTCGGATCGAGGTTCGACCCGGCGCTGCACGAGGCCGTCGGCTTCGTCGAGTCCGAGGAGCACGAGGAGGGGACCGTCGTCTCGGTGGTGGAGAAGGGTTTCGCGTATGCTGGCAAGGTCCTCCGGCCTGCGAAGGTGCTCGTGGCGAAGAGGCCCCAGCCGGAAGGAGCGGGTGAGGCCGGACGGGTCACCTGAGGCCCAAGACCCTCTCCGCGTTCCTCCAGAGGATCATCTCCTTCGTTTCGCGCTTCAGCTCGATCCTCTCGAAGTCAGCGAGCCACCTCGAAGGCCTGATCATCGGGTAGTCCGATCCGAACAGGACCTTCTCGGGGATCAGGTTGTCGGCGTACCTCCAGACCACCTGCGGTATGTACCTGGGAGACCAGCCCGAGAGCTCGATGTACACGTTAGCCTTGTGCTGAGCGATCGCCAGCGCCTCCTCGTACCAGGGCCAGCCGAAGTGGGCCATCACGACCTTCAGGCGCGGGAACTGGGCGGCGACGTTGTCGACGTAGATCGGCCTGCCGTGGTCCAGCCTGATCCCACCTCCTCCTTCCAGGCCAGCCCCTATCCCGGAGGTGCCCGTGTGGAAGAGCACCGGTATCCCGAGGTCCTCCGCCATCTGGTAGACCTCGAAGCACCGCTCGTCGTCTGGCCGGAACCGCTGGAGCTGGGGGTGAAGCTTAAGGCCCCTGAGCCCTAGGTCCTTCACCGCCCTCTCCAGCTCGAGCACCGACCTCTTCCCTCCGAGGGGGTCAACGGTTGCGAAGGCGATCACGCGTTCCGGGTCCACCCGCTGGAGCTCGGCCATCTGCTCGTTGCTGTCACCGGGGATGCCGGTGAGCCTCGACGCGTCGAGCGGCAGAAGCACCATCCTCCCCACACCAGCCTCCTCGTACTCCCTCAACGCCTCCTCGATACCTATCTGCCCGAAGTCGCTCCTGAAGTAGGACCTCATCTTCTCCACGAACGGGCCCAGGGTCCTGAAGAAGCCCGGAGTGGTGAGGTGGACGTGGAAGTCGATCGGTCTCCCGCTCATGGGTCGTGTGGTGAACAGTCACAGATTAGAATTTGCTCGGTCGGAGCTTCCAGAAACGCAAATCCGTGGACCGGGCGGGACTCGAACCCGCGACCTCCCGGGTGCGAACCGGGCGATCTGCCGCTGATCTACCGGCCCAAGCATCGACTATTTTCCATCTTAGCATTTAAACCTTAAGTAGAGGATGCCTTGTGGCTTATTTCATCGGCCTATTTCTGCTGGATATTGCGTAATCATAACTACTGGTAATTACCCACAGGCATTCGATTCTGAGGTCTTTCCTATCGAGGTTCAGGGGAGTAAGCAAGAGGTACCTCCAAGCATACCTATCGATCCTAGCGCTTCTGATCGACATGCCTAGGAGTTGGTTCAGTCCGCTGCTATCCCTTTCGATGCCGAGACGAGCGTTTGTAAAATTTTGGTTGACGGCGTGAACGGGAAGGGGACGTCGTTATCAGATCCGTAGATCTCCGGTCATCCCCTGCTCGGCCTCTACTCGTCGGTTTGGCGTACGGTCGATAGCAAGAGGCAACTAAGGTAATACCATTTTTCAGCAACTGATAAGTGCTCTGAATTGAGTTGATATTGAGATTCAACTTTTACCTCATCGAGCAGCATATATAAATCCCCTAAATGAATTTTGCTGAAGACAACCCCAATCATCTTAAAATAGAGGTCAAAAAATTCATCCGTGCGAAGGGGTGGCGCGGCGGGAAGCCGCGCAGAGCCCGAAAATCCCGGAATCGGGAACGGTGATCCCGAGAGAGGGAGTTGAAAGTCCATATCAACGAATCGCGTGGGGAGCGAGTAGGGTCAAGCCCTCGAGAAGGGCTTGGTCCTGAGGTTTTCGGGGTCGAGGCGCGCTATCACCTCCCTCTCCTCCCTCGTGGGCTCCCGCGTGGGCGGTGCATCCCTGCCTGTGACGTCGAAGCCGGTGGACGCGATCACCTCGTCGACGGATGACCAGGGATGGACCGACAGGAGCCTCCACGCCCTTTTCTCCCTCTCGTGCTCGAGGAGGCAGAGGTCTGTGCAGAGCAGGACCCTGTTGGACGCGTTCCTGGCGGTGGCGGTGACGAAGTCGACCCGCCTGACGAGGCTTCTTGGACCGTGCCTGAAGTTCCACAGGACCGCCTTCCTGACGAGAGGGAGTATGAAGGCAGCAGCCGCGCCTCCGGGCAGCCTCACCTTCGGGCTCTCGAGCTGGCCGATGACGGAGACGTTGACGTTCGCATCGGAGTCGATCTGCGCCGGTCCTAGGAACATCACGTCCACCTTGCCCTTCTGGGCGAGGTCGAAGGCGTCGACCGTTGGCATGACGGCCCCCAGACCAGCCAGCTCCGGGTCACCGGTGGAGCGCTTGACCTGGATGTCCGCCAGCGACGGCTCGTAACCCTCCGCGACCGTTGTGACCCTGATCCGCTTCCCGTGGACGAGCTTGGCGACGGCCGCCGCGAGCAGAGCGTGGTGCGAGTTGAGGCCCACGAAGACCAAGTCGCCGTCGGAGAGGAGGTCCGCCATGCAGGTCACTATCAGGTCCGCAGCGTAAGTGGGGTCCCGGAAGGCCATCAGCCTCCCCCACCCGCCTGTAGGGACCTTTTCAGCGACTCCACAGCGGCCCTAATTTCCTCAACGCTGGCCTCGTCCTCCAACGTCGACAGGTCTCCCGGCTGAGAACCCGTCAGCACTGCCCTCAGAACCCTCCGCATGATCTTTCCCGTCCTGGTCCTCGGAAGCCGGTCGACCAAGTACACCGCGCCGATGACCGCCACCGGCCCCACCTCCTTCCTGACGATCTCCCTGACCTCCTCCTCGAGCTGCCGCGGATCGACCTCGTGACCCTTCCTCAGCGTTGCGAAGACCGCCAGCACCTCGCCCCTCACCGGATCCGGGACCGAGACGACGGCCGCCTCAGCCACCGCGGGATGGCGCGCCACCGCGTTCTCCACGTCGGCCGGCGCAAGCCTGTGACCCGCCACCTTTACCACGTCGTCAACCCTGCCCAAGATGTAGACGTATCCCTCCTCGTCGACGTAGCCGTAATCGCCGGTGAGGTAGAGCCCCTCGAACCTGCTCCAGTAGGCCTTGACGTACCGCTCGGGATCACCCCAGACGCTGTACATGAACGCGGGCGGGACCGGGGGCTCGATCACCACATTCCCCCTCTCACCGGGGCCGAGCGGTTCACCGCTGTCGGAGAGGATCCTGATCTTGATGCCGGGATAGGGAAGGCCGACTGAGCCCTGCTTGTAACGGATGCCGCCGGCGATGCCAAACCCGAGGGGCGCGGCGATGAAGCCGGAGTTCTCCGTCTGGCCCCATGTCTCGATGACGTGACAGTCCTCCCTCTCTCGGGCGACGTTCCTCTTCAACCACCTCCAGGCCTCGACCCCGAGGATCTCGCCTGCGCTGACTATCAGCCTCAGCGAAGAGAGGTCGTACCTCATGGGGACCTCGTCGCCGTACCGCATCAGGAGCCTCACCGCCGTGGGCGCGACCCACATCGAGCTCACCCTGAACCTCTCCACAATCTCCCACCAGATCCCCGGATGGGGGTGATCCGGTGCGTCCTCGTACCAGAGAACCGTGACGCCGTTCAGCAGCGGGCCGTAGGTGCTGTAGCTGTGACCGTTGATCCATCCAATATCGGGCGTGGAGAAGAAGACGTCGCTTTCTCCCCATCCGAAGAGCCACTTGTTGTGGGCGTATGCCCAGACGGTGTAGGGGCCGTGAAGGTGGACGACGCCCTTAGGCCTCCCGGTGGTCCCCGACGTGTAGAGGATGAAGAGCGGGTCCTCCGATCTGACCCTCTCCGGATCGGAGCTCGAACCCGGGGTTTGACGCTGGACTAGCTCGTGGTACCAGTGATCCCTCCCCTCCCTCATCGGCGTCCGATCGAGGCCGACGCGTCTCAGGACCACAACGCTCTCCACGGTTCCTGCGAGCTCGGCCGCCTCGTCTACCACCCTCTTCAGCTCGATCACCTTACCCCTCCTGAACATCCCGTCGGCGGTCACGACCAACCACGACCCCGAGTCCCTGATCCTCTCCGCGAGAGCTCCGACGCCGAATCCGCTGAAGACGACGCT
>Ga0105163_1000745_pt1 | contig 18704 bp, 25 predicted proteins | sample JNZ110809AmetaG_FD_81531 | JGI IMG/M metagenome (GOLD analysis project Ga0105163, IMG submission 81531) | Hot spring microbial communities from Jinze hot spring, China to study Microbial Dark Matter (Phase II) - JNZ 110809A | ecosystem: Environmental > Aquatic > Thermal springs > Hot (42-90C) >... | reverse complement strand
GATATGGAGAGGCTTCGTGTCCCTGTGGAGAAGCTTGCCGACGCCTATGCACGGCTCGACGATGCGACGAAAAAGGCTCTCAAAAAATCTTCAGAGAATATAGCAAGGGTCTGTAAATCTCAGCTGAAGAGGCTGTTTTCCAGTGTCAGGGTTGAGGAGGGGGTTTTCGTTGTTCAGCGACCTTCCCCGCTTTCCTCGGTTGGTTGCTATGTTCCCGGAGGAGGGGCCGCCTATCCGAGCACTGTTTTAATGACTGTTGTCCCCGCAAAGGTCGCAGAGGTCCCCCGCATAGCTGTCTTCACACCGCCCACACATGAAGGAAACATTCCAACGGTTGTCGCCGCGGCGCTGTATCTAACCGGTGTCAAAGAAGTTTACTGTGCAGGAGGCCCACACGCGATAGCCGCTATGGCCTACGGCACAGAAACCATCAAACCTGTGGCGAAAATAATCGGCCCCGGTGGAGCCTATGTGACAGCGGCCAAAAAACTTGTCAGCAGTGATGTTGCAGTAGATATGTTGGCCGGCCCTACAGAGCTCTGCATATACGCCGACGATGTCGCCGACGCCGAGAACGTGGCGCTGGAGATGTGCGCCCAAGCCGAGCACAGCGTGGATACTCTGGTTGGTTTAGTGACGACCTCTGATGAGCTGGTGAACGAGGTGCTAAAGTTTCTGAAACTCATTACACCGAGGCTGGAGCGCGGCGAGATTGTGAACGAGACTCTTCAGAAAAACGGCTACGCAGTCGTCTGCGACAAACCCACGACAGCAGCCGCCTTGATACAGGCCCTCGCTCCCGAGCATCTCTACATCGTCTCCAAACACGAGAAGCTGCTGCAAAGCATCACCAACGCTGGGCTGATTTCCATCGGCCGCTACACATCACCGGCGCTATGCGACTACGTGGTGGGCGTTAACCATGTTTTGCCCACGATGGGGCAGGCGGCTGTGAGAGGAGGGTTGAGCATACTCGACTACGTGAAGATCGTGACGGAGGTGAGGGTTTTGAAGGGTGCGGCGAAGCGTCTCGGCAGACACGCTGCTCAACTGGCTCGGGCGGAGGGGTTGACGGCTCACGCAGCGGCTGCGTCCAAAACAATCGACTAGGCATCCAATAGCCTGCGGACAGGAACATTTTTTCGCGACACATAGGGGGAACCAGCTATGTAGAAGCGGAGCAGCCGATGTGCGTCGGCTGTCACACCAATACGCCGCGTTACCGCGATTTTCGCAAACCTGTAGCCATCATTCCATAGCCAAACCCTCTCCGAAGCACAGAGGTCCTCGCCGTCAAAAGACCTATCAACACCGAGGGCCCTGCACAACCTCCCCGGCCCATCAAGCCTGCCCTCAACATTTGCAAGAGGCTCCGCAGCCCTCAACAAAACCGCTTCACCTCCGCCACGCACCACGTTCATGCAATAATGTGTGTGAACCATGTAGACATAGAGCGTCCCCGGCGGCCCAAACATGCTTTTGTTACGTCTCGTCATTCCCTTGTAGGCGTGGTTAGCTTTGTCGTTTTTCACATACGCCTCTGTTTCGACGATGCGGCAGCTCATGACGATGTCGCCGCGTCTAACACATAACACTTTGCCCAGAAGAAGCTTCGCCAGCTCCACGGTGTCGCGGTCGTAGAAGCCGCGGTCGAGACGATAAGTCGACAAGCTCTCACACTTCAAAGAGCGTTTTCTGCTTATCGAAAGTTCTCAGATTTTCCAAAAGTTCGCGAGCCCTCTTGATGTCGCTGAAGAAGGTTTCCCTGTTACCTGGGTTGTAGAGGGCCGCTGCTGGATGATAGGTGCAGAAAAACCTGCGGCCCATTTTCTCGAAGGCTTTCCCCCTCACCGCTGTCACAGAAGATACTCCTAGAAGTGTCTGAACAGCGACCGACCCCAGCAAAACAATCAACCGCGGATTCACAGCCTCAATCTGTCTAAAGAGATACTTGTTTGTGCAGATTTCTCTCTCCTCGGGTGTCGGCTCACGGTTTTCCGGCGGCCTGCATTTAACCACGTTGGTGATGAAAACATCCTCGCGCCTGATTCCCGCTTTCTCCAACGCCTCGGTCAACAACCTGCCCGAGCGGCCCACAAACGGCCTCCCCTGCAAATCCTCCTCCTCGCCAGGGCCCTCGCCGATAAACATCAGCTCCGCCCGCGGACTACCCTCACCAGGCACAGCATTCCTCCTACCTCTCCACAGCGGACAAAGCCGACAAGCCCTCACCTCCTCAGCAATAGCGTCCAGCACAAAACACAGCATCCCGTCTGCCGTATAAAGATGCTGAGTAGGTTATCATGGTTTTAATTTTAGGCCGCTGCTCCCAAGTCCATGCTTAGGGTTGGAGATGTTGCGCCGGGGTTTGAGCTTGTCTCCCACACCGGCGAGCGGATAAACCTCGAGAAGCTAAGAGGCCGCTACGTTGTCTTGTTTTTCTACCCTAAGGATGGGTCGCCGGGATGCACTCGGGAAAACTGTCTACTCCGCGACAATTTTGAGAAGTTTGAGAAGCTGGGCGCCGTTACGCTGGGGATAAGCCGCGACAGCGTCGAGAGCCACAAACGATTCGCCGAGAAACACGGGTTCACGCATCATCTTTTGAGCGACCCATCAGGCGAAGTGGTGAAGGCCTATGGCGCCGCTGGATTGTTTGGGATAACCAAGAGAATAACTTACGTCATAGACCCCGAGGGGTGCGTTGCTAAGATAATTCAGTCAATCAACCCCTCTACACATGTTTCAGAGGCCTTGAAAACACTCGAAACCCTCAGCTCTTCAGAAGCGTCGAGAACAGAGAGTTAAGCTCCTGCGCCGCAAACACATCGCCCTTAATCTTTATCCTCCCCGAGAAAAACGCCTTAACCGCGTCCAGTTCTCCACGAAGTATGGAGACAAGGTCCTGATGGCTTGACTCGACTGTCGCCGACGGGTTGGGATGCAGCCCCTCAGTCACTGTTAGGCCCGACCCCGTGGAGTGTATGTAGAAGGGGTTTCCGTCGCTGGGCTTGAACTGGACAACCTTGCTCCAGCCCGCGGCCTTGCGAGAAACCTCTGGATGTGTTTTCGCGGCCTCAACCAGCCGCTGCGCCTGCATCAGGGCTTCATCGCTGCCCAAACCCGACCACGTAAAGAACCATCTCTCAGCCCATATAAACCTGTCGCAGAAAACCACAGCCTATAAATCCCTCACCTCATTTAAGCAACCGTGTCCATAAGCCGACGGGGCCGAGGCCTCTTCGAGAAAAGCATAACACCGATTGTCAAACTTCTCGCCCAACTTCACGTCACCCCAAACATGCTTACAACAGCCGGTCTCCTGCTTACGGCGACGGCTACACTCTGCTACTATCTATCCCAAGCCGACCCCGTTTACTTCCTTGTTTCAGGAGCCTTGCTGGCGGCGGGCTCTTTCCTCGACGGACTGGACGGCTCTTTAGCCCGTCTACTCGGCAGCCAATCAAATTTCGGAGCATTTCTCGACTCATTCACAGACAGGATATCGGATAGCTTGATTGTGTTGGGTTTTTTGCTGTCGGGCGCTGTGGACGCTGTGCTGGCTCTCGGAATGCTTGCTTCAAGCATGCTCGTGAGCTACGCGAGAGCTCGGGCTGAGGGGCTTGGAGTGAGTCTGAAAGAGGTGGGGGTCGGCGAGAGAGCTGTTAGGCTATTGGCCGCTATAGCGGCAACATTCACCGCATACATCAACCCGCTCACTCTCTTCGCAGCAGCAATCTTCATAACGGTGGTCTCGATGATAACTGTGGTTCAACGGTTTATTGCAACGGCTGCGGCGTTGAGGAGGTGATTGCATGATTACGCTCAGGCCCATAGGTGTTGTTGTGGAGGGTATGCCTGTCGAGAAGAGTGTTGAGTGGAGCAGGTGGCGCAACCCCTCTTTCATAGAGGTTTATCCCGAGTATAGGGAGGGGCTGCGGGGCCTCGGCGAATACAGCCACGTCTACGTCATCTACTTCATGCATCTGGAGAGGCGTGTGCAGCTTGTTATCCGTCCCCGCGGTAGAGCGGATATGCCTGAGGTGGGTGTCTTCGCTTTCCGAGGCCCTACACGGCCAAACCCCATAGGGCTGACCCTTTGCAGGCTCATCGAGGTCACAGCAGATGGGTTAAGGGTTCTTGGCTTAGACGCTTTCCCCGGCACACCTGTCCTCGACATCAAGCCCTACGACTATTATGACGTCGTGGAGAAGCCGCGTGTCCCCGAATGGTTCATCCGTCTATGGAGCGAAAACCACTCCAGCGGTCATCCGATGCCCTGAGGCCTCTTGAAAACAATTGAGCCGTCGCTAAAAGTAACATCGTAAACCTCGTTAACCTCCAGCCTCACGTTCAACATGTCATATTCCTGCTCAGTCACATAGAGGATTATTTTTGGAAAAAGGTTTTCACGATTTATGGGCATGAGGCCCATAGACTGGAGCTGAAGCATCGCTGTCTGAAGCATCCGTTGAACCATCGCCGACTCCTCACCCATGCCCACAGCCTGAAAACCGCTGCTTCTCCTCACTTCAACAAGCTCGATGATTTTCCCCGGCCGCATCGTCTCGGGGTCTGTGTAGCTTGTTATACGCTGAACCTTTACCAGAACCATTTCCACAATACAGGCCTATATGCTCGATATAAGTGCTATTACATCTCTTCTTCGGTTTTCTCCTCCTCCAGCTCCTCGAGAAACCTCCGGTATTCATCGGCGTCGAGCAGCTTTTCAAGCTCCGAGGGGTCTGAGAGCTCTATCTTCGCAATCCATCCCTCTGTATAGGGTGATTCGTTAAGTATCTCAGGATGGTCGAGAAGCTTGGAGTTAACTTCCACAACCCGTCCCGACACGGGTGCGAGAACATCCGCGGTGGATTTGACCGATTCAACTGTTCCCAAGACTTCGCGTGCGTGAACTTTCGTGTTTATATGCGGAAGCTCGACGTAGATAATTTCGCGGAGCTTCTTCTGCGCATAGTCGGTGATGCCCACGACGGCGTGCTTCTTCTCGGGCAAAACCCATTCATGGTCTTTTGTGTAAAGAAGTTCGTCGGGGACCTCGTATGTCTCGGACATGGGTCACCAAGCGTAACCAAAATTGCCTTTATTTAAACAAGAATCTGCGCCGCCCTTTTTTCGGGTCTAAGTACGGTAATTAAAGGGACTGGGATGAAAGGATGGTATATAATTGATTTACGCAATCTATATAACCCAACAAAACACCACAAAAGTGGTTAAAATGGTGCAGAAAACTGTGTTGGTTCAGAAGACATCGGCGAGAAGGAGCTACGCCAACGGCTACAAGTACTGCTCCCGTTGCAGGGTCTACCACCTGACGGATGGAGTGCGCTGCCCCTACTGCGGCATACTGCTGCGGAACAGCCCTCGGAAGAAGAAGCCGTCAGCCACCAGCAGATACGTCAGAATCGAGCTCTAACCCGGCTCGACGCGTATCCATTCCGTGACAAGACCCTGCAGCTAGGGTAAGTTCTCCTCAATTGATTGTTTAGGCGTGTAGTGGCTCGTTGGGCTCGCCGTGTTTAGAGATGTGGCCACGGCAAGATACCTCTTTAACCACCTCAAAACCAATAACCATCCCCGCAACCGGTCAAGGATATGTGGATGAGGAGCATGGGCTGTATGTAGGTTGAGCGGCTTCGTGAAGGTGACTGTTGTTTTGATATAGTGGCGGGTTGTTGTTTGGCTGGGTTGCGCGGGTGGGTGGATGTTTTGCTTGTTTCTCCGACGGCGAGGGGGTTGGGAGGGGTTGCTAGGCATGTTTCGGGGCTGGCTGCGAGGCTTGAGGCGGCTGGCTACCATGTGGCTGTGGTCTCCTCCGAGAACACTCCAATTGTTAACGTGAAGGGGTTGAAGAACCCCACCTTCATGCTCTCATCCATGTTTTCTGCTCTTTTTCGCAGAGCGTCTGTCGTCCACGGCCACAACGTGCCCTCTTGTCTCGCTATGAGAGCGGCGTCTGCGGGTCGTAGGGTTTTGACCATGCATGGTGTTTACGCCGAGCAGGTGAATCTTTTGCATGGCTCGTTGGTTGGCTGGGTTGCTTCACGGCTTGAGAGAACTGCTTTGAACTGGGCTGATGTGGTGACCGCTGTTTCGAAGAGGACGGCCGAGTTTTACCGCTCGAAAGGTGTTGACGCTGTCTACATCCCGAACGCCGTCGATGTCGATGTGCGTGTTGAGGGGATTAGGCTCGGTTATCCTCAGGTTGTTTATGTTGGACGGCTGTCGCGTGAGAAAAACGTGTCCACGCTTGTGGATGCTGCGCGTCGGTTGCAGGATGCAAAGTTTCTGATTGTCGGCGACGGGCCTGACAAGCCTTTTCTCGAGAAAGCTGCTCAGAATCTTTCCAACGTGGTTTTCACGGGAGCGGTTGAGCATGAGAAGGCGCTGGGCTATATCGCCGGCTCCGATGTCCTCGTCCTGCCATCTATTGCGGAGGGCATGAGCACTGTTCTTCTCGAGGCGATGGCGCTGAAGACACCCGTGGTGGCGACAGCTGTTGGTGGGAACACGGAGCTGGTGCAACACGGTGAAACAGGGATGCTGGTCAACGCCGGCGACCCTGAGCAGCTAACAGAAGCGATAGCCCATCTTCTCAACAACCCCGCTGAAGCAAAACGACTCGCCGAAAAAGCCTACCAAAACGTGGTTAAACACTTTTCCTGGGAAGCGGTGTTTCCCCAGTATCTCAAGGTGTATGAGCTTGGATAACGTGCTGGTCACGGGTGGAGCCGGGTTCATCGGAGGCGTGCTCGTGAAGCGTCTGCTGGAAAACGGTGTCCATGTTAGGGTTGTCGACGACTTTTCGACGGGAAGTTGGGAAAATCTGCCAAACTCGCCTGCTCTGAAAGTGTTTGTCCACGATGTGGCTTTGCGACAGGGGCTGTCTCAGTTTTTTGACAAGGTTGATGCAGTGGTTCATCTCGCAGCCATTCCATCAGTGCCCATGTGTGAACAAAATGTTCAGAGAGCGTTTGAGGTTAACGTCATAGGTCTGGAGAACGTTTTAGAGACATGTGTGGAGAAGGGCGTGGGTAAAATTGTTTTCACCTCTTCTGCCGCGGTTTATGGAGATGCGGAGGGTGTGTTGAATGAGGATGCTGCGACGCGGCCTTTTTCTGTCTATGGTTGGACAAAGCTTCTCGGCGAAGCGATGCTAAGAAGCTTCGGCGAAAAACATGGCGTAGAGGCGGTGGCTCTTCGTGTCTTCAACGTATATGGAAAGAAGAGCACATCAGGGTTTCTCGGCGTCGTCGACCAATTCATAGCAGACGCAGCAGAGGGCAAGCCTCTACATATACATGGAGACGGCGGACAAGTGAGAGACTTCATCCACGTAGACGACGTAGCCAACGCAATACTACTTACTCTCGAAAAAACGCTGAAAAACTTTGAAGCCATCAACATCGGAACAGGCCAGCCAACCTCCATCAAACACCTTGCAGAAAAAGTGTTGACTGTCTTCGGACGCGCCGTCTCCGCCATAGTGTATGAGCCCGCACGCGTAGGTGACATCAGATACAGCGTCGCAGACATCTCCAAGGCACGTCAGCTTCTCGGCTTCAGCCCCACAACATCACTGGACACATACCTGGCCTCACGTGTCTCAGCTCCGTCCCCAAGCTTTCGGTAGAAGAGCCAGGCGATGCATTGCTTGATACAAGCGTCCCTGTGGAGCTACTGGCGGTAACAGAGCTGGGTAAACGGTTGGCGAAAATTATCAAGCACAAGCAGCCTTTCGAGTCGCAGCTCATCTTTCTAAACGAGCTTTAAATTCTAGCCCACTGCCTCACGGCTGTGGACGATGTTGCGTGAACAGTTTAGCCGTGAGAAGCTTCTCAGGATGCTGCGTAAAATGATTGAGATTAGGTTGTTTGAGGAGCGTGTTGAGAGGCTTTATCGCGAGGGCAAGATTATTGGGCCTACTCATCTTTACTTTGGTCAGGAGGCTGTGGCCGTGGGTGTCATAGAGGCCTTGGACAGGGATGATGTGGTTATCTCAACCTATAGGGGGCATGGGCATGGTATTGCGCGGGGTGTTCCGATGAAGGCTATTCTCGGCGAGATACTGGGGAGAGCTGTTGGGACATGCAAGGGCTTGGGAGGCTCGATGCATGCACCCATCTCAGTGGAGCACAACATTCCACTGGCCACAGCCATAGTTGGAAGCGGCTTACCAATAGCCGTGGGCGTTGGACTTGCCTTCAAGTATAGAGAGAAAAGAAACGTGGCCACAGTTTTCTTCGGCGACGGCGCAGTCAACACAGGTGCTTTCCATGAGGCGCTCAACCTCGCAGCCGTTTGGAAGCTTCCGGTCCTGTTTGTCTGCGAAAACAACCTCTACGCCATGTACACATCGCTCAAAAATGTTCTCGCCGCTGAAAGCATAGCAGCCCGGGCCTCAAGCTACGGCATCCCATCCTACGTAGCCTTCGGCAACGACGTCCTCGAAGTCTATGAAACAACATCCAAGGCTTTGGAGAAGATTAGAGACCAGTCAGGCCCAGCGTTTATAGAGTGTAGAACCTATAGGCAGAAGGGCCACGGTGGATACGATTTCGGCACATGGTATAGGGCTAAGGAGGAGATTGAGGAGTGGATGCGCCGGGACCCGATAAACATGCTCACGGAAAGAATGAAAGCCAAAGGTTTCATAACCGACGAGGAACGTAAGAAAATCGAGGAGGAGGTGGCGGCGGAGCTCGACAAAGTCGTCGAAGAAGTGCTCAGCTCACCTTTCTACGACTACGAGAAGCTCCCCTCGCTTGTATACGCTAACCCTCCTTAGGTGAATGATTTGGCGACACGTGAGCTTACCTATGTGGAGGCGTTGAATGAGGCGCTGCGTGAGGAGATGCGCAGAGATGATAGCGTCATTGTTTTCGGTGAAGAAGTTGCGGCGGCTGGCGGCGTCTACAAAGTGACCAAGGACCTTTTGAAAGAGTTTGGCCCAAAAAGAGTGTTGGATACGCCGATATCGGAGATAGCTATTGTGGGTGCGGCCATCGGTGCGGCGCTCAACGGTTTGAGGCCCGTGGCGGAGATAATGTTCTTCGACTTTGTCGGCATCGCTTTCGACCAGCTTGTGACACATGCCTCGAAGATGCGTTTCATGAGCGGTGGACAGGTCAAGCTCCCCCTCGTCATCAGAACCCAGTACAGCCTAGGCAGGTCATACGGTAGCCAGCATACACAGTTTTTGGCGGCGTCGCTTCTGCAGGCGCCGGGCCTCAAGATAGTTGCGCCCGCGACTCCCTATGATGCTAAAGGTTTGCTCAAGTCCTCGATAAGGGATGATGACCCTGTTTTGTTTGTGGAGAGCGGTGCACTTTACGTGAACAGAAGCTACTACGGCTACAGGGGCCCTGTCCCAGAGGAAGAGTATCTGATACCTCTCGGAAAAGCCGATGTGAAGCGTGTGGGCGACGACGTCACCATAGTGGCTGTATCACGAACCGTGTCCGAGGCCATGGCAGCCGCAAACCAGCTGGAGGAGAAAGGTGTCAAAGCCGAGGTCGTCGACCTCAGAACAATAATGCCCATGGACTATGAAACGATAATCAACTCGGTCAAGAAAACCAACAGACTGGTTGTCGCTGAGGATAGTGTGAAGACTGGAGGAATATCCGCCGAGGTGGCGAGCCACGTCTGCGAATACGCTTTCGAGTATCTCGAGGCACCTATCGTGAGGATTAACTCGCCGCCTATGCCGGCTCCTCAGGCATCTGAGCTGGAGAAGAAATACATGGTGTCTGCTGAGAAGATTGTGAACGCTGTTACAAAGCTTGTGAAGTAAAGCGTTATTTCTCCACCTCTATTTCAGCGATAACTTCCCCTACTTTCACCTCTTCGCCGACGTTGTGCAGTATTTTCGTTATCACACCGTCTACCTCCGAGGTAATCTCGACCGCTGCTTTCTCGGTCTCCACTATGGCCACCACCTCTCCCTTGCTCACACGGTCACCAACTTTCTTAACCCAGTCGCTTATCCGCCCAGACTCCATCGCCACATCAATCCGTGGAAGAATAACCCTGTAAACACTGGTCATGAATGCCCTCATCCACATCTACATATAAACCATTTATGGTGATGGCGGCGGAGGCAGAAAAGGGTTGAGGATGCGGCTTAAAATATGACTGCAGGATTTCTCCGCTTAGGGTTGAGGCATGGTTCTGTCGGCGAAGATTTTCGAGATTAAGCAGCAGACTTCTTTTGACGAGATAGCTACTAAGCTGCGTGATTTCAGGGTTGTTGAGCATCAGAAGCATGGTGATGTTGATTTTGAGCTTGTGACCGATGTTTCGAGGCTGGATTTGAGGAATGGGATGCTTTTCGGCCTCTTTTCCCGTGATAAAGTGATTTACGTCAATCAGCGGGGCGAGGTTAAACCCGTTCTCAAAACGATACAGGCCACAGTCTTCTTCCACAACCAGAACAACAAAACCTATCTCACGGTTGTGCAGAACAAGCACTTCGCCAACTATGTCGCAAGTATATTGTCACATCATCTTTTCCTCAACTACCGCAGCATCGCAGAAGCACGGATACCCTCGGAAAACCTTCAGAAATACCATGAGGCAAACCCCGAAGCCACGAAGGTGATTTTCTTCGACAGCCTCGATTACCCGGGTGTGGATAAGGTGGCCCTCTACGGCCCCTCGCTAATCTCGACGGGGAAATATGAAGAGTATCTGGCTCATGGCAAAATCTGGTATCTTGTTTTCTCGGTTAAGGGCTCCAACGCCGTGCTGGGTGTGACGAGAAACTGTGTGGTCGTCTCCTTCTCACGTATGTCTGAGGCCCAGTTCATCGAATATGTTGTCGCGAATGTTTTTCCTCTCATGAGTTAGATTGCTGCGGCTGCGGCGGCTTCGGCGAGCTTTGTGTAAACTCTCTCCATGATGTGTGATGCGAGGGGCTCGGCTTTCGCGGGGTTGATTATGTAGAGTGTGAGCCGGAGCGTCACGTATGGGTCTTCGATTTTCTCGACGCGGACTTCGGGGGCTCTGTTAGGAGCGGCCTCTGCCTTGGCTACGTCTGTCCCCGTCTTCAAAAGGATTAGCTTAGCGTCGGGTATGCTTATTCTTCTTCCGTCGACCTTGATTCTCACAAACAGCACACCTGCTCCTGATTTGGTGAAGTTTACTATCTTCTCGGATAGGAGCCTGTCGTTGGGGATGTATAGTTTCCTGAGGTCTGAGGTTGTTAGGATTGTGTGGGTTGCCTTGACCTCGGTTACTCGAGCGACGCGGCCTCTTACCGAGACATAGTCTCCCTCCCGTAGCACTCCGACTGCTTTCATAATGTCGCCGAGAACCATGAGCCTTAGAGGCCTGAAGCATACCGCGGTGAATAATATGAGGCCCGCTCCAGCCGCAGCAGCCATCCATGTATCAACCTGCTCAACAATCTTCACCACCGCAATCAAGTAGGCCGAGACGAGGGCCCCAAGCCGCAGAGCACCTCCAACCCGCTGAGACACGAGGTCCACAAGAGGCGCGAAAAACAGTCTCAGCAGTAGAAACAGGGCCAATGCCGAGACCATCCAGAGAACCGTCTCCAAAATCGGTGTAAGCTGGAGCTGTATCATCCACAGGCCGTCGAATAAGGGCCTGTTTTACGTTTTGCAAGGATTGGGATTATGAGAGGTGCCGTGGTTGTTACGCAGCAGTTACCACGGTCTTACTTGTACATGTTTTCGAAGAGCTCGAGGCTGGGGTCACGTCCCAGTTCAGAGGTTTTGATGAGCTTCGCGGTCGGTGATTTGGCCTTCTTGATGACGTAGACCACCGGTGTGCAGTAGGGGCAGCGTGTGTCAGGGCCTTTCACAAGCTTCTCCTTCTCAAAGACTCTGCCGCATTTTACACATTGGTAAAGGGGACGTGACTCGTAGAGCGTTTCTCCCATCCGGTTTACACCTGTTACCCTGTCCTGTTTCCTGTAATTAAGTATTGCCGCGTGATTTGCGGAAACATATTTTAGTTTATGGTTGCCGTGGCTGGTGGGTTGAGGAGTTTCGGGTTTTACGGTGTTGTTTTTGTCTCTGGAGCGGTCGCGATGAGCTTGGAGATGGCTGCAAGCCGTCTTCTCGCTCCTGTTTTCGGGAACACGATTTTCGTGTGGGGAAGCCTGATTGGGGTTGTTTTGGCGTCGCTGGCCGTGGGATACAGGCTGGGCGGTGTGCTCGCCGACCGTAGGCCGAGCGTAAACATGCTGGCCGCGATAGCGTTCACCGGCGGGTTGCTCACCTTCGCCATACCCTTCTTCTCACCTCTGGTCCTCGAAGCAGCCGCGGCAGCCAGTCTTGATGAAAAAATAGGGCCGCTCATAGCGACTACTTTTCTCCTCGCACCTCCGACGATTCCCATGGGAATGGTTTCACCATACGCAGTCAAGCTTCTTGCTCAGACACGTGGACGAGTGGGTGTCTCGGCTGGAGACATTTACTCTCTCTCGACGGTTGGAAGCATAGCCGGCACTTTCCTAACAGTCTTCGTGCTTCTCCCCAGCCTCGACGTCCGAACAGTTGTATTGGGCAGTGGAGCAGTTCTCATGATAACGGCGGCGCTCTATCTCTCCAAGACGGTGAAGATATTCACGGCTCTTCTTCTGCTCATCGCGTTGACGCCCGTGGGCTACTTTGCACAAGGCTTGACTGCTTCAGGTGGAGAGGTTCTCTACAGCCGTGAAACCCTATACAACAGCCTCGCAGTCGTCCGACAAGGCGACATAGTAACCCTTTACCTAAACGGGTTACCGCACAGCGCCACCTCAGAGACAGACCCTGCGAAACTCGTCTTCCCCTACACACGCTTCTTCGAACTTGGGCTCGCACTCAAACCCGACGCAGAAAAAACCCTCTTCATCGGAGGAGGTGGACTCAGCGGCCCCAAATACTTCCTCAAAAACTATCCAGAAGTAAGGGTTGATGTTGTGGAGATAGACCCCGACGTCGTCGAGACGGCGCGGAGATTTTTCCACGTTCCCGACGACAGTCGGCTGAGGGTCTTCGTCGACGACGCACGAATGTTTCTCACAAAAACCGATGAAAAATACGATGTGGTAATAATGGATGCATACTCGAAAACCTATATCCCATTCCATCTAATGACTCTCGAGTTTTATCAGCTTCTCCGCCAGAAAATGGCCAGCGACGGCGTCCTAGTCGCCAACCTCATAGCATCGCTCACAGGCGACACGTCAGAAATATTCTGGGCACAGTACCGCACCGTTTCACAGGTTTTCCCCAAACTATATGTCTTCAAAGCCTCAGAAAGCGGTGGAAGCTTTGTCCAGAACCTTATACTCGTCGCCTGCGCATCGACGACATGCGACTTGGAGAAGACACCTTCACGTGTTAAGGATGAGTGGCTTGCTGAAAAAATTGTGTCAAACAAGTGGACAGCCATCCCCGCTCTCGAAGAATATCCCGTTCTCACCGACTCGTATGCGCCTGTGGAGAGGATGATTAACCCCATAACAGGCAAGCCCTATTCGATTGAGCTTGAGGATGCTGGAGTAACGCTGGCCACTCTCAACTACGTAGGCAGCAACGCCCTCTCCCTCGCAGCAGCCATACTAGCCGTCTTCATTTGGCTGTTTGTTCTCTTTCAGCGCATTATCTAGCCATGCCGCGTTTCTGTTGTGAATAGCTTTAAAAACTTGGCTCATGTTTTTCTCTTGTTGTTGTTCGCTGACAGGGTTGACGCGGGGCAGAGGCTTGCAAAATATCTGAAGAGGCTCTATCAGGGGATGTGTGTGGTTCTCGGGATTCCGCGAGGTGGCGTGGTTATTGGCTATGAGGTGGCGAAGGAGCTAAAGTGTCCGCTTGACGTGGTGGTTACACGTAAAATTGGTGCACCGGGTCAGCCCGAGCTCGCCGTCGGCGCGGTCGCTGAGGATGGGACAGTTTTCGTTGACGAGGAGATTGCCGCGGTAGTGGGTGTTTCGCGTGAGTATGTGGAGAAGAAGGCAGAGGAGGAGATGCGGGAGGTCAGGCGAAGGGCCATGCTCTACAGAGGCGGCAGAAACATGGCTCCGCTGATCGATATGAGGGTTGTCATCGTTGACGACGGCCTCGCAACCGGGCTGACCATGAAAGCAGCCGTCCACATGGCCCGTAACCAGCGCGCCGGAAAAGTCATAGTAGCTGTCCCCGTCGCACCTCCCGAAACAGTGGAAAAACTCAAGAAAATAGCCGACGACGTCGTCGTACTCGAGACGCCGACAAACTTCTTCGCCATCGGCCAGTTCTATGAAAGGTTTGACCAGCTCAGCGATGAAGAGGTTCTGGAAATTCTGCGAAAAGCTTCCATGGAGGTTGGATAGATGCAGCAGGACCTTTTAACGGGTTGGACAACGTTCCTCGGCCTCCTGCTGATAATCGTCGGCGCAGCCCTGATAGCGCTCCCCTTCCTCACACGCTACCTCGGCGACGTCGAGAAAATTCATCCATTATTACTGGTTGGTGTGAAGCTGGACGGCGTGTATGTCGGGACCTCGCCCATACTGATCATCGCTTTGGTGATATTGTTTCTGCTGCTGCGGAATTATCTTTAGCTTTCTTTGCCCGCCTGAATGCTTTTGGCGGCTTGCTCTAGGAGTTTGACTCCTTTTGGTGTGAGGGCGCGGCCTTTTCTGGGCACGGTTGAGACGAGCTCGGCTTTCTCCAGCTGCTGCAAAATTTTTCTCACGATTGCTCCGCCGCCTTTGGCGAAGTAGGGCGGGGCCATGCCTACACGATGCCGACCACCATAGAATTTCCTCATCCGTGACACACCCACGGGACCGTATAGATACAGCTTACGGAGAATCGAAGCAGCTCTCACAAACCACCAGTCAGGGTTACGGGGAGGCTCCTCCCGCGCAACCGAGGTTTTGACGAACATGGCCCACGGCGGCGGAGTAACTACTTGGTTGTTCTTGAGATATGCGGCTACACGGTTTATCAGCTTCTCCGGCTCAACGGCGCGCACCACGTCGACCAACTCTGACCAAACAACCCACTCCGTCCCTATTTGAACTTAAAGAGCCTTTGAATAACGAGTATCACCACCGATACTTCGGCTCAAGAGCGAACCAAATCATGAGTTGATGCATTCAGGGGGGTGTTTAGGTTAGCTTGGTGGGTTTGGGTGTTTTCCGCCGCTTTTTCAGGGCGTAGAACCTTCTCGTGTGGCCGCATTTTTTGCAGCGTATGACGACGTGTGTTGCACGGTTTCCTCTCACTCTCACGGAGAATGTGGAGGGCCCTGTCCAAGGTGTTCCGCATTTTCTGCAGAAGCGTCTTCTGAGATATGTTGGTAGCCTCAGCCTCGTTTTCTGCGCAATCCGCATCGCAAGCCTTACCGCTTCAACGGCTTTCTCACTATCCTCCGGGTGAATAGTCTCTGCAAAGTCGAGAATCTTTTTCACAAGCTTGAGGGCCCTCTGCCTCTCCTCTCTCAACCGTGTTCAACCATATAGCCACCTATTGTTATTTGTTTGTTGTTGCTGGAGAAGGTTTTTCTGGTTTTGGCGGAGGCTGCTCTCGAGACTGTTCCACCAGAGATACAGGGTCATCCCGCTGTTGTGAAGGATGCTGAGCGGCGTGGGAAAAAGCCGGGCCAGATACTGCTTGACAGGTCCTATCACCACTTCGCCATGAAAAAGCTCCCCGACGCCGAGAAACGCGGCAGACCCGATATTGTCCACTTCTGTTTGCTGGAGGCGCTTGGCTCACCTCTCAACCAAGCCAACAAGCTGGAGACATATGTCTCGACAAGAGGCGGCCTCGTCATATATGTGAACCCGTGTGTGAGGCTCCCCCGTGTGTATGACCGGTTTAAGGGTGTTGTGGAGAAGCTTTTCGCGGAGGGTGAGATAAGGTCCGAGACAGGTGAGATGCTGCTAAGGTGTGAGAAAAAATCTCTCAAATCCTTGACAGAATCCCTCAACCCATCGACGAAAATTCTGTTGACTGAGAAAGGAGAGTATGTGAATGCTCTGGGATTTTCCGCAGCCTTGGCCGGCCACGCAAGGCCCCTGATTATGGTTGGCTGTTTTCCCCACGGCGACTTCACGTCCGAGACCAAAGCGCTCGCCGACAAAAGCCTCGCCATCCACAAAACCCCCCTCGAAGCCTGGACAATCGTCTCACGCGTGCTCTGCTACATAGAACAAAACCTTATACCCCTCTAAGCACTATGGATATACATGGCTAAGCCAGCTCGTGGAAGGAAAGATTTCGAGATAGAGTATGAGTATGTTGATGACCTTGGTCAGGTTGTTAGGCGTGAGAGGGAGAAGCTCGGGCTCTCGCAGGCTGAGCTGGCCGCCCTCGTCAAGACAAAAGAAACCATCATCAAGAAGATTGAGCAGAACGAGTTCAACCCACCCCTCGACCTCGTCAAACGCCTCGAGAAAGTTTTGAAAACAAGCCTGCTAACCGTGGCCGTCGAGGAAAAACTCACCAACAAAACACCGCCCCCTCAGCCAACATACACCCTCGAAGACCTGCTCAAAAAACAGAATAAACAATAACCATGATTCAAACTGCAAAAAATATAAACCAGCTTTTTGCTGACTCTACACTATGAAAATCGCCGCTTGCTTACTCGCAGTGCTTTTTCTCGCCTCTCTTCTGCCTCACGGCTTTGCTCAGCAAGAGGACTACAGAGTTCTCCCCATTAGGTCCGATTTGATTGTCAACCTCGTGTTCATAGATGTTGACCCGGCTTGGTTTGGTGCAGCTAGTCTTGATGATTTGCTGAGAAGTGTTGCGGCTGGTGTTAGGGGCGAGGCTAAATCCACCCTCGCATGGTACAGCGAGACTGGTATCCCCTACGCGCCCTTCAGCTATGATGTGAAGCTGCGGGGCTTCCAGTTTAGAGGGCAGGCGCTTCAAGAGTTCAGGTTCACTTGGCGCAGCTTGAACAAACCTATTCCGCGTGAGCTTCTCCAAAAAGAGGGGATAAGCGGCGCATTGTCGGGCATAAATGCACCCGAGGCCTTGAAAACCCTCATCGACCTCTCCAAAAAACACATACAAACACCTCTAGAAGGTTACACAATTTTCTTCATATGCGGCGAAAACGCATTAGGAGGAGACCCAATTTACTACAGCTTCGGCATACTGCCCGAGACAGGAAATGTGGGAGGAGTGCTTAAACTAAACATGTATGGTGGACCGTGGTGGGGGCGCTATGTTTTCGTCGACATTTGTACTCGACACGCATATGAGGAGGATTATCCGCCTGTCTCAATGTTGGAGTCAGCGAGGGAAAGGCGTGAGCTGCTCTCCCTCTACGTTGACGAGCTTATCGACCTCCAGTTCGTAAAATCAAACATCTATTATCCCTTCTACAACCTGCAGATATTAATCGACGTGATTGTTATAGACGCTTCCGGGCTAGGGCTCAACTTCGACCAATTGGTAAAATCCTTCGACATAGAGATAACTGATTCATCTCTTAGAACCTTGACCCCCTACAATTTTTACAGCTTCCGTCTAAGACTCTACAATGTAAACGAGGTCCCTGGGTTCGCCTCCATCATAAAACTAGTTGAACTAGAAACTAGGAGAGGAAAGGAATTGGTGGCGGCGTTCGACCCCTATGAGGCCTATAATGTACTCAAATCAGCTGGAATACTTGCAGACAAAACAACGGATTACAAATACATTCCAACAATTATAGTTGTCACTCAGTATGATACAGCCGTCATGATTGAGGACGATGCTGCTCTAGGGGTGGCTATAGAGGACCCTGAAAACCCAGCTTATCCCTTGGCAGCGACCGCCGCCGCCTCCTATTATTCGCTCCTGTATGAAGGTTTGGCTGTAACCGTTGCTCATGAAATAGGACATTGCCTGGGCCTGCGTCATCCACATGATGATTTCGATGAATCAACGGAATCGGAGAAGTGGGCAAGATGGATTTATACAGATTCTATGGAGACTTTCATGGTTTACAGCACCACTTGGGTAGAGGGTGTTAAGCGGAAAATTGTTAGAGAAGGTTTTTACCCGATGCGGACCTATTGGAGCATCTTCGACCTCGACGCAATCGATAGAGCCACCATAACTCTTCTCCTCCAAGATTATGAGAAAAACTACGCCCAAATCCTCGAAACACTGAGCAACGCTGGTCTGAGCATAGACGACCTGCCTCAGCTGAAGACAATCCTTTCGACTTCTACCCAGTGGGCTAGAAGGGCTGTCGAGGAATTCAAGCGATACAATTTCTTTGACAGGCTGACTTTCAAAGGCCTAGGCGCACAGTTGGAAACCTCCTTCGACTACGCGTTCATGGCATGGGCTGCCACAGACCTGATGAAACTCTATGTTGAGGCGGTTCTGCTCGGGAACAAGCAGTTGATGCCTGAGATTGAGCGGCTCAGACAAGAGGTTGAAACACTGTCCCAGAACGTGGAGCAAGCCCGTCAAGCCAAAACCGAGGCCGAGAAGCAGCTTAACCAGGTTACGCAGCAGATTGTGGATGCGCAGAACAGGGCTGCACAGCTCCGGGATAGACTGGCCCAGCTCGAGAAAGATTCAGCCGATCTCCCACAGTTAATTCAAAGAAAAGCTGAGCTCGAGAATGAGGTGAACAAGCTGGAGCAAAAGCTTAGTCAAGCGAGGAACGAGGTTGCCCAGCTGGAGACCATGAACATGGTTATGATAGGGGTGGCCGTTGTCTTATTC
>Ga0105163_1000740_pt1 | contig 18807 bp, 21 predicted proteins | sample JNZ110809AmetaG_FD_81531 | JGI IMG/M metagenome (GOLD analysis project Ga0105163, IMG submission 81531) | Hot spring microbial communities from Jinze hot spring, China to study Microbial Dark Matter (Phase II) - JNZ 110809A | ecosystem: Environmental > Aquatic > Thermal springs > Hot (42-90C) >... | reverse complement strand
TCCTGTGTGGATGAAGTTTATGCTGTTTTATATCTCAAAATCGCGGCGATTCCACCGAACCCTCTATAAAATTGCTCCCCCTCCTCCGTTTCAGTGGAGATGAAGTGTACGTTCGCGTTGAATCTTTCGGCTAAATCAAGGAACTCTCGGACTGCGTCTTTTGTCTCCACGATCTGCAATTGTTTTTCTCCACAGACGGAGCACTCCTGTGAGAGAAGCTGTCTTTTCAGGGTTTCAATGTTTTTCACGGTTTTCTGAAACTGATTATTACAATTTAGACATCTTATGGTTGCTGTAACCTCACCAAACGCCTCAGATATCAGAAGAGTATCGACCAAACCGTGCTCAAGGGCTTCCCTCACTTTTTCCTTACCATAAACAGCCAAGCCAGATTCTTTGGCAACTTCCTCCATGAATTTTTGAAAAATCTTTTTTTCCTGCACTATCTCAAGTTCGCCCAAAACCTCCTCGGCCTTATTGACGACCTCCTTCACACCTTGCTCATCTGTGTATCCTGTATCGATTACAGCGGCGATTTTCTTTTTGAGTTCCGGATGGAGAAGCTCCTCCTTCAGAAAATCCTCCTTATGCGGACCAGGACCACCGATCAAAATGCGTTTCAGATCCGGAATCTGCAAGAAAACTTCGGCCGCCGCTTCTGCCACCCTCTTGTGATACTCATGTGTGGCTATTTCCCGTAATCTTTCAAATCTCCTGGCTGACTGCCCCCCTTTACTGTGCTTTCCGGGAATTCCGGAAGTCAATCTCCTGACGATTTCTACGTGCTTTCCCCGCACAGTAGCAATTGTTGCCTCGTTTCCGTCCATAACGAGCACCCCGAGTGTCTCTTTAACTTCCAGCATTTCTTTCAAGGGTTCTACGACAAACTGTTGATCACATCTGTAGAGTCTCGTTGTTATGGGCTCCGGTGGTTCTATCCAGTAGAGCTGGATATCCGTATAGTCTTCCCTTTCTGCAACGTTTCCTGCAAAGATTGCTAGCCCGGTCTCGGGTGGCTTTTTATTCGTTCTCATATAACTTTGGAGGAACTGGATTATTCTCTCAATTGCGGCTTGGACGTTTTTTCGTGTAGACTTCGACTTTATGTTCGCTGCCGTACCATACTCTTCTCTGAGCTGCTGAAGAACTTTCGCCATGTCGAAATCGGGTGGGATATATACTGATATCAACTCGGTTCCCCTGCCCCTGAAAGCCTCCAGTTCCTCCACCATCTTCTTGAACTGGTAGCGGAATTTCGCGTCCTTTGTCGTCATAACAATTATCCTTTTGCGGTCTTCCTAAAAAACGGAAACTACATCAGCCGCCGGTAAACCGGAAGGAGAAAACGGAGGGAAACGAGTAGCCCTATGATAAAGCCAAAGACATGCGCTAAAACGTCAACGCCAGGGGCCACGCTGAAAAAAACCTCCGGGGATTGTATGAGTGAAAAGAAGAAAATAAAAACTATGAAAATCCCGACGATAAAAAGAAAGGTCGCAGCACGACTTTTTCTGCGCCCAGATGACACCTTCCAGAAAATCGGAATGTTTAGACCAAATGAAACCAGAGCGAGAGCAGAGACCGCATAGACGACATCGGAAGCTCCAACCGAAGAAACGTCAAAACTACTAGTAGCTAGCCAAATCAGATACTCTAAGGAACCCACCAGAGGTCCGGTGAAGAAAAGAAGAACAAGCATAGTCGAACTTATGGTTTTTCTGATTTTTTTAGGTACCCACATGTTTACGACGAAAATCATTGATGAGAAAATTAGGATGGCCGAAATATTGTTCCAGAGATGATTAAAATCCGCATGCACGTAGGTCGACGTAAAAATTCCCCATGGCTTATCCAATGAAAGACTCAAGTAAGATGATTCCCCTTTGAATCCACTGACGAAAAACAGAATGCAGAGCAAAACAAAAACCATGGACCCGAATATTCCCGGTATGAAATCTATGATGCGTCCATTTCTTTTCTTTCTGACCAAATCAGACACCTGCCGGTTTTCTGGCTACGATTCCTACATCCTGCCTACGGATTTTTTCAAAACCGCACTCCTTTAACCTTTTTATAACTCCTGCCGGTATGTCCTTTCTTCTCCGTTTCCCTGGTTCTCCGACGTAGTGATAAAGCCACCCTTTTGGTTTTAAAACCCTGAAAATCTCATAATAAAACTCCCGGCTGTAGAGTTCTCCTGCCAAGGCAAAGCGGGGAGGATCGTTTATCACTCTGTCGAACAAACAATCGTCGAATTTTTCGATCAACTCCGACGCGTCTCCGAGTAGGATGGTTATTCTTGTATCGGCGAGCTTCCTCGACCAAGGGTTAATCTCCGCCATTTTTAAAACATTCTGGTCTTTTTCAATTGTCATTATGGAGGAAGCACCGAAGTTGATCGACCATATGGCCGTGTAACCCAGCCCGGTTCCTATATCCAGCACGGATGCATTGGGGAAAACCTTTATGGATACCACTTTCATCTTTGCATCCTCCCATGGAGTCACTTCTTCCGTCCTATGCATTCTTATTCCGGAGATTTCTAGTGTTGGAGCATCTTCTGGATAAGGAGCAAACAATCGATAATACTTACCTTCGGCAAAAAACTCTGCCTTGAAAATCTCGTTTTCGCGAACAATGTAAACGTCCCCCTCTTCCAATTTTTCTAAAACTTTTAAACTGATAACATCGCCAGTTGGAAGACTGACCGAACCGCCGGAGATAGTCACTTTTGCTTTTGATAAACCGAGATCGAGAGAGACCTCTAACTCTCCATCGCCGGATTTGAGAATTTTTTCCGCAACCCATTTTGTGATAACCGGCAAAATCACCGGTTTAAATTTTACTATCATTTTTGAAACCCCGCAGTCATGGCGGCCAATGTGATAGCTCTAGATGTCGAAGATGTCAAAATCACCTCTGTTTCTTCCAATTTTTTCCTCTGCTTGCTTAGATTTTGGGGGTCCTTATCCGTTCCGACTATGGTGGCAAAAACCGGAAGATATCCCATAGTAGACTCGCAAACTCTGCGAGCTTTGATGACCGCCTCAGAGAGGACTGATGCAGGATCCTCGTGAGCACCATGACCCAAAACAATGTCGAAAACCAAGGCGCCGATCTGCTCATCTTTCGCTTCCCTAACAATTCTCTCCACGTAGGGACTTGGATCAACAATCGGGTTGACCCCTGGACTGAGCTCCGGCATGGAGATATCAACAAACGTATGCCCCTGACTAGAAGTCGGATCCGGAAGCCTGAGTCGTGGTTTAAGTGGAACGTTTGAATAAACCGTTTTACCAAACCACGACAGGATCAGCTGAGCTTCGACACAAGCGAACCTTCCAGAAAAAATGCCCCTTACGTATTTTTGCCCGTATGCAAGCTTGGAGGCTTCTTCTTCCGCAAACTTTTCAAGTTTCTCGTCTGATGGCTCCGGTTTTAACTCGCAACCAACTATTTGAGCCACTCTCTGAGCAAATTTCTCAAGAGTCTGCAATTCCTCAGCTTTATAACCCAGAAAAAGAAAAAGCACTGGTTTATCGCCCTCTGTCTCCTTCATTATTCTCTTCACGACTTGCTGGTTTGGCAGAACTCCGATGACTGCTATACATTCCGTATCGGGATCTTCCTTAAGAAACTTTAGAGCTTTTATCGTTGAGAGACCTCCGATCGCCTGGGAGAAATCCCGCCATCCCACATGTATGGCATGTGATATTCCCACTTCCGAGAGCATACAGGCCAACATCCTGAGACCGCTTGAGGAACTTCCGATAAGCCCAATTGGTCCTTTTTTGATCTCGTTCCATATTCCCACGCCCTTGCCGTTGATAAGCGAGAATGAACAACAAGGACCGAGAAGAAGCCCATCATCAGCTTTCTTTATTTCCATTTCCTCCACGAGTGGAACATCACATAGTATCGCGACGATTTTTTTCTCTGCCAGCGATCTCTTTATTTTCTCTTCTGAACCATCCGTCCATTTCCGAATCTCAATGACTTCCAGATCTATCCCCCGAAAAACATTCACGATGTTTAAGTTTAATCGATTCTAGATGGGCGGTTTTGCGTAGATGCTTGGATCCTTGACGCCTGCATCTTTAAAAGCTATGGCCCTTCTTCTGCAATTTGAGCAGATTCCACAGTGGACGGGCAGAATCCTCCCACCCACATCTTTAAGTCCACCGCCCTGATAACAGCTGTACGTGTATTCCCAAGGAACTCCAAGAGACTCGCCTAGCTTCACGACCATGTCCTTGTCATGCTCGATCAGTGGAGCAAGTAGTCTATATCCACCGTGATGGGTCGCATGTTCTGCGAGTCTGTTCATCTCATCCATGAATTCGGGGGTATTATCCTTCATCCTCACAGGAGTCTCCCGTCTTATTCCAATGTAAACATCATATCTTTCTCCCTTTGAAATATAGAAGGATTCCGCATGTGCAAGACCCACGAGAAGAAGAATCGCATTCCTGCATGGGTCCCACCATCGTAGTATCCTTTGTTTTGCTTTGTCCGGGTCCCAAAGATCTTCTGTTTTCGTTTCCGGGATAGGCACGTCTGGCTTCGTGAGCAGAGATGTGCTTATCTCCCCGAGCCAGCGGAGATCGATTATTTTGAGCGGAACACCCAAAAGCTCCGAAATCTTTTTTATGCAAAACTCCTCCTCAACATATGTCCTTTGTCCGTAGTTGCAGAATATGAGAAGCTGCTTGGCTGGCTTCAAAACTTTGTTGACGTAATAGGCAGTAGTAACGGAGTCTACCCCACCTGAGATCAGATTTATGGCGTTTCTTCTTTCCATCAACTCACCCTTTGACTAATGCGTCTTTGTTTTTTATTCTTTTTCAAGACATGAAAAAGTTTAAAACTTCACGAAGTGTTGAGAACTAGGATTAAAGGGACCCGTCATGTCTAGTCAAAAAATCCAAGCTAAGGCTGTAATTTTCGACACCGATGGGACTCTCGTTGATACTCTTCCTAGGTTTTTCGTGGTCTTCAACGAACTCATCGCACAAGAGGGTGGGAAAACTATCAGCTGGGACGAGTTTCTGAAGAGGTACATCGACGACACACTTGATGATGTGATTTTAGAAAGACTCGGACCTGAAACAGACTTGCACAAGTTCTGGCTGAAATTTTTGGAGAGATACAGAGAAGAGGATGCGGGAAGCAAACCGATCAATGGAAGTTTAGAAACTCTCAAAAAACTTAAGGAAAAGGGAATTCCCATTGCCGTCATCACAAGCTGCATTCTCCCTGCCCAAAGATTAAAGCTAGAGTTAGATTCGCTCGGTCTTGGAGAATTTGTGGATACGATCGTGACGGGCAGGGATGCTATAAAAGACCTGAATGAAAAACATCACTTCTCTAAGGAAGAAATCTTTAGGATTGCGATTGAGAAGCTAGGCGTCGAACCGCAGGAATGCGTAATAGTCGGAGACTACTGGAACGACATCAGAGATGGGAAAAAGGTTGGAGCAAAAACTGTCGCGGTCTTGACTGGGCTGATGCGACGCGAGTTGCTAGAGAAATATGGGCCCGATGCGGTGATTAAAAGCATTGCAGATCTGCTCGAGGTTGTAGAATTCTCAAAGTAAACCTTGCCGCTCTAGTTCCTTTCTCCAAGCTTTGACCATTTGCTCGTTTATGTCACAAAGAATTATTTTTTGAAGATTTTTTAATTTCTTAGAAATCTCTTTGATAGCGGAAATCATTGCCTCCGCGGCCTCCTCAAAAGATAAACCACCCACTCCTGTGCCCATTCCGGGGATCACTAAACTCTTTGCGCCAACCTCGTCAGCACATTCTATTGCAGCCTTTGTGGCAAGATAGACCTTTTCTCTAGTTGTTGGCATAGCAGGACGTTCCATCGTGGGGGCATGAATGACAAATTTCGCTTTCAGTCTACCCGCAGTCGTTGCCACTGCCTTTCCCACTGGTATGGGCGCCTTCATCCGAGCTTCTTTTTCTATCTCTTCTCCTCCTGCTCTTTTCAGAACTCTGGCTGCACCCCCGCCCATGAACATCAAACTGTTGGCAGGATTCGTAATCGCGTCGGCCTCCTGCTTTGTTAGATCTCCAACCAGAAGCGTTATTTCTAATTTCCCCATTCCTTCAAACATCTTACTTCTTGTGGTTTATTAACATTGCAGACAAAATTTATAAGGAGGAAATGAGGATAACTTTCAAAACACCTACTGGCAAGGCATATCACCTCGAGTCTGAAAAATTTTACCCAAATATTCTTACAGCCGGATCTCCAGGAAGAGTGAGAAAAATCAGCAAGTATCTTAAAAATTCGGAGATAATCGATGGAGACAGAGGTCTGACCGTAGTTCACGGCGAATACAAGGGAATCATGGTTTCTGCTTTCGCAACGGGTATGGGTCCGGCGAGTGCTGCGATAACTCTCCCAGAAGCTATCGAATTGACAGAAGGTCCATTAACGATTTTAAGACTCGGTACAGCTGGCGCACTTCAAAACTTTGTCAAGCCAGGTCATCTTGTTATAACAACTGGTTGTGTGAGGGATGAGAGAACCACCCAAGCCGTGGTCGGAGCAGAATTTCCAGCGATTGCCGATCCAGAACTGGTTCCGATAATTGTGGGAACCGCGGAAATGTACGGCTATGAATTTTTGCGAAATCTATGGATTGGTATCACACACGTTAAAGATGACTTATACTTCAGAGAAACACCACATTTCTCTCCTCTCTACGAGATCTTGAAACCCAAGCTTGACTCATACAAGCAAATGGGAGTACTTGCAAGCTCAATGGAGTTCTCTGTCTACTGTATTCTCAGAGATTTCTATCAGATGAAAAGAGCCGGGAAAATTCGCGTGGGCGAGATTCTCGCGATTCTCGCATCACCCGGAGAGAGTGGACCCATAGAGCTTAAGGAAGATATCAAGAAATCAAAGCTGGAGGAAGACATGATAAAAATAGGATTGGAAACCCTTCTCGCAGTTGAGAATTTGAGAAAAGGTGAAAAGCTCCCCTTCGATCTTTCCACGATTCTGGAAAAAATGGTTAAAATGCCTGCGTTTTCCGAAATCAGAACTTCTTAAAACACTTTATCAAATGTTCCGCTTTCTTTCTTTTGAGCCTATCGAGTATAAGAGCTCGAAGCTCCTTTAGGCCCTCGCCAGTTCTCGCTGAAACTGGAACTACTATGTCTAGCCATTGCCGCCAAGGAGGCAACATACCAAGTTTTTCGCAAATAGCATCCAAAATGAAATCTCTATCTAGTGGATGGATGATGTCAATTTTGTTGATCGCCAAAATCGGATCAAGACCCAACTCATCGAGGAAATAAAACATCTCAACATCCACTGGAATCTGGTTTCTTTTCTCCCATCGCTTGCATATTTCTAAAAACGCTCTGACATCGAGAACCTCTATGGCAAAGAGTATCTTTTCCTTATTCCCCTCCAGATATCTGACAATTTGCGTTTTTACTTTTTCTTGAACTTTTCTGGGTAAACCAGCCATGAAGCCAAAACCTGGCATATCAACAATCGAGAGACCATCAAGAGGATACCTCAAAATTCTCCTAGTGAGTCCGGGTCTTCTTCCCACTCTGACCCGCAGTCCCGTAAGTGCTCTTATCAGGCTGGACTTGCCAACATTCGACCTGCCGACGAAAACAACCTCTGGCTGCACAATGAATGTTCACACAACGTATGTTAATATCTCTGCTTCGAGAAAGAAACTTCATTCATATAAACGAAATTGACAGAGTTTTTATGGACATGTTGAAGATCGAAAAACTTTCAGTTGAAATCGCTGGAAGGAAAATACTTCACGATGTAGAGTTAGAAATTCCTAGCGGAGAAGTACATGTGATCTTCGGACCTAATGGTTCAGGGAAGTCTTCGCTGATTATGAGTATTCTCGGTCACCCAGCTTACAAAGTTGTAAGCGGGAGAATAATCTTTGACGGTCGAGATATAACGAACCTGCCGCTTAATGAACGCGTTAAACTTGGGCTTGGCGTAGCCTACCAGTCGCCACCCGCCGTGAAAGGTGTCAAACTGAAAACCATTGTAACCAGACTGAGTAATGAGGAGAGAATACTTGGGTTGACGCGAAGTCTTAACCTATCGCAGGAGATTCTAGAACGCGATCTCAATGTAGGATTTTCGGGCGGTGAAATCAAGCGTTCGGAGATCCTGCAGGTAATGGCACAAAATCCGAAGTTTGCTATATTTGATGAACCAGATTCGGGGGTCGACGTAGAGAACTTACACGCGATAGGTAGGATCATAGGAGAATTCCTCGAAGAAAGAAGCGGTTTACTTGTCACACACACGGGGCACATTTTGAAACATGTAAGAGTTCACAGGGCACACGTTATTATAAATGGTACCGTCGCTTGCAGTGGCGATCCTGAGAAGATCTTTAACCAAATAATGAGAAACGGATACAAATGGTGCGAAAAATGTCTGGAGAAGAGGTGTTGATTGGCGAGGGGTGGAAATTTAAGAGAACAGCTAAGGCTTGGGGTCCCTGCCAGCTTTCTGAGCTCCCAAGGGATATAGCTGAAAGAGCGCAAGAGGTCGGAGTTAGGCCAGATATGAATGATAGATCCGGGGCGTATTTTCAGATAGATCATTCTGTTGTGTTCTCAAGGATCCAGAAAGCTTTCGAAGGAAAGGCTGAAATCATGAGCGTGAAGGATGCCATGAAAAAATATAAATGGCTTGAAAAATTTGTCTGGTCGATCATCGACAAAGAAGCGGATGAATACACCCGATTGGCAGCAGATGAATGGGACAACGGTTATTTCATCAGGATTTTTGAAAATCAGAAAATAACGCTGCCACTACAAGCATGTCTTTTCATCTCCACAAACAATTTGGACCAAAATGTACACAATGTGATACTCGCCGAGCCAGGGTCAGAAGCACATATAATAACCGGTTGTACCGTGCATCCAAATGTTCGCAGTGGGCTACACGTTGGAATTTCCGAATTTTTCGTCAAAGAAAACGCAAAACTGACATTCACAATGATCCACGCGTGGGGAGAAGAACTGATTGTCAGACCGAGAACCGGAGTATTGCTCGAAGATGGTGCTACGTTTGTGAGCAACTATGTTTCGTTGAAGCCTGTCAGAAGTCTACAGATGTTTCCAACCGCCTACTGTCGCGGGGATGGGTCAAGAGCTGTTTTCAATTCCATAATCTACGGCTCTGGAGAATCTAAGATAGACGCTGGGACAAAGATACTCTTGGAAGGAAAGAAAAGTAGGGGTGAAATAATTTCGAGATCTGTTGCGGCCGACCGGGCTGATATAACTGCCAGGGGGCTGCTAATCGGGAAAGATAAGGAGAGTCGGGGGCACCTGGAGTGCATGGGATTGATACTTTCAGAAGGTGCTGTGATCAGAGCGTTTCCGGAACTTATAGCCGAGGTCGAGGGGACGGAACTCTCACATGAGGCGGCGGTGGGAAAGATCGCGGAGGAACAAATTTTTTACCTCATGTCTCGTGGCTTCTCAGAAGACGAGGCAAGATCTCTCATAGTGAAGGGTTTTATGAATCCGAATATTCTCACAGATCTCCCAGAACCGCTTAAAATGGAAATTGAAAAAATGATTGAACTCACCATGAAAAAGAAACTTTAAGTTTGAACCGGATTTACAGAAATCTCGTCCTTGTGCTTTAGCTTTGTATGGATATCTTTTATCCTCCGGCCGTTTAATAAAATCTCGAAGTCTGTTCTTATGTCACCCGTAGTTGGATCGATGACCATTTCTAGGAGCTTTGGATATCTGCGACTTATTTTCATCATAAGCGTATCAATTGTCTCATAATCTGATATCTGCACTCTGACCTCGCATGTTCCTATTTCGGATTTGAGGCTTGGATGAAGTCTCACCACTACTTCCATTTAATCTACCTATCTTGGAACGGACCTATCGACCTGGTCCCGGCTGGTGGACCTGCAGCCATGGCTGGAGAGACTCCAGAGCTCCTGCAGGGCATGGCGGCCGGGAGCCAGTTTGCCGGGTCCAACCTACAGGAACCCTCAACCAACATAGGACGGTTTCTCCTTATCCTCGGATTTCATCTGCTGAGAGATGGAAGGCAGAGGAAGTGGTGGGGGTATGTTTAGGGATCTTGAAATGATTGTCGCTTCGATCAAGGATGCACTCGTTATGGCTTGTAGTATTTGCGGAGATGGTGGGGATTTTCCCTTATATCCAGTCTCTATCTTTTTCAGTTCGTCCGGTTCACCCGAGATAAATGCTTGACCTTTCATGCTTATCTGAGCAATAGAAGGGGAATAGTTTATGGTCACTATAAAGGGGATTACCAAGTTTTCTCGTTTAAATTCAGCACCGATGATATTCACATTCGTGGAGATCTGTACCTGAGGCGGACCGGTCTCCCCGGGCTCCATCAATCTTTCCGCCGAGATGTATGTGAGATTTACTCTGATTTGCATTCCATTCACCCTGAAGAAATTGGGTGAAACTCCCATATATATGCAATTTATTTTTTCCCCTTCGGCGAATCATTGAAGCCGGCGGTATGGGGATTACTCTTAAAAGGTAATACTCTTAATGCTCCGCTTTCACTCTTTGTTTTGATGGGTTTATAGGGAAGAAATAAAAAGGCAGCCTTTGAAGGAGAAAAGATGAAGCGTCTTGACGTCATATGCTTGGGAGAACTTTTGGTGGATATGATTTCGAAGGATGGAGGTAAGACTTTCACCTGTTGTGCAGGAGGTGCCCCAGCAAACGTTGCCGTTGCGTGTGCAAGACTCGGACTAAAAACTGCATTCATCGGGAAGGTTGGAGATGACCAATTTGGAAGATTTTTGATAAAAACTATGAGCGAAGCTGGAGTCGATGTCGATGGAATCTTGAAAGATAAAATCGGGACTACTCTAGCATTCGTCTTCGTTGATGAAACGGGGGAGCGGAGGTTTGAGTTTAGAAGAGGCGCTGATGCGAATCTCAAACCATCGGAAATCGACAGAGAAAAGCTCGCGGGCTGCAGGATTTTCCATTTTGGCAGCATTTCTATGATTTGTGAACCCTCAAGGAGTGCAACTTTGAAAGCCATAGAAGTCGCAAGGAAAAACGGGGCGATAATTTCCTTTGACCCTAATCTCAGGCTGAATTTGTGGGATAGCGAAACTAAGGCAAAGAGGATGATCGTGCAAGGTATTAAGATGGCTGATATTGTCAAAATGAATGACGAAGAGTTACGCTTTCTTTTTGGGGAAGACATAGAGAGAGGGGTCAACAAGGTTTTAAGATACGCGAGGAGGGTTTTCCTCACACTGGGTCCAAAAGGATGTTACTACGCGGAGGGGGATCAAAGAGGATATCTGGGTGTGCCCGACGTTGAAGTGGTAGATAGAACTGGAGCAGGAGATGGATTTATGGGAGGCGCTATTTATGGAACTCTGAAAGGATGGGATGTGAGAAAAACTGCCATCTTCGCCAACGCGGTGGGAAGCTTGGTTGTGACAAAAATCGGAGCAATGCCCTCCATGCCAACACTCGAGGAGGTTCTGAAGTTCATAAAAAACCAGAAAATAAGACTTGATTTTTAAATGTTCGGATTATTTAACCTCCTCGTTTTAAAAGCCAGTTGATGTTTGGATACGGAGCTGTCTGCGATGTTGGGATTCTCTCTTCTTTCCAGAATTTCAGAAAGGTGCGTCTTCTCCTAGATGGAGACCTTTTCATACCTTCGGTTACGTATTCTTGGCTGGCCAGAGATAAACTGATTCAAGTAAGAAAGCACGTCATAAAATATACATTTGTAAACCAGCTTTTGCGAAACGGCGAAATCTTCGCCCTTTATCTGCCAGAGATCTTGGACGAGCTGGCCAGAAGATTGCTTTTCCTCGAGAAACGAGAAATATCTCTTACGGATCTCAGAACGATTTTATTAGCTTCTCATTTAGGATTTCCGGTCGTTTCCATTGAGGAAGAGCTCTGCTCCGAAATTTTGGAGGGTCTAAATGCAAAACTCGTAGGGAAGGAATTCTTAAAAGGCGAACATCAATTACTCCGCAGAGCCGTTCAGCAGTATAGGCGTTTTCGGACAACCGGCTCCCTTCCTTGCACTCAAGAACCGATCGAGAGCTGCATCACTCTCAATTTCTTTCATGTCGATCTCTCACCGGTTCTGGACGAGTATGCGGAGGAACAGGTGCTTCCGTCAGATGTCATACTAAGGCTCGATGAGTGCTCTTCTTTCGCAGTTCTCTCAATTCCGACGGAAAGCGAAAGCTCGTAAAGTCTTGCTGCTTCTTCCAAGCTAAATTCAAAGGAGATGGGTGATGATACTCGCCTGATTCTAACGAAGATTGGAACGTTCACGGCTTCTCCAACGACAAGTGCTTCACCAACAGCTAAACCAGATATAGATTCTGCCACCTCTCCGGTCACCATTTCGGAAGATTTCTTTATGTGTTCAAGATCATATGGATTCGTTATCCTTAAGATTATATTCGTGTTCGTTTGCGAGAGCAACGTGGTCGAAAGCCTAACAGGTCGCTGGGAAATGACAACGAGCGAAATGTGAAATTTTCTTCCTTCCCTTGCGACCGTCTCCAGAACATGTTTAGAAATCGCTGCTTCCGTTGGGGCAAAAGTGTGTGCTTCTTCGATCACCAGAACTATCGGTGGGACTAGTCCTCTCCTCCGCAGATGGAAAATCCTGTTAACAATGTATGTCAGCAGAATCTGCTTCTTCGTCAGACTCGTCATCCTTTCCATGTTCACCACAACTGCGCGTCCTGGAAAAATCAGCGAGTCCCATTTAGGACAGTCTTCTCTGCCGAAAATACCAAGAGATTGTAAGTCAAAAAGCCATCCTTCCAACGCCCCTCTCAGATTCTTGTTTAATCCTTCCAACTCCCGTAGACGATTTATGATGTCCCAGATCTCGAAAAATCCTTTCTTCGATTTGAGATCATCGAGTATTTGAGCGAGCTCTCTGGCTTGGCTGCCAGTCATTTCTGGAATGAATTCTCGGAAATGCCAAACCGTCAGCTCAGAAGTATTTATTTTAATGTTCTCTGCCTTAACATCAACAACCTGTCCTGGAAAACTTCGAACCAGATCAGAATATTCCCCGTGAACGTCAAATATCAGAACTGCTGGCCTTCCTCTCTCCGGGTTTCTTTTCAAAAGCTCCTCCACAATCACCTTTGCGCAGTTACTTTTTCCTGCACCGGACATCGCGAGCACGGCGAGATGTTTCTGTAAAAGACGAGTTGGGTTAAGTCTAACTAGGAGATTTTGCTCCTCGAGTTCCCCAATTTCTAATCCATCTTCGTCTAAACCGAGCACAAATCTAAGTTCTTCATCCGTTAAATCGAAAACAACTTTGCCTGGCGATGGTGGCAAGGAGGGTCTTCTGAGAAAACCCTCTTTCAAATATCCAAAAACCCAAACCTCTGCGATGGAATATTCCCACATGCTCGTCGGAAAAGCCGCGCTCAATCCTCCCCCTCTTTCATATTCCCACACAGCATCGGTCTTTTGGAAATACCTGTTCATTCTCACAACGTTCTTGACATAACCGTAAGCCCAGTTTCCGTCGACTTCCACTTTCACAAACTTGTTTAGTCCAACCACAACTCCTTCTTTTACCACAAAGCAGAATTTTCTGGGAGTGGGCCCATCGGGCGTAGCGATGACAGTACCTAGCTCCACCAGACCACCTCACAGAGGTCTCCGATCCCGCCTCGTCAAGAATCTTGGACCAATAACATCGAAAACCCTTTCTTGGATCCATTCCGCCTCCTCTCTTAATCTCGCTCTGAAATCTGCCTCCACCAGAACGGGTGGAATCGAAAACCCAAAACCGAAAGAAAAGAGGAATTCCAAGATCGAGGAGAGTTCATCCGCAACTTCTTCAGAATTCCTGGTTGCTAAAAACTCAACACGAAACGGCACATCAAACTGCGACATCCTCGCATAGAATACGTTAACTTTTCTACCGAAATCCTCAAGACCTCCCAAGGTTTGCGGAGGAAATTCCTCAGTGTAAGGGAAAGCGATCGTACGCTCTTTCTCGGATAAGATTTCATCGAGAATAACGATATCGCGGTAGCTGAGAAGAAAGTCTTTATCTTCTCCGTCCAACTCTGCTAACTCTGCAAGCATTTGACAAAATCTCTTTCCCCTGCTATCCTTCACAAGGCCGGCCAACAAAACGCCCTTGCTTTCTGCTTCCTCGAAAAGCCTTCTATATGAGGTTATAAGCTCGTCATATTGCTCGGCGTACTCCCTGCAATCCTGAAATCTCTCTACATATTGCGGAAGAATCGATCCATCTAACAAAACGAGTTGCGCTGCCCCTTTCCCTATCACTTCTCTAGCCCTAGAAACTTCTAGTATTTGTCTTCTCATGCCTGCCAATGAGTCCGTCTTAACTTTGTCTAACGGCTCCTTGACCAAAAAGAAATGAATTGGGGCTGGACCTGAAGGAAAATATTCAACCGAAGCCAGTCTACCTGTTAGATAATGAAAAACGACGGCCACAGCTCTGATCGCGACAACATCTAAACCGTTCAACTGCAACTGCAACATTCCTCCGTCCACTCCACAAACAGAAATTTCGTCCATGGTCAACTTTTGTATCCTCATTTTCAGCTTGGAGAAAACATTTTTCTCCAGAATTTTCTTGATAAGCTTCATCCTTCTGATCTCGTAGAATCTTATTTCCTCGACGAGCTTCATAATAGAGTCTTCCAGAGTAATTTCGTTCATCGTCTGGTAGAAGCTCCGGGATAACTCTTAAGTTATTTGCGGGGAGAGAGGGGTGGGTGAACATATTCCGTCAAAAATCGAGAAACTATCTGCTGGCTTGAAGCTCATACGACCGCTGAACTGTCTGCTGGCGGGCATAGCTGTCATCATCGGAGCTTTTGTAGCCGGAGGTAAAGGAGACTGGTATTTCTACCTGCTCGCCTTTTTGACCGCGTTTATGATTTCGGGAGGCGGAAACGCTATCAACGATTTCTTCGACAGGAAGATCGACAAGATCAACAGGCCGGATAGACCAATACCTTCTGGAAAAATAAAGCCGGCTGAAGCTGTTAAAATCTCCAAGATTCTATTTCTCGCTGGATTTGCGACCGCCACGCTCATGAGAAACATGCCATGCTTGCTTTTAGCCGGATTCAACGCTCTCATGCTTGTAGCATACTCGGCCCGACTCAAGCGAACCGGATTGCCAGGCAACATTACGATCGGATATCTCGTTGGATCCACATTTCTTTTCGGCGGGATTGCACTCTATCCTTTCAGACAAGAGTTTCTACCGGCGTCCTTGCTTTTGCTTGTTCTTCTATCTTTCTTCTCGACTGTTGGAAGGGAAATCATAAAATCCATCCAGGATTTCGAGGGAGATAAAAGACTGGGATTAGAAACATTTCCAATAAGATATGGTAAAAGAACTGGTGCGGCCGTTGCCAGTATGTTTGTTCTAATTGCCATCTGCTTGTCTCCCTTACCGCTTGTTTGCGGCATATTGAGAACAGGTTACGTTCTCTTTTTACCGATGTCGTTGTTCGCTTTCATCACGGCCATAGGTGAAATTGTGAAAGCCCAAACAAAGAAATCTGCAGCGATGGCCTCAAACTATTGTAAACTCGGGATGTTTTTCGGTCTGCTCTCTTTCATGGCAGGCACAATTTTTTAATCCTCTAGCCACTCCCATGGGTTGAACTCCGATGGTGGAATGAATAAAATTTCAGCAAAACCGTGCTTAAGCAGCTCCGCATTCGCGTTTATCCATTTTCCATCCACTAGCACATAGACGACCGCCAGAGTTCTGTCGTAGAAATCATGTGGTTTCATGTCGTCAACGTTCAGACCTACTGTTGACCCCGCAAGACACAGGTTTTCTAAGAATTCTTTAGCCTCTAACCCCCCGGGTTCAGGAGGATCGTGGTAAAGCTCTGGAGCGTTTATTCCGACAAGCCTTACCCTCTCACCGTTGTTTAATTCAATTGTGTCCCCGTCGATCACCCTTTTGACTATTACTAGTCTTTCCACAAAGCTTGGGAAATTTTCGGAAGTTTTAGAGCGCCCAATCCTGAAAATAAAATAGCACAATAAGCCTGCCAAGACGAGGGCTACAAAAATCAAAAGATATTTTCGGTTTTCCAATTGATTCACCGATTAGACCCAATCTATTTCTTTTAAAACACTTTTTCTTTCGGTCGGAATAAGCTTGGGAAGCTTTCCTTTCATTCCAGCCATTTTTCCGCGAATTATTAGACACCCTCTTATTTCGTCTATCTCGTCGGCTTTTTCCAAGCCATTTTTTATAGATTGTTCGATGTCTTCTCCTGTCACCTCATTTGCTATTGCAGTTGCTGCCGCATCTGCAACCGAGGCTTCGTCTGCTACTACTACAACTGCGTCTGCCACACCAAAACTTATAGAATGACCAACGGTTCCGGAACTCGTGCATATGCCGATTGGGAGATCTCCACTTGTTATCCTGAAGCCGATAGTACCCGAAAGTGGAGAATCCCCGGCGAAGATTCCGACCGAAAAATCGAATTTTCCGGACGCCGAGATGTCTCCACCGTTCTCAACAATAGCCCCACCCACCTCGGAAGCTGCTACGGAAGCAACCTGAGCGATAGCTCCTGCTACCGCTGCAAAAGGTCCGACACCTGCGATTTCAGCTGCTCTCAACATAAGAGAAACCACCTTTGGCTTCTCAGGGTCCCTAATTTTCAGCGGATGGAGAGAATATCTGAACTCGGGATAACGCAGAACGTATCCTTCTATTTCGAATCTAGCTTGCTTAGCCGCCTCAATGGCTGCAAGAATCGCTTCTTTGGATTTAGCCTTAATGAGCAGAGTTGTTTCTCCTCGTCTCCATCTCGCCGTTAGAAAGGTTACCACCTCCCGATCTTGAGAGCTCTCATGGGGCATGTCGGAATGCATGCCTCACAATAAACGCACTTTTCTTCATCAAGCTTCAAGGAGAAATCATTTGTGAGACGTAAAGCTTGCGTCGGACATATCGAAACGCAAGCACCACAATGAACGCAGCGCGACTCATCGAGCTTTATGACTCTTCTGATCTCTTCCACCTCAACACCCAAATCTCTGAGTTTCTGAAGGAGTCTTTCTAGCTCATGCTGAGGTGCGTCCACAGAAATCATTATTTCTCCACCGGAACTGTCGATGTCCGCGTAGAGGATGTTAACAAGGAGTCCAGTCTCTTTTATAGCTGAAGCCAGCACCGGTTCCGTTGCTTTCGTTGCTGAATATTTCAGAAGAATTTTCTTTTTCATGAAATCACCTCCTCTTTCCGATCAGCTTGGAGATGTCGTCGGTAGTGATTATTCCAACAACCCTGCGGAAGGCGTCAATAACTGGGACCCCCGAGATGCCATGCTCATCTAGTTTTCTGGCGACCGATTCGATAGGTTCATTCTCTACGGCCGTTATCACCTTTCTCGTCATTATCTCGGCAACCTTGTTTTTGCCAGAACCTATAGAGATGGCTAGATCCCAAGAAGTGACAATACCAACTAGGGTCCCTGAGTCGTCTACCACTGGTAAGTGATCGAAGCCTCCCCTAGCTAGAATTCTTGCAGCCTCCGCTATCGGGGTTTCCGGCTTGCAGGTTATAACCTCCCTCGTCATCAAATCTTTGGCCACAATAACCCTTTCCGGCTGACGCATTGGTTTGAATTCCCTCTCCGTCGAAAGTCTTGCGACGGGCTCGGAAAGCAAGAATTCTCCCTTTTCTATGAGCTCCTTAAGCTTCTCTGCAATCTCCCTCGAGATTTTTATGCTGCTAAGCGGGCTAACGGGAACATCCTTTCCGTAAATCTCCACTTTACCGGACTTTAACTCAGCATAGCTGACTTTCCTGATAACCGGCCTTTCCCGTCTCGGAACCCCATAGTCTAGAAGATCTATCATTATTTGCTCATCGCTGATTCCGGCAGATGCGGCAACTCGCTCACTGATAATCGGAATGGGTATTCCGATTCCCACAAAAAGCGACGTCCCGTACTTATGTACTGTCGCACCACGTAGATATTTTGCATCCATCTGCTTTAGATCTCCAGCAACCATTATCGTTCCGCGTTGCTTTTTTGGATCGTGCTGCGTTCCTTCGCCTACTATATATCCCTGAGCACCGGCTAAGAAAATCCTAGTTCCGATTCCAATAGTTTCGTAGTTCGGATCTTTCGCGAGCGGACCAAGCTCACCCGTTCCCGCAAATGTCACGTTTCCGAATTTCGGAAGAAGCGTGCCCATATATGTGTAAAGCGTTTCGTCTGTTGAATTTGTAGCTGCGACGTATCGCTGGTAAGCATTTCTTGGGTTACAGAGGATCGCCTGGTTCAGATCGTGAATCGTGAACGTAAGCTTTATTTCTCGTCGCGGATAACAGTCGGTCCCATATGCTTTGGCCTCCAACTCTATCTCTCTCCCGCTGACTAAATCCTCGATGACGTGGCCACCGCCGTACTCCATGCCCTTGCTCCTGGAGAGAGCCGTTGCACCTATGTACACATCGACTGCAGCTAGGCCAGCGTAGGCCGGAACGTCATTCAGGTAGACTTCTCCTCCTCCGAATTTTATCGGCGGATCCGAGTGACCGAAGTTTAGAAATGCTCCAGAACTACACATGAGGCCGAATGTTCCTGTGGTCACAACGTCAACTTCCTTTGCGGCTGCCTCGGCACCTTTTTCCCTGACCAGTTCTACCATCTCTTCCGCCGTGAGAATTACGGCATCCCCTCGCTTGATTTTCTCGTTTATCTCCGCGATGGTCCTCTTTATTTC
>Ga0105163_1000739_pt1 | contig 18823 bp, 18 predicted proteins | sample JNZ110809AmetaG_FD_81531 | JGI IMG/M metagenome (GOLD analysis project Ga0105163, IMG submission 81531) | Hot spring microbial communities from Jinze hot spring, China to study Microbial Dark Matter (Phase II) - JNZ 110809A | ecosystem: Environmental > Aquatic > Thermal springs > Hot (42-90C) >... | reverse complement strand
GCTCGTGAAGGAGGTTGAAGGAACGTTGCCAGAAATGCCGGAGGAGAAGAGGGAAAGACTGAAAAGGGAATACGGAATCACAGAAAACTACGCGAAAGTTCTTATCCTTGATCTAAAGATGGCTGACTACTTCGAAGAAGTCGCTAAGCTTGTCGATCCAAAACTTGCGGTAACGTGGGTAGTGGATGTGTTGCGAGGTGAGTTGAATTACAGAGACTGGACTTTCTATGATTGCTTCAAAGTTTTCTCCCCCGAAGAGTTTGCAAAATTGCTGAAGCTCTTTATCGAGGAGAGGATCACTGAGAAGGGAGTTGTGGAAGTGATAAGAACGAAGCTGGACAAAGGTGGCGAGATAGAAAAAATAGTTGCAGAGAAAGGGCTTTTTGCAATTCCAAAGTTCGAGATCGAGAGATTTTGCAGAGAGGCGATTGAAGAGAACCCAAAGGCTGTTCAAGATTACTACAGCGGTAAAAAGCAGGCTTTGAACTTTTTGGTTGGGCAGGTTATGAAGAAAACTCGAGGTAGAGCGGATCCTGAGGAGACTGCAAAGATACTCGCAAGGATTCTCGGATGAAGCTCGCGGTGATTGTGCCAGTTTCGCCGTTTGAAAGTGAAGACGTGCTTGAAAAAAGCATAGTCCATGTGAAAAGCTTGGCTTCGAAGTTCAACGCAAAGGTTGTTTACGTAATCGATAAAAACTCCAAAAACGATTCAAGGGTTGAGCTTGCGAGGAACTTGGGGGTTGAAGTTATCGAAAGAAATCACAGAAGAGGGAAGCGGGCAGGAGCGATAAACGATGCTCTGAACTACTTGAAGAATGAAAATCCAGATTTCGTTCTAATACTCGACGTCGACGTAAGAACTGATGAGGAAACAATCCAGAACTGCATAAAAGCGCTGATGAGTGATGAAAAAGCTTACATAGCCTCTGCAAAGAGGTTTGTATACAACAATTCCAACCTCGTTTCCGAAACGATCGAGGCAGAATACAGGTTGCTGAACTTCCTCTTGAAAAAGAGCTCGTTTAAACAGTTCAACGGTCTCATTGGAGTGGTAAGATTTGAGCGTCTCATTGAGGGCTTGAGCGAAGAAGCAACGGCTGAAGATGCGGATTTTGCAACAAGGATGCATGCGAAGGGGCTCAGAGCTTTGCTTGTCGAGGGAAGATTTTTGGAACAGGCGCCGATAACTTGGAATGATTTCTACAAACAAAGAAAGAGGTGGTATTTTGGTGGATTACAGCTTTGGAAGTATCGCAGGGAGATCTTTAAAATCAAAGAGGTTAGAACCTCTTGGATTTTAGCACTGACGATCACATATTTCCCGATTGTTATGCTTCCTTTGTTACCAATTGGGGTTCCCTTTGTCCTCCGCAGTTACAGGAGCATTCGTAAGCTCAAGATCCTCTTTGGCTTTGTAATCTACTGCTTTGTCTTGCAATTCTCCGCGATAGTTGCGATCCTTGACTTTATAAGGAGAAAAGAGGTGAGATGGGATGCGATTCGTAGGACTTAGCCTTGTTTTTTTGATCCTCGTCGGCGTTCAACCCACTGAAGGCTACGAAGTTTCGATCGTTCTTAAGAATTACGATGGCTTTGCAGATCTACGGGTGAAAAACGAGTCAACAACGATTTTTGAGGGAAGAATTCTCTCTGGGCAGGCGATCTCACTCCCTGCGGGAAATTACACGTTTGAACTCAACGCACTGGGCAAGGTTTTTATAAAGATTTTGAGAGTTGAGAAAAACGAGACACTCGCGTTCAATCTTGGGTTCACGAATTCAAGCGATTTTTTGGGCATTCGGATTCACTCCGTTGTTTTTGAAGATGCTACAGTCGAAGAAATCATAATAATTTCGAACGGCGCAGATCTAAACTTCGAGGGTGACCTTAGAATTCCCCTGCCCGAGGTCGAAAATCTGCAAATAATCTCCACAAACCTCGACTTCTTGGACGCATCTCTTGATGAAAATGCAATCGTTTTTAGATCACTCTTAGTTCCAGATAACGCCTCCGGAACCATAAGAATCGCATACATCCTCTCAAAGAGTGCTATGGAGAGAGATCTTGGGGGAAAAAGAATTATAATCGTGCCACTCGTAGAAGTGGAGGAGTTTAGTGGTTTAAATAAAACGTTCGTGGAGATGGGAGGAGGAAAGATTTTGGTTTTCGAGGGGTCTGGGAACATTTATGCGAAGTTCAGGTTTGCAAAGCCTTTTCCTTTCTCTCTTCTTTCGATCCCACTTATCTCTTTGGCAGTTTTCATGATATTTTTCTCGAAACGTGGAGGTTGGAGTGATGAGAGTAGAAGACCTTGACAGATATCTCGACAAGCTTAGAATCAAGGAGATTGGAGAGGAGGATAGGAAAATATACGCGGAAGTCTTAGACCAGAGAACTCTGAAAACGCTCTACAAGCTCTCTACCAAATTTATCAAAGCCATGGGCGGAGTTGTGAGCACTGGAAAAGAGGCAAACGTTTTCTACGCAGATGGAATTTTCGAGGGCAAAGAAGTGGCGATGGCTGTGAAGATATACCGAATAGAAACAAGTTCCTTTGACAAAATGGACGAATACATTTTTGGCGATCGTAGATTTGAACATCGCATTTCTGCAAAGGAAAAAATCTATCTCTGGACTGAAAAAGAATTTAGAAACCTTGAAAGAGCCTTTGATAGCGGGGTGAGAGTTCCAAAGCCATATGCATATCTCCGCAATGTTCTCCTGATGGAGTTCATTGGAGAGAACGAAACTCCAGCACCAACGCTCGTAGAACTTGGAAAAGAGCTTGCAGAGCTTGACGTGGAGAAAATTTTCGATGAAGTAGTCGAAGACGTTAGAAAGCTTTTCCAAAAAGCCGAGCTCGTTCATGCAGATCTCAGTGAATACAACATCATGCTGCTCGAAAATCCGGTGATAATCGACATGGGCCAAGCAGTGCTCAAGGATCATCCCTTAGCGATCAGCTATTTGCGAAGGGATATAAGGAACGTCGTAAGATTTTTCAGCAAATTTGGACTCCGAGTTTCGGAGGAGGAAATTTTTGAGGAAATAGTGGGGGAGAGCAATGAGAATGGAGATTGAAGTTCCGGAGGACAGGGTGGGGGTTGTAGTTGGGAGAGACGGAGAAGTGAAGAGGAAGATCGAGGAAAAATGTGGTTGTAAACTGCATTTTCGTGGAAACCTCGTTCTTGTGGATTTTGAAGATAACCTTGGATTTATGAGGGCTAAAAACGTCATTCTCGCAATTGCCCGTGGTTTCAATCCTGAAATAGCACTCAAACTATTGGAAGACGAAAACCTTGTTTTTGAGTCCATCGATCTCTCCCAAATCGTTCCAGAGTCTGCGATGAGGCGGATTATGGGTAGGATAATTGGGAGAGAGGGAAAGATTAGAAAGCAAATAGAGGAGACACTGAACGTGCACATAAGGATCCAGGATAGATACATCTCAATAATTGGTGATTATGAAAGTGTTAGCGTCGCGAGAGAAGCCATAAACATGCTCATTGAAGGAGCGCAACATTCTACGGTGCTTAAATTTATTGAAAAGAGAAAAAGAGACCTCAAAAGTAGAAGCCTCGACTGGCTATGAGCTGGCTGATCATAACAGAGAAGCAGAATGCTGCGAGCAGAATTGCATCGCTTCTTTTCAAAGACGCCAAGGCTTTGAAGGTTGGAAAAATCGTCTACTACTACTCGAAATCAAACGATGCATACGTCCTCGGGCTCAAGGGACACGTCGTTGAGCTCGATTTCCCAAAGAAATTCCGTAGTTGGACGAAAACGAAGCTCTTGGATTTGATAAACTCGGATCTCGTCATGGTTGAGAAGGAAAAGGCGATAGTATCTTTGCTTCGAGAGCTTGCAAAAAAATCGCAACGGGTAACGATCGCAACGGACTATGACAGAGAAGGAGAATTAATAGGTTTAGAGGCGGTGGAAATAATCAGGACTGTGAAAGAGGACGTAAAAGTAGACAGAGCGAGATTTAGTGCAATAACAAAAGAGGAGATAGCGAAGGCATTTGCAAAACCAGAAAATCTCGACTTAAACCTTGCAAAGTCTGCGTTGGCGAGACAAAAGATCGATTTGATCTGGGGCGCGGTTTTGACGAGGTTTATTTCCCTGAGCTCTGGTAGGCTTGGAAGAGACTTTTTAAGCGTGGGTCGTGTTCAAACCCCAACTCTGAGGCTCATAGTTGAAAGAGAAAGGGAGATAGAGAACTTCAAGCCCGAGAAATATTACGAGATCTCGTTGGATCTCGGCTTCATAGCAAAACACCCGAAAAAGTTCAAGGACCTCAGTTCAGCGAAGGAAGCGATCTCAAGAGTTGGAGAATTTGCGCTCGTCAAGAACTTCGAGACAAAGAGAAGAGTAGAATCAAAGCCAACTCCTTTTAACACCACTGAGTTTCTCAGAGAAGCGTCAGCATTCATGTCCCCACATGTTGCGATGAGCGTTGCTGAGAACCTTTACATCAACGGCTATATAAGCTACCCGCGAACAGATAACACAGTTTATCCAGAGTCCCTTGATCTTTTGAGAATAGTTGAAGCTTTAAAAGACAGCGAATTCTCGAAGGAGGCAAAAAAAGTTCTCGAGCAGGAGACAATTGTGCCCTCGAAGGGTAAAAAGAGAACAACAGATCACCCACCTATATATCCGACTTCGGTTGCGAAAAGAGGCGATTTGACGAAAGAGGAGTGGATTATCTACGAGCTCGTAGTTCGGAGGTTTCTTGCTACACTCGCTAAAGATGCGATTTGGGAGATTAGAAGAGCTGAACTCGAAAGCGAAGGCCTCGAATTCATCGCAATTGGCAAAAAGCTCCTTGAACCCGGGTGGAGGGAAATATACGTTTACTCGAGGACTGAAGAAGTCGCTCTTCCGATGCTCAGCGTTGGTGAGAAGCTTAGAATAATCGACAAGAGGCTTGAGGAAAAAGAGACTCGAGCGCCGCCGAGGTTTAGTTCTGCGTCTCTGATCAAGCTGATGGAAAAACTTAACCTTGGTACAAAGTCAACAAGGCATGAGATTCTAAAAAAGCTGGTCAGCAGGGGATACGTGACTGGGAACCCATACAGACCAACGCAAATAGCGTTTTCGGTCATAGATGTTTTGCGCGAGAAAGCCGAGACTATAACCTTGCCAGAAATGACGGCAAAGCTTGAAAAAGAAATGGATAAGATCGCAGAAGGTAAAAAGAGCGAAGAAGAGGTTGTTTTAGAGTCTAGAAAGCTTCTCGAGGAGATTATGAGCAAGATTAAGATCGAAGAAATCTCCGGGAAGCTTCGAGAAGGAGTTAAGAAGGATAAGGTGATTGGAGAGTGCCCGCGATGTGGGAAAGAGCTTGTTTTAAGAAGATCTAAGGCGAAAAAGAGGTTTATAGGCTGTAACGGATATCCCGAGTGCAACTTCTCCTTGCCTTTACCGCAGAAAGGTTCTTTAATCATTACAGAGAAGAAGTGCGAGAAGCACGGAACAAAGATCCTTCGAGTAAGAGACAAGAAAACGTGGAGTTTTTGTCCAATTTGCAACACTAAGGATTTATAGCCTTGTAGAGGTCGTCGAAGATCTTCAAAACATAGACTCCACAGCTCGTGAGCTTGTAGTTCTCACCCTCCTTCGTAACGAGACCTAGTTTTGAAAGCGCTTTGAGATGTCTATCGATTATGCTTGGGTTCAGTCTCGTCTCAAACATGATTTGGGAAAATTTTTTGGGGCTGTTTCGTAAGGACTTTAAAATTTCACCAACACCTTTTCGTGAAATAACCTTGAGTATCTCCCTTATTTCCTCCTCGCTTTTAAGCTTAGGGATATCTGACTCCGAGTCCATTTATCATCAAATGATTTCGACGCTTTTTAATTTTGCCGTTCCATGCCATTGATAAATCGAGTGCAATTTATATGTAAGGATTGTAAGATTTATAAACCACATGCGGATTGAGTGGTGATGGTTGGAGAAATAATAATTGATAAATACGAGAGAACTCTTGAGTTCGCGGCTGAGCACTGCGTAGGTTGCGGGACCTGCGAGAGCGTTTGTCCAAAGAGCGCAATAGAGATACGAAGGAATGGATCAAACTTCGTAGCAGAGATAAGCGAGGTATGTGTAGTTTGTGGAATCTGTGCAGATCTTTGCCCGTATGGTGCTTTGAGACACAAGGGGGGAGTTTACAAAGATCTCCTCGAGGAAGTGGGATTCAAGAAAGTCGAAATCGATGAAGAGTTCTGCATACTCTGTGGGCTCTGCATGCGAGAGTGTCCGAGGAAAGCGATAAGAGTTTTAAGACGCGTGGACAAAGGTAAGCTCAGAAAAGGGACTTTCAGAATAAAAGAAGGTTGCATAGACTGCAGACTTTGCGTTGAAATCTGTCCAACGAAGGCGATTAGTGTGTACAAAGGCAAGCCAACAATAGACTCGAACAGGTGCATATTTTGCGAGATGTGTGCGAGGATTTGCCCGACGAACGCCCTCGAAGTTCGATGCGACTCGTGCAGAAACATTGCTGAGAAAGTCCATGCAGTTAGTGGTGAAGTTGTCGTTGACGAAACCATTTGCTCGACTTGTGGGATCTGCGCAGAAGTTTGCCCAGCAAGGGCGATAAGGGTTACAAAAGTCTTTAGGGGAGAGCAGAAATGGTTTGAGGAAAAATGCGTTGCGGAGTGCACAGTTTGTCGTGATATTTGCCCCAACTTCGCAGTCAGCTACGGCTACGAACCCCAGAAAGTTGTGAAATTCAACGAGAGATGCAATTTCTGTGGGACTTGTGAAAGATTTTGTCCAGGAAATGCGATCAAGATAAGACGCAAACTACCAGTCGAATTCCGAGTTGATTTCAGAGAAGTGAGCAGAGACGGTAGAATGAAGTTAATAAAGCTAATTGGTAGCTGCATAGGTTGTGGAATCTGCGTAAGCATATGCCCAGCGAGAAAAGCGATTCTTGAAATCGTAGATGGCGCGGTGGTAGAGAAGGAAACGAGCGAGTGCACGGCTTGTGGGCTTTGTGTGGTAAATTGTCCTCTTGGTAGTCTGAGAGTTTTTGAATTTTCGAGACAATAGCTTTTTCTTAAAATTTCCTCCAAGACAAAAATAAGATTATCGAAGTCCGAGTCTCTTCAATAGCAGCGTTGCCCTCTCTTGCCCGTAGAACTCGTAAACGCCTCCTTTGCTTCCCGGTTTTACACTTGGATCTCCGAGATAGCCTGCGTCGACAAGCTGGGCTAGGAGCTTTGGCGGTGCCCACTTTGGGTCTTTTGTCATCTGGAACATCGTTTCATAGATGCGGAGTCTCGTATCGAGCCCAACGAGATCGCCGGTCTCGATTGGTCCCATTGCGAAGCCGTAGCCAAGCATCATCGCGATATCGATGTCTTGTGGTGTTGCAATACCCTCTTGGAGCATTAGCATCGCTTCTTTGCCAAGAATGAGCCCAAGACGAGTTGTTGCGAATCCTGGAGAGTCCTTGACGATTATAGGAACTTTTCCGAGCTTCGAAAGCCAGTCCTTAATTTCAAGAACGAGTTTTCTCTATGTCAAAAGCCCCTCGATCAGCTCAACAAGCTTTTGGATTTGTGCTGGATTGAAGAAGTGAATCCCAAGGAACTTCGATGGATCCTTAACTGCAGAGGAGAGCTTTGTTATGCTTATCGAACTCGTGTTGGAACCAATGACGGCATCGCAGAGTTGAGTAACTTCTCTAAGCACCTTTAACTTCAAATCCACATCCTCGTATACAGCTTCGATTATCAGATCACACTCCTTCAGATCTGCGTAGTTCTGCGATGTCTTGATTCGAGAAAGAACTTTCTCTGCATCACTTTTGCTAATCTTTCCTTTCTCTACGAGCTTCATAACCCCAAATCTCCCGATTTTAATCGCCTCGAGACCCTTATCCAACGCTTCTTTTCTCGAATCAACTGCAACGACTTCGTAGCCTTGCTGAGCAAAGAACTGCGTTATTTGCGTCCCCATCAAACCAAAACCAACAACTCCAATGCATTTAAACATCTTATCACCTCCTCTTCTCGAGAAACTCCTTCATAAGCCTCTTCGCCTCTTCGCTTGCGAATAGAATTGAAAATAGGCTCGCCTCGTATCTCAGACCATCTCTAAGCGGAGTGTTCATCGAGGCGTTCAAAGATCTTTTTGCGAGCTTTACTGCGATCTCAGACTTCTCTGCGATTTTGTTTGCGATCTCCTTTGCTCTTTCCATTAGCTTTTCGTGCTCAACGATCTCATCAACAAGACCGATGCGAAAAGCCTCGTTTGCATCGATTATTTCGCCTGTAAGCACGAGTTTCTTTGCCATTCCAAGACCTACAAGCCTTGGTAGCCTTTGCGTCCCTCCTGCCCCGGGAATTATGCCGAGGTTTATCTCCGGTTGCCCAAGCTTTGCCTTGTTGCTCGCTATCCTTATATCGCAAGCCATCGCAAGCTCTAAGCCACCGCCAAGAGCGAAACCGTTGATCGCTGCGATCGTTGCGATTTCAAGTTCTTCTATTCTTGCAAAAAGCTCTGTTCCAAGTTTTGTTGCTTCTATTGCTTTCAACGGATCTCTTTGCATCAGCTCGTTCACATCTGCTCCGGCTGCAAAAGCTTTACCGCTACCCGTGATTATCAACACTCGGACCTCTTTTTCAGCCCTTTCAACGATTTCTCTGAGCTCTTCTCTGGTTTTTGTATCGAGAGCGTTCAGCTTTTCTGGCCTGTTCAGCGTCGCAATCCCTATTTTACCTTCAACGGTGTATAGAACGTTCATATTCTCCCCAGAATTTGCCTCGCTATTATCTGTTTCTGGATCTCCTTCGTACCCTCGTAGATTTCTGTGATTTTTGCGTCTCTATAGTAGCGCTCTGCAGGATACTCGCCTATGTATCCATAGCCACCGTGGAATTGCACGCACCAATCTGCGGCCATTACTGCAGTTTCGCCAGCGAACCACTTTGCCATCGAGGATAGCTCTGGGCGAGGATTGCCAATGCTACAATGCCAAGCTGCCTGCCATGTCAAAAGCCTTGCAGCTTGTATTCTTGTTGCGATTTCAGCAATCTTGAACTGTGTGTGCTGGAATGCTCCTATTGGCTGATCGAACTGCTTTCTCTGCTTTACGTACTTTATCGCAAGATCCAACGCTCCTTGAGCAATTCCAACAGCTTGCGCGGCAACTCTTGGTCTCGTATGGTTGAAGAACTCCATAAGCTGATAAAATCCCCTACCCGGCTCCCCAAGGATGTTCTCGTCGCCAACACGGACGTCTTTGAGCACGATCTCAGCAGTATCGCTCGCTCTCAATCCGAGTTTATTCTTTATCTTTGTAGCCTTGAATCCCTTGGACCTACTCTCAACGATCGCAAAAGTTAGCCCTTCGTGCCTCTTTTTACCTTCGAAGGTTCGACCGAGAATTAAGACGAAGTCGCAGACACTGCCATTGGTAATGAAAGTCTTAACCCCGTTTATGACCCACTCGTCTCCCTCTTTGACGATCTTCGTCTTCACACTCGCAACGTCGCTCCCTGCTTCTGGCTCTGTCGTCGCCATTGCGGAAATACCATTTTTCTCGGTCACCCACCGTAGATACTTCTCCTTTTGTTCCTCGTTACCGAATAGAATCAGTAATTCCGTACCAAACGTCGAGCTGAGACAAGCATTGCCTAATCCCGGGTTTACACGATAGAATTCTTCGGTGACCAAGCACTCTTCGAGCAAACTCAGCCCCATGCCACCATACTCTTCTGGGATCTTTATCGTTGAGAATCCCAATTTCCTCGCTTTTTTCACGAGCTCTATTGGATACTTCTCTTCTCTATCACACTCTTCGATCAGCTCTTTCGTGAACTCTCTCTCAGCAAACTCTCTCGCAGCTCTTCTAATGTCTTCTTGCTCCTCACTCAACTTGAAGTCCACAAAATCACCCCTTTCTAAACCAGACTTTCCAAACCCCACTTCCATCTTTTGCAGTGTAGAGTGAAACTTCATCTCCAACAAAAATCTCTTCTTCACTCCACCCCATAACACGAACCTCACCAAATCTTGCAACCACGATCCTGTAGGGTTTGCTCCACTCGTAGCCACTCGGTATAGAGTGAACGACGGTAAAACATTCCACGACTCCTTTTCCAGTTATTTCGACCCACTCGGTTTCGCTTCCACAAACACAATCAGCTCTTGGTGGATAGTAGCTTCTTCCGCATTTGCAGATCGTTTTGTATACTTTTCCTTCTTCAAGCCCTTTCCAGAATTTTTCAGTCTTCGTAACCGGAATTCTGTGCTTCAATCTCAGCTCTCTGCTCTCAACGATCATCGCATCACCTCCCAAAGATGAAAACCCAGCAGAAATGTCCTGTGCCACCTACGTTGTGAGTAAGGGCTCGGTAATGTTTGAGGTCTACTTGCAGTTTTCCCGCATCTTCTCTAAGCTGTTTCACAACTTCGTAAACCATTGCAACACCTGTCGCAGCCAATGGGTGCCCCTTCGCTTTAAGTCCGCCGAATGTGTTGACTGGAATTTTTCCGCCAAAGTCGGACTCGCCGTTCTCGATAAACTTGCCACCTTCGCCTTTTCTGCAAAAGCCGAGATCTTCATAGGCCATTATCTCTGCAATCGTAAAGCAGTCGTGAACCGTTGCCAAATCAAAGCTCTTCAGCGGATCGTCAATCTTTGCCTTTTTGTAAGCCATCTCTGCTGCAATCCTTGTAGCTTTCAGACCGACGAAATCTTCACGCATCGTCATGTTTGATGTGTCCGAAGAGAAACCAACGCTTTCGATCCAAATTGCATCCCATCCATGCTCTTTAATCGCTTTTTCACTTGCGAGAATAGCAGCAGATGCGCCATCGCTTATTGGGGAGCAGTCGTAGAGCTTGAGCGGATATGTTATCGTTCTCGAGTTCAACACATCTTCGACGCTAATCTCCTTTTGAAAATGTGCCTTTGGATTTTTTACAGCGTTTCTGTGTGCCTTAACGGCAACCATTGCCATCTGTCTCTCTGTTGTTCCGAATTTCGCCATATGTGCGGTTGCGTGCATAGCGTAGTAAGCTGGAAAGGTCGTGCCGTAGAAGTGGTGCTCCCAGAGGTAGTTTCCTGCTCTACCGCCGATTGCAGCGGACGTTGCTGTGTCTACTTCGGTCATCTTTTCCACGCCTATTGCGATCGCAATATCTGCAAGTCCTGATTTTATTGATGAGAACGCGGTGTAAACGGCAGCGCTTCCAGTTGCACACGCAGCTTCAACACGTAGAGGTCCTTTGCCTGCAAACCCGCAGTATTCGTTCACAACAACTGCTGGCATCAATTCGTAGCCACGAGTTCCAACACAGCCAACTACACTAATTTCGATATCCTCTTGGCTTAGATTTGCATCTTTTAAAGCTTCTTTCACAGCTTCGAACGTCAACTCTTGCAAGGTGACTTCTCTCTGCCCAAACTTCGAGCAGCCAACACCGACAACACCAACTTTCATTACCCATAGTGGACATTGGTCTTAAAATACTTTTCGCAAAATGCGAATCTAATCTACGAGAATAAGCGCGATAAGCGCATTTTCTTCGCTACTAATTTTCGTCAACTTCGCAACTTCGACGCCAACTGCAGACAAAGAGAACCTCATTTTCTCGGGGAACCTGCAAGGAATCTCGCATTTTTCGCAGAGATTGCAGTTTCCTGGAAATAGGGCTAAAGCGAAGGTATATCCTTTTCGCATCAACTCACGTTCTTTTTCAAGCAAAAATTTTAAGATCTCCCTCTTCTCGTTCTCGAAGTCTTCTCCGATCTCGAATTTGATGAGCAGAGCTTTTCGGTAGTGCTGGAGTAATTCTTTAAACTCTTTCCAACTCGGAGCGTTTGGTGGACAGGAAGGACTTTTCTCGTAGTTCTCACAGTTTCTACACTTCCAGTATGGTCTTGGGGTTACTGGAATACTTTCTACACAAATCTCTTTTTCAAAAAGAACTTTCATGGAATTATCGTTCTTCTATGGTCTTTGTGAGTTCGTGACGCGATGAACGTCTGCAGATGGTTTATCTTTATCCCCTTCTCCTTCATCCATTCCATGAACTTCTTTCTTTCCCTTCTGAACTCTTCCACGTCCTTGTAGCGCACAATCATGCACAAATCGTATTGAGAGCCGACGGTTTCAAAGATGTTCTCAACGAAGTCTAGTTTTTTGAAGTGTTCTATGATCTCGTCAAGCCTCGTTTTGGATTCGGTGTCGAAGTCGATCAGGAGAACTGCGAGCATACTCAATCCGATTTTCTGATAATTTGCTATCCAATAACCTTCTTTCAGCTTTATAAGAAAGCCATGGTCTTCAAGCGCTTTAATTCTGTTCTGGACAGTTCTGAGAGTTACGCCGATCATTTCTGCAATCTCTGCTTGTGTCTTCCCACGCAATAGGTTCTCGATTATTTTTTTGTCGATCTCGTCGAGTTCATTTTTTCGCATAGAATGAAAAATATTTGGGAGTATATAAAACTTCCTCAACTGCAAATATGCATGGAGGCATTGAGTTTACTAGTGAGATGGTGGTAAAAGGGCAACAAAAGAGTTCTAAGTGTTCCTTCTTAGATCTTCCATTTCCTTCATCAGCCCTCTTATCATGTGGCTTATCCTGTCCAGCTCTTTTTCTCTTCCTATGGCTTTCATGATTCCATAGCATAGTTTCATTATAGCCTCTCTATGTTCGACTTTCTGTCTAAAGATCTGCACAGGAGAAATCTTCAGCATTTCGTATTCCCGGAAATATTCGTTTTCGACGCCCAAAATCTCGAAAAACTTTTTTATCTGAAAAAGCAGTAGGTGTATGTGTACAATCTCTTCTTTGCCGAATTGTGCAGACATGACACAATTTTGTTTCCCCGTAGATAAACCTATCGGTCTTGAAAATCCTCGAAACCTTGTTTAGCAAACCCTTGAATAGAATTATTAAAAATTTAGATACGTGATGAGGCCGCGAGAGCTTACGAAAATGATTTTATCCAAAGGTCATGATGGGTTTTGTGGAATACGTCTCACATCCACTTATAAGAGAAGGAACCGTGGAGAGGAGAATTTATCAGCTTTCCATAGCCACGAACGCTCTTTTAAGAAATACTCTCGTTGTAATCCCAACCGGTCTTGGAAAAACTACGATAGCCCTCCTTGTTTTGGCTTCAAGACTGCTCAACGAGGAAGGGAGAGCACTTTTTTTAGCTCCAACGAGACCTCTTGTCGAACAGCACGCGGAGTTTTTGAGAAGAACGCTTAAAATCGAAGAAGAAAAAATAGTTGCGCTTAGTGGTGAAGATGAGCCGGAGAAAAGGGCTAGGCTTTGGGGATCTGCAAAAGTTATAGTTGCAACTCCGCAGGTTGTTGAAAACGACGTGCTCGCAGGAAGGCTAAAACTTGAAGATTTTGTTTTGCTGATCTTCGACGAAGCTCATAGAGCGGTAGGAAATTACAGCTACGTGTTCATAGCAAGAGAATACATGCAAAAAGCAAAGAAACCCTTGATCCTTGCCTTAACAGCATCTCCTGGGAGTGATGAAGAGAGAATACTCGAGATAGTGAGGAACTTGTTTATAGAGGGTATCGAGCTGAGAACTGAGTTCGACGACGACGTTAAGCCATACATCAGCGAGAAGGATATAGAGTGGATCAACGTCGAGATTCCAAGAGAGATCGTTGCGATAAGGGAGAAGCTCGAGCTTAGCATTAAGATTAGACTGAAAAGACTTAAGGAGCTCGGAATTGAGGTTCCGGAGAAGGCAACGAAAAGAGAACTTCTTGAGATTCAACAAATTGTTCAAAATGAGCTTGCAGATTCTCAAAGAGTAGAGCTTTTCGAAGCATCCTCGTTGTTAGCGGAGGTTTTAAAACTATCCCATGCGGTTGAACTGATTGAAACTCAAAGTCTTGAGAGCTTTAGGAGCTACGTGGGGAAAATACTAAAGGAGGGCGCTTCGAGAGGGGGTAGCAAGGCATCGAAGAACATTTCTAGCGATCCAAACTTCAGAGATGCGCTAATGCTCGCAATGCGGATCAGTTGTGAGCATCCAAAAATTCTAAAGCTTAAGGAAATCGTTCTTGAACAGCTCAAGATGAAGGAGGATTCAAGGATAATAGTTTTCACGAACTACCGCGACTCAGCGGACCACCTTGTTGCTGAACTTTCAAAGATCGCCCCAACTTCGAAGTTTATCGGACAAGCGAACAGGGAAGACGAGAAGGGAATGAAACAAAGAGAGCAAATCGAAGTCCTTCAGAAGTTTCGTGAGGGGATCTACAAGGTTCTTGTTGCAACTTCTGTTGGCGAAGAAGGGCTCGACATACCTTCGACAGATCTCGTTGTTTTTTATGAAGCAATCCCGTCAGAGATAAGAGCAATACAGAGGAAGGGAAGAACCGGTAGAGGGAGGAGGGGGAGAATTGTGGTCCTGATGGCTAAAGGAACAAGGGATGAAGCATATTACTTCATAAGTTTGAGAAAGGAGAGAGCGATGTATGAGACTGTAAGAAGAATAAAGGCAGTGATCGAGAAACAAAAGCGTCCAGTAGAACAGCTTAAACTCGTTCCAAGCCTTGGTTTGAAGATTTTCGTCGATTCGAGGGAGCTTAGAAGTGATGTGGTTAAGCATTTGAGAGACCTTGGAGCATCGCTTGAAGTAAAAAACTTGGAGGTTGCAGATTACGTTTTGAGCGACCGAGTTGCTGTGGAAAGAAAGACGGTCGAAGACTTTGCAGAAAGCATAATCGAAGACAGGCTTTTCCAGCAGTTGATAAAGCTCAAAGCGTACCAGAGACCGATTTTACTCATCGAGGGTGAAAATCTCTACCAAAGAATCCATCCCAACGCAGTCCGCGGAGCGATTGCAACGATCGCAGTCGATTTCGGAATCCCAATTATCAGAACGAGAGATGAAAGAGAGACTGCAGAATTTCTTTTGGCAATTGCGAGAAGAGAGCAGGAGGAGAGGCGAAGAGAAGTCGTTGAACACTACGCCAAAACTAAGAGAACACTTAAAGAGGAGCAAGAATACGTTGTTTCTGCGATTTCGAGTGTTGGAAGCGTAATAGCCAAGAATTTGCTTGAGCACTTCCAAACGATCGAAAAGATCGCAACTGCGAGCGAGGAGGAGCTAATGAAAGTCCCAAAAGTTGGAGAGAAGACTGCGAAGCGTATAAGGCTTCTCATGACAACACCATACAGCGAAGCGGATAAGTTGGATGCAGAAGATCTCTTTTCTGGTGACCAGTCTTAGCGTCTAAGGTTTTAGACTTGAATATCTTCTCGAGCAACAACAGAAAATCTTTAAATCCCAAACCTAGAATTCACTCAGAGCCACGGTAGCTCAGCGGGGAGAGCGCTTGCTTGGTAAGCAAGCGGTCGCGGGTTCAAATCCCGCCCGTGGCTTGTCTATTTTTGAAATTAAGATAAAACAGGCTGAACTTGGTCTTTTATGGCTTTAAGAGACTGTTCTACAAAAGCTGAGATATTTGAGACGTTTTGTTTTAGCTAGGAGCCTTTTTCTTCTGTCCAGACACACGTTCAACATACGACCTTACAGGAGTCAATACCCGAACATTGACCCAAAACTCTTTGAGGGAAGAGCTTTTAATTCTCCTGAAACCTTCGCTTTTACGCGCAACGACTTCCATGAGCGGCGGAAGCTTTGAGATTAAAAATCTTCATGGATAAAAGATAGTCTCTCTTTATATTTAAAAAATAACAAAAAATTGAAATCAGCTTGCTCTTGCGACAAGATAAGTATCTGAATCGTCGGCTAATTCTTGTGGAGCTACGCTGTAGCCATATCTCCAACTCCATCCTGGGTTCTGATCTATATCCGGTCCGCCCGCTTTTAAATAAGCTGCCCAGATTAGTTCACTGCAATAGTAGCTGGAACCTTCAATCTCTTTTCCTCCCACATACGTTAACCATTTGTAGTCATACGGAAGGCCTACTTTGCTTTTTGCCCAATTAATCGCGTTATTTCTTACAGCGTCAGTAGTCGAAACCCTGTAAACTGCAACTTCGCTTGCCTTGTTAACCATTGAAACTGGAACGATTCTCACTCCATCTTTCCAAGCTTCAATCATTTGTCCATTGCCTATATACATCGCTGCATGGTGCCAATATCCCACGATATTACCAAAAGTTTCCTCAAGCCATCCTGCACATCCTCTACACAGTATTATGTCGCCCGGTCTTAAAATTCCCAGATTAAGATTGTTGCATCTCCGCTCCACTCTTCAGGAACTAAGGCATTTGCTGGACAAAGCAAACCCAGGAGGATTAAAAATCCTACTACCTCTCGCATGATTAAATTGCAACACTAACTTTTATATATACTTTTCGTAGGTTATAATTATTAAATGTTAAATATTATTTCATGTTTTTCCTAAAATATTTGCATTTTTAGCTTTGTTATAGAGTTTTATAAATTGATCTTAAAAATCCGTCTCCGAGCTCGCTTTAGCTCCCACACCAATCAGCTAGCCAATTGCGAGCAATTTCATCGCATTTTCATCTGCCTCATAAATTCTGTATTTCGCAAACCCTGTTATTGCATGAAAAACTCTTCTCCCTTTTTTTCTTGAATGGTGCTTAAGATCGTGTTCTTTCCATTCATTTTCAAAAATTTCAGCCCTGCAATTGAACTTGGAACCTCTCAAATACCATATTCGCTCACATAAGGAATTAGTCTTCTTCTGAGCATTTTTAACAATTCTTCGAGCTTTTTGCTTCAATTCGCCGTGATCGACAGTTCTGGGTTTCGATGCTCACTTTTTCTCCATCATAAATCCTGCTCAAGGGATCTGCTATTCTCACAACTTTGCGAGATTTACGCTTGGTCGTGAACACAAAACAACTTCCATTTCGCTGTAAGAACACAAGTTAAAGAGGGGAAACTTTGGGTAAATTTTTTAATCCAGATAAAATGTAAGGGTATGCTTCCTCAACGATACTCTCCAAAAGAGCTCGAAGCCGAAATATTCAGGTTCTGGAAGGAGAACAAGATTTATGAGAAGCTCAAGAGCAGAGGAGGAAAGAAGTTTTACTTTGTTGACGGTCCTCCATACACGACTGGCAGAATCCACTTGGGAACCGCATGGAACAAGATAATAAAGGATGTCGTGCTCCGCTACTTGAGAATGCGCGGCTATAACCCTACGGATACGCCAGGCTGGGACATGCATGGGCTTCCAATTGAGGTTAAGGTTGAGCAGGAGCTTGGCTTTAGAAACAAGAGGGACATAGAGAACTTCGGAGTTGAGAAGTTTGTGAAGAAATGCATGGAGTATGCGCTGAGGAACAAGGAATCGATGACGAGTCAATTCAAATCGCTTGCAGTTTGGATGGACTGGGAAAATCCGTATATGACGATTAAAGCCGAATACATGAACTCTGCATGGTTTACGATAAGAAAAGCGTTCGAAAAGGGTTTACTTTCTAGGGAACTAATGGTTGTGAATTGGTGCCCTCGTTGTGAGACAGCGTTGGCGGATGCTGAAGTTGAGTATGCGGAGAGGGAAGATCCATCGATCTACGTCAAATTCAGATTGAAAAACGGAGGTTACATCCTCGTATGGACTACGACGCCTTGGACGATTCCAGCGAACATGGCTGTTGCTGTGAACCCGAACTTCGAATACGTGAAAGTCAGAGCATACCGCAACGGGATTGCTGAAGAAGTGATAATAGCGAAGAAACTCGTTGAAACGCTTTCGAAGGGCTACGAAAGATGGGAAGTGATTGAAGAGGTTTTGGGAAAAGACTTGGAGGGACTTGAATATGAGCACCCGCTCGCAGAAGAGGTGCCTTTGCAAAGGAATTACAGGCATAGAGTTGTTCTCGCAGACTTTGTCTCTGCGGAAAACACGGGTTGTGTCCACATCGCTCCTGCCCATGGTATAGAAGATTTTGAGCTCTCTTTGAAGTATGGGATCGAAGTCTTCAATCCAGTTGACGAACGCGGAGTTTTCAACGAGCTCGCTGGAAAATACAGCGGGCTTAGTATAAAAGAGGCAAACGAAATTATTATAGACGATCTCTATAGAAAAGACTTGCTTGTTGCGGAAGAGAAGATTTTCCACCGCTACGGGCACTGCTGGAGGTGCAAGACTCCGATCGTCTTCAGAGCAACGGAGCAGTGGTTCATAAAGATATCCGCACTGAAGGAAAAGATGCTCGAAGAGATAGAGAAAGTTCGGTGGATCCCAGAGTGGGCTGGAACTGCGAGGTTCAAAGATTGGATAAGCAACGCAAAGGACTGGTGCATAAGCAGACAGCGCTACTGGGGAATACCTTTACCAATATGGGTCTGTGATTGCGGAAAAATGAAGGTTTTAGGCAGTATAAACGAGGTCCCATGGCAAGAAGATCTCGATCTGCATAGACCAAAGATAGACGAAGTGACCTTCAAATGCGAGTGCGGTGGAGAGATGAAGAGGGTGAAAGACGTCTTCGACGTCTGGTTCGACAGCGGAGTTGCGAGCTGGGGAAGCATTTCTTATCCGCTCAGAGAGGACAAGTTTTATCTTTGGCCGGCTGATTTCATAACCGAGGGGCACGATCAAACAAGGGGTTGGTTCTACTCTCAGCTCGGGGCATCGATCATCTGCTTCGACAAGGCTCCGTATAAGGCTGTGCTGATGCACGGCTTCACGTTGGATGAACAGGGAAGGAAGATGAGCAAGAGCCTTGGAAACGTCGTTGAACCTGAAGAAGTTGTAGACCAAATAGGAGTCGACTGCTTTAGGCTCTACGTTCTCAGCTCTGCAATCTGGGAAGATCTGAAGTTCAGCTGGGAAGAAGCGAAGAACGTGCTAAGGATGATC
>Ga0105163_1000738_pt1 | contig 18830 bp, 18 predicted proteins | sample JNZ110809AmetaG_FD_81531 | JGI IMG/M metagenome (GOLD analysis project Ga0105163, IMG submission 81531) | Hot spring microbial communities from Jinze hot spring, China to study Microbial Dark Matter (Phase II) - JNZ 110809A | ecosystem: Environmental > Aquatic > Thermal springs > Hot (42-90C) >... | reverse complement strand
GTTGTAGTTAGCAAATGTTTGGGGTTTGAGCGGTGCCGTTACGATGGCAGTATAATTCCCAGCCCGATAGTTGATTCCCTTCGGGAATGGGTGGATTTCATCCCCGTCTGCCCCGAGGTGGAGCTGGGTCTTGGGGTTCCTCGGCCGCCTCTCAGGCTGGTGCGCGTTGACAAAGAGGTCAGGCTGCTCCAGCCCGATACCGGCCGCGACTATACAGAGGCAATGCAAGCCTTCGCCGCAGCGTTCCTGAATTCACTCCCACCTGTAGAAGGTTTCATTCTCAAAAACCGTTCCCCATCCTGTGGGATAAAGGACGTCAAAATATACGCTTCGCCGGAAAAATCACCGTCAGTGGGGACGGGGCCAGGGATTTTTGGCAAGGCTGTTCGGGAGCGTTTTCCGGATTTTCCCGTGGAGGACGAGGGGCGACTTACCAACCGGGCCATCCGTGAGCATTTCTTCACCGTTATCTTCTCCCTGGCCCGTTTACGGGAGGTGGTGGAATCGGGCCAGCTGGGGGCATTGGTTGATTTTCATACTCGCCACAAATTCCTCCTCCTGGCTTATAATCAAGCCCGCCTCCGGGAGTTAGGACGGCTTGTTGCCAATCTTCGGCAAAAGCCTGCCAGAGAATTGCTGGCAGAATACGCAGCCGTATTCAGGGCCGCAATGGCCCGTCCACCTCGTCGCCCTGCTATAGTAAACGCCCTCATGCATGCCCTGGGTTACGTTTCTGACGGGCTTACCCCATCGGAGAAGGGGTACTTCTTGGACCTGCTCGCCGCATATCGGGAAGGACGGGTTTCCCTTAGCGCACCGCTCAGCGTCTTGCGAGCCTGGGTTCTGCGCTTCCAGGAGCCGTATCTTTCCTCACAAATTTTCTTGAGCCCGTTCCCTGAGGCTCTGCTTTCCCTTACAGATTCAGGAAGAGATGTTCCATAAGCTGTCTTTCAAACCTTGAGGCTGCGGGCTTATGCGCATTGGCTATCCGTGCATTAATCTCTCTATAGGATGCCGGCCCACCCGTACTTTCAGGCTGGCGAATCTTTCCTGGGAGCGGCTTCAGAAGACTGTGGCCGGAAACCTGGCCTGTCTGGAGCTTATATTGCGCTGGAATGTCCAAAGGGGCTTGCTTTTCTTCCGCATAACCTCTGACCTGGTTCCATTAGCCTCCCATCCGGCCAATCGCTTGCCGTGGGACGAAATTTTCGCTCCGGAATTTGCCCGCATCGGGGAGTTCATCCGTGCCGCCGGAATGCGTATTAGCATGCATCCCGGCCAGTATACCTTGCTCAACTCCCCTCGTCCGGAGGTGGTGAGGATGGCCCACGCCGATCTGGCCTACCATGCCCGTGTTTTGGACCTTTTGGGACTTGACCGGACGGCAAAGATTCAGATTCACATTGGTGGACTTTACAGCGATAAAGAGGCGGCGTTGGCGCGCTTCATCCGTGAGGTGGAACGGCTGGATCCGGCAATACGGGCCCGGCTGGCCGTGGAGAACGATGAACGGCTCTTCAACCTGGATGATTGTCTCAGGGTAAACCAGGAGACAGGTCTTCCCGTCGTGCTGGATGTTTTCCACTGGGAAGTGTATCCTGACGGGCGGACTCTTCCGGAGGCACTGGCGGCGGCGGCCGCAACCTGGGCTCCAGAAGATGGCCCGCCTATAGTGGATTACTCTTCCCCCTTGCCTGGTGGCCGTCCGGGAAGTCACGCCCATACACTGGACGAAGCTCACTTCCGCCGTTTCCTGGAGGAAAGCCGTCCCCACAACTTTGACCTTATGCTGGAGATCAAAGATAAAGAACGGAGCGCATTGAGGGCACTTGAGATAGTTAAAGCCGAATTTAGTGCTTATTTAGGCCTTTGAAACGGCCACACATCCAACAAGGTTAGCCCAGAAAGGTTCCTAATTTCTTCTTTTGCTTTGCATAGGTATAATAAAAGTAACAGTTGGCGCAGAGGAAATCTTTTATGTCAGCTTTATCCTCTGGTAACATTCACATTGGTGGAGGTGTTGGGGGCTTAGCCCTAATACCTGGCTCTGGGAACATCCTCTTGGTTGAACTGCTTTTCCAGGCAATGCAAGCTGCCTTGTCCCATCAACCCGGATTTCTTATACCGGTGCCCTACTCTTTTGCTAAAGCCTGGGTTTATTCCCCCTTGCCTCCGGGCATGAATTGAAAAGAATCCTTTAACTTGGGTTCAGTAAAGGAAAAGCTGGACAGTATAAAATATTAGCGGGAGATGGTACTATGGAACTTCCCGTTATGTGGACTCTGATTGGGGCCGCAATAGGGTTCGCCCTCGGGGTTACGTTAGGAGCGTTTATCATGTTCATGCTGAGACGCCTCCGAGAGGCGAAATTAGAAGCAGAGCTTCAGGTATTGAGGGATAAAGTATCACCAGATGCCATTCAGGACAGCCTGCGCACTATCACCGGCGATGCTATTACAAACTTGAAAATCCCAGGCTTGATTTTGTAGTGATGTATATTCCCAACGAATATATCCTGAGCGCCGCTACTGAAGCAGATGACAAATTACTGGAATTCGCATTCAACAGCCGGGTATTGCCCGTAACTCCGATAACCTTTTTTGCACTCCTTAAAATAGTTGCCCTTGTATGGCAGGAGCAACAAACTCTCAGTAATGCGCATGCCATTATAGAGAGAAGCCAGGAACTCTTCCTGCGCATGCGTGATTTCGCCAAAAACTTCTCCAAGCTTGGAGAAGAATTGAAGCAAACAGTGGAAAAATATAATAAAGCAGTGTCTTGTTTCGAAAAGCAAGTGTTCCCTGCACTGGATGGAATGCAGAGGCTTCGAGGCATCCAGGAGGAGTTCAATCTTCCAAAGCCCATCAATGAAAGACCAGAGGATATAAAAATTGATGCTTGAGAAGACGGTGCTTTTCGATGCGATTTTGGGGGACGATGAAACGTCTGCTTAGCAGATTGCTCATCGCTCTTAGTGCGATCCTGTTGATCTTGCTGGTGGGCCCATTCTTTGTCCCTATTCCACCGCTGGAGGGCACTGTCCCACCGGAGCAGCTGGCCGACCCTGACAGCCGGTTCATTGAGGTAAATGACATCACTGTACATTACAAAATTGCCGGTTCAGGCCGCCCGGCTTTCTTCCTGCTGCATGGTTTTGCATCCAGCACCTTCTCCTGGCGAGAGGTCATGAGGCCAATGGCAGAGTGGGGCACTGTTGTGGCCTTTGACCGGCCTGGCTTTGGCCTTACGGAACGGCCGTTAAGGTGGGATGGCCCCAATCCCTACAGCCCTGAAGCCCAGGTCAATCTGACAGTAGGCTTAATGGATGCTCTCGGGATAGAGCGGGCTCTGCTGGTGGGCAACTCCGCCGGAGGAGCGATTGCCCTCCTGACTGCGCTAACTTACCCTGAGCGGACCGAAGCGCTGGTGCTGGTTTCCCCTGCGGTCTATGCAGGCAATAGAGTGCCTGGCTGGATGCGCCTGCTCTTTAATACACCCCAGATGCGTCGCCTGGGACCGCTCATGGCTCGTTCGGTCCGGAATTGGGGCATAGACCTCGCCCGCTCCGCCTGGCACGACCCGACTAAGCTGACGCCGGAAATCTGGGAGGGGTATACCAGGCCGTTGCGGGCAAAGAACTGGGATCGGGCTTTATGGGAGGTCATCCGCGCAACCCACCCCCTGGGGCTGGAGAAACGGCTGGGGGAAATCCGTGTTCCCGTCCTTGTAATAACCGGCGATGACGATCGCGTCGTCCCCACCGAACAGAGCATCCGTCTGGCGAGGGAAATACCCGGAGCTCAGCTCGTTGTCATCCCAGAATGTGGACATGGTCCGCAGGAGGAGTGTCCGGGGCCGTTCCTGGAGGCTGTGGGAGCATTTCTGCGGAACCTTAAAGCAGCTCTGCCATAAGTTTGGCCTCCCAGGAAGCCAGTTCATTAAGGTATTTCTCGCGAGGACGGGGCAAATCTACAGTGAAAATTGCCTTAATGCGTCCTGGTCTCGGCGTCATAACCACAATCCGGTCGGCTAAGATTAGAGCCTCCCTCAGACTATGGGTAACGAAAAGGATAGTTTTCCTGGACTCACTCCAGAGGCGCACAAGCTCGGCTTGCAGTTCTCTTCTTGTCAAGGCATCCACCGAAGCAAAGGGCTCGTCCATAAGGAGCACTGCTGGATCAATGGCCAGTGCCCTGGCGAGAGCTACTCGTTGCTGCATACCACCGGAAAGCTCATGGGGATAAAGGTTTTCAAACCCCTCAAGGCCGACTTTCCTTATAAGTTCGTCCACTATTTTCAACCGCTCTTCAGGCCTAACTCCGGCCATTTTCAGGCCAAATTCCACGTTGCCCCGTACTGTCAACCAGGGGAAGAGGGAGTAATCCTGGAAGATCATCGTGCGATCCCGCCCCCATTTGTTCACCCGCTGGCCGGCAATCCTGACTTCTCCCTTTGATGGTTCTTCAAGTCCTGCCACTATCTGAAGGAGGGTGGTTTTGCCGCAACCTGAAGGTCCTATAATGACCACGAGTTCGCCTTTCTCCACTGAAAGGCTTACACCTGCAAGGGCCTGAACCCTTCCCTCATCGTTGACAAAGGTTTTATGGACGTCCAATATTTCCAAAAAGCTCATAGGCTCTGAGCCCTTTCTGCCACCTGAGAACTCTGTGTTCAATAAGCCTGAGGATTGAATCAAGGCCCAGCCCCAGAATTCCCACCACGATCATTCCCAGGAGGATGTCTTCGGTTCGGAACAGATTGCGGGCCTCCATCATCATGAAACCCAGGCCCCGGCGTACAGCTACCATTTCAGAGGCGATCACGCACATCCAGGCCAGGCCGATCCCTATCCGCAGCTGGGCGAAAATGGCGGGACTCAGGGACGGCAAGACTACGTGCAGGATTACCTGGCGGGGCGTGGCCCCAAGAGTTAATCCTGTTTTAACCAGCCTTTTATCCACACCTTTTGCGGCTGATAGGACCCCCGTGAACATAGCGAAGACGGTGCCCATAAAAATGATGAAGATAGCTGGCTTATTCCCTATGCCAAACCACAATATGGCCAGGGGGATCCACGCTGGGGGCGCCAGGGGACGAAGTGCGTGGATAAGGAGGTCCATATATTCCTCAAGCCCGGGCAACAAACCCAGGACAATTCCAGCCGGTACAGCCACTGCTGAAGCCAGTGTAAAACCGAGAAATACCCTCCAGAGGCTTGCCCACATATGGGCAAGCAGGACGCCATCGGCAAGAAGGGCCACGCCCCGCGCCAGAACTCTGCTTGGTGGTGGGACCAGAATTGGGTCAATTAAACCTGCCTGGGGGAGAAATTCCCAGAGCAGCAGAAAAACTATCAGCGAACTTGCTCTTTTAAGCCAGCGTTTGAGCATGCGATCCTACTCCCCCAGGACTTTACGCAGGAATTCCAGATTAACCAACTCTTCTTCAGCCAATGGCCTTTCGGTAAGGCCGTAGCGGTGCATAAGCTCAGCCATCCGGCCTATTTCGCCGGGTTCAATCTCGCAGGAAATAAGCATCTTTTCGGGTGAAAGCGATTTCTCTACCAGATCCGGATTAAAGGCTTTCAGGTATTCCACGATGATCTTTGCCGTCTCCTTCGGATGCTCGTTGGCGTAACGGACTGCCCTCACGTGAGCCCGGATGATCTTCTCCACAAGGTCGGGATGCTTCTTCGCAAAATCTGTGCGGGCGACCACAACGCAGCAGGGGTGGTTTTTCCAGTAAGCTGTGAAGTATAGCAAGATTTTACCCCATCCGGCGCTTTCGGCTTCAGTCATGAAAGGCTCGGTGTTAGCAGTGGCGTCCACTTGTCTGGTTTTAAGGGCATTTATCATATCCCCGAGGGTGTTGAAGTAAACGAGTTCAACGTCTTTCTGCGGGTCAATTCCCGCTTCCTCAAGAGCCATGAGCAGGAGGACATCCAGGATAGAGGCGCGTATGGTGGCAATCTTCTTCCCCCTGAGGTCCGCCACGGATTTGATGTTGCTATCAGCCCGGACAAGTATGCCATCGCTTCCACGGCCGGTCATCGCTACAATGCGTATAGGGGCTCCCCGGGCGATGGCGGCTATGGCTGTGGTCACGGGTATGGCTCCCATCTGAAAGTCCCCGCGCTTCAGTCCTTCAACGATTTCAGTGTTGGAGGGAACAAGCATAACCCTGGCCTGAACCTTTTCTTCCTGATAGAAGCCCAGCTTCTCAGCAATGTAGAAGGGAGAGTGATCGTTCGCCGTTCTAACCCCGATCGTAACAGTTTGGGGTGGCGAGGAAGTGCAAGCCAGCAGAAATAGGACAAGGGCAAGTCCGGTAAGGTGTAAAGCCTTCCGCATCGTTCACCTCCCAAGATTAAAATTAAAAAAGGCACCCCGCCCCTTAACCTGGCTGGGTGCCTTTCTCAGGCTGACATACCAGGCATAATTTATTGTATCCACCTCCTGCCGGATGTGCAACTTAGAAAGCAAAGGGTGGCGGCTTTCTCTGAGCCCTGTGAGGCTTCCTTTGGCGATTCCAGTGCCCATGCCTATAATAAACGAGAGAGGGGAAACGGAATGGATTACCGTCTGGAAGCAGGGCTTTGGGTGGTTCTCTCAGTGGGGCTTTTCGGGCTCTGGACCAGTTACCTTGCCCGGTTCCTGAAAGCCATAAAGCTGCAGGCATTCTGGGCTGAAGTTCTTCAGGAGCTGACCTTTGGATTTTATTTTCTGGGGATCCCGGCCATCGCACTAATCAGGGGAACTGTTCTTCCCCGCTTCATGGGCTTCACTCACCTGGATTGGCTCGGAGGAGTTGGCCCCTTAGTCCAGAGCACATTATTTTTCGGCTTGCTCATTCTGGCCTTAAGGGTCATTCGCGGCCGAACTGACCCGGGAGATCCGGGCACTGCCTCGCCTCTGGCTAACTTCAAGGAGGCCCTTTACTTTCAAGTGCACTGGGGCTTGTACCGCGCTTTCGCCGCACCGGTATTGGGCCTGTCTGGCGGGGTTTTGATCGGATGGGCTATATCCCTGGCGGAAGGAATCCTTTATTTCCTGGGTGAGCGGCGGAAAGGTGCGGAACATTATGCTACCATTTTCCGCTTCGGTAGCCTGGCAGTGGCTACAGGTGTGGTTTTCCTTCTTTCGCGCAATTTTTTCTACTGCCTGGCCCTGCACTGGCTTCTTGCTGAATTGATGGGGAGGATGAAGGTTTGATTTCTTTTGTTATTGTCTTTGGCACCGCTTTCTTAACCTCCCTCATCCTGACTCCCCTCACTATAACCCTTGGGTTCAGGGTGGGCGCTGTGGATGTGCCAGGCGGGAGGAAGGCCCACGATAGGGCCAGATCGCGCCTGGGAGGGATAGCGCTCTTTGTTTCCTTCATGCTGGCTGTATCCCTGACCCTGATCCTGCCCCCTTCTTTGCTCCCACCCCGCAATGACCCTAAAGAGCTCACCAGGCTGACCGGAGTTATGCTGGGTTCGCTTTTCATGTTTGTGGTAGGCATACTGGATGATAAATTTGACCTCAGGCCTTCTTTCCAGCTTATTAGCCAGCTTGTGGCTTCGCTTATTGCCATAGCTTTCTTAGTTTTCATTGAAAGGGTGATGAACCCTTTCACCAATCGGCTGGTGATTTTCCCTTTCCCCCTGGTAGTGGCCTTCACCATCTTCTGGATTTCGGGGATGATTAACACTGTCAATTTCCTGGACGGACTTGATGGCCTTGCGGCTGGGGTTGGGGCCATAACCTCGGCTGTGCTGGCTCTGCACATGTGGAGGGAAGGGCAACTGAGTGTGGTTCCATTGCCTCTGGCCCTCCTGGGCGCTACCCTGGGCTTTCTTCCTTACAACTTCCACCCCGCCCGGGTCTTCATGGGCAGCTGCGGGGCTTTCTTCCTGGGCTATGCTTTGGGAACTCTCTCCATCGTAGCTGGAGCTAAAGTAGCCACCATCCTTCTGGTCATGGGCGTGCCGATAATGGATGTGGCCTGGATAATCTTCCAGCGGCTTCGTTCCAGAAGCTCCATCTTCCAGGCTGATAGACGTCACCTCCATCACCGCCTTTACGACCTGGGCTTCTCCCAGAGGCAAATTGTGCTGGCTTACTACGGTATAAGCCTCTTCTTCGGCATCCTGGTATTCGTGCTCCCTTCCCGCCTTTACAAACTTCTGGCTCTGCTGCTCCTCTGGGCCATGACCTTAGCCCTTTTCCGGTTTTTAACCCCCGAAGGAGGTAGAAGGTGAAAGTCATTGTAGCGTGGAGCGGCGGGAAGGATAGTGCTCTGGCGCTTGAAGAAACGATTGAGGCTGGTAAAGCCGAGGTTGCCGGGCTTTTGACAACGGTAAGCTTGCCTTATGACCGGGTGACAATGCATGGCGTAAGACGTAACCTTGTTCAAAAGCAAGCAGAACGCATCGGCCTGCCGATCCACTTCGTCCTTTTGCCACCTAACCCGAGCAATGAGGTTTACGATAATTTAATGGGCGAAGCTTTGCTGAAGCTTAAGTCACAGGGCATTGAAGGGGTTGTGTTCGGAGATATATGGCTTGAAGATGTAAGAACATACCGGGAGGCTCGCCTTTCAGAGGTCGGCATGGCGGCCATTTTCCCGCTGTGGGGCAAACCCCCGGAGCAGCTAATCAGCAAATTTCTTGCCCGCCATTACAGTGCTTTAGTAACCTGCGTGGACACCGAAATTCTGCCTGCAGATTTCTGCGGCCATCCCCTTGACGAAAGCTTTTTCACCATGCTTCCTCAGGGTGTTGACCCATGCGGTGAAAGAGGCGAGTTTCATACGTTTGTGACTTCTGCCCCTTACTTTTCCCGGGCAATTCGGGTTAAAATTGGCGAGCGGGTGCAAAGGGGACGGTTCGCCTACTGCGACCTTGTGGAGGAGGAGTAGCGGCGGGGGAGGAGGCATTGAAGATCGGATTTGTAATCATGGTGGCTCAAAAAGGCGAAGGCCAGCTAAGCCGGCTCCTTTCCGAAGCACGCCTGGCTTCAGCTCTGGACGCAGTGGATAAAGCCCTTAAGGCGAACTGCTTTGACCCTATCATTGTGGCGACAAACTGGCCTGAAGCAGCCGAGGCCTTTCGCAAAATTGGGGTCATAGTGGACCTGGACCATGAAGATTTCCACTTTGGTAAGAGGCTTCTGGAGCTTGTATCCCGCTACAAGCTTAAGAAAGTTTTATATACCGGAGCCGCCTCTATGCCCCTGCTTTCTATTGCCCTTTTGTCCCGAATAGCCTCAGCTCTGGAGAGGGATGGAGTCGTAGTAACCAATAACCTCTTCTCCTCGGATTGGGTTGGTTTTTCTCCGGCGGAAGCTCTGGATAAAATCTCATCCCCCGGCTCGGACAATGACCTGGCCTGGAGGCTCTGGGATGAAGCCGGCCTTACCCCTATCATCCCGCCTGTTTCCACGGCCACGGTCTTTGATATAGATACGCCGTCGGATTTGCTCATCCTAAAGGCTTACCCTGGCCTTGAGGGGAGGCTGGCTTCTTTCCTTGAAAGTTTGCCTTTCAGCACTAAGCCTGTGGAGGAAATAGTCAAGGTCTTGAAGGACGAAAATTCCTTCATTCTGGCGGCTGGGCGGATCCCCACTTATGCCTGGGAGAGGCTGGAAAAGGAGGCCTTATGCCGGACAAGGGTCATAAGTGAGGAAAGGGGGATGCGCTCCAGCGGCAGGCTGGCGAGGGGGGAAGTGCATTCCCTCCTCGGATGCCTGGTGGATGCCCTGGGGCCGGAAAGGTTTTTCCAGAAGCTGGCGGAGATGGCTCAGGCAGCCATCCTTGATACCAGGGTCATCATGGCTCACTGGAAAATATGGCCTTCGGATGAGGAAAGGTTCGCTTCTGACCTTATGCTGCTGGAGGAAATCCGGGAGCCAAGGCTAAAGGAATTCACCAGGGCGGCGAAAGAGGCACCTGTTCCGATCCTGTTGGGCGGGCATTCCCTGGTCTGCGGCGGGATAATGGCCCTTGTGGATGTAGCTGGCCATCAGGGGCTGAGGGGCAGGAGGATAGAATCCTTGCCCTCTAAGGTATGTAGCCTGGGCAACCCCTCCTTTGATGGGTCGTAGAGCCCAACTTCAAGGAAGTAACGGCCGGATTTAAAGTTCAAGGGCAAAGGAATTTTGTGCACATCCACTACGAATTCCCCCGGAAGCCAGGAATTGGTCGGGGCGCTACCCCCTGAGGGTGGGGAATCATGGCCGGATAGATAACGGCCTCCCTCGTCCAGAAGGTGCGTGAACACGGTATAAGAAGCTTCAACCTTCTCACGACACATCCATAGCAAGGTTACTTCAAGATTATCACTTTCCCGGCGGACCTCGTAACCCTTAAGCACAATGCCCGGGCCAAAAGCTATTTCCAGGGGATTGGAGATAGGAGGAGGGGAAAACAGCCTCGGTTTCCCCTTTATGAGGATTTCCCCGGGGACAGCTCTGCCACCTATTGCCAGCTTGTATTTTCCAGGAGCTATCTCCGGGGGAGTTGGAAGCTCAATCCATTCCCACCAGGCTTCCCCCTTCTCTCTTGTTTCGCCTTTCAGGGTTACCTCCCAGCGGGCTGCAGGGTTATCCGCCTCGTCCGACAAAGTGAAATCCACGCGCCAGGCTTTCCCTGGTTCCAGGGATTCCCAATAGGTTCTGAGGAGCAGAGGTTGACCGGGGGCAAGCTCCGAAGGCATCCCTCCATGCCCAAGAAAAACGAGGTTACCCAGTTCAACCCGCAGGGCAAAAGGGATTTGCAGTTCGGAAGGGGAAACGACCTTTGGAGACTTTATGATTTCCACCTCTCCCAGTTTCAGTTCTGTCCCCAGCGGATTGCCGGCCTGGTCCAGGAGTGGGAGCCTTTCCCCGGATTTTTCACCGTAAACGGCGATGTAAATCCGGTAACGACCAGCTACGGTTCCACGGGGTATTGGTATGGAGAGGAAAACCCAGGAGCGGTTAACCTCACCCCAGAAAGGCGTTCGCAGGTGACGGTCATTCAGGAGCCAGCGGTCATCCTGGCTCAGGGGCAAACCTTTTTCGTCCCGGATATAGCCTGCTACCTTAAGGGATTCGGTGGTGGGACAGGAGAGGTGCCAGTAAAGGGCAATCCAGAGGCTGTGGCCTGGCGCTACGGAAGGAAAATCAGGGGAGAGTGATACAGGCTCAGGCTCCCTCCCACCCCAATCAGCCTGTTCCAGGGTGAGGCAATGGCCAAATCTGGCTTTCGCCTCTTCAGGCGAGGGGGCAAGGGAGAAGGGGATTTTACCCTCCGGAAGGCGGTATCGCCATACCTGGTAACCGGTAAAAGAAGCTTCTTCCAGAAGTTCACCGTGCTTATCCAGAAGAAGCTTAATTAGCCCCTTAGGGTCGGCATCGGATTTGAACCAGTGAACCAGAACCGCCTGCTTTTTCCCTTCCGTTACTTTTGAAAGGGTTTCGGGGAGGGTGTAGGGGTCGGCAAAAAGGTAGTAAGCGCGTGCGAACTCCCTTTGTTTCGGGTTGAAGCCAGGCCAATACAGGTTTAGGGGGAAGGGGGCATCGGTGATGATAACATCGGCTGAGGAAGTGCGGGAATAGAGGTAAAGGGCAAGGGTGCGCGAATCTTCGCGTATGAAGGAGGGGTGGTGCGTTTCTTCCCATAAGCCCATGGAGAAGAGGCCAACCAGCAGGAAACCGAGGGCCATGGCAAGCCTGCGCCTTCCCGAGACAGCTGCTCCCGTTAAGAAAAATAGGGCCGGGGATATTCCGGCTATGTAGCGGGGTTCAAAGGCTCCACCTTTCCGGAAGAAAGAAGCATAGTAGAAGATAGCCGGCCACACAAGCCAGCTGATTAGGAAGAAAGCCTGCTCTCGCAGACCTGAAAATACCAGGATAAAGGCTCCTGCCAGAGCAAGGGTGCCGATCAGCCATGGGTAAACTCCCCATGCCCTCAGGAGTTCTTTCAAATAGGTGGAAAAGGGGGGGATCGAGAGGTTAAGGTTGGCATAGCCCATGATCTGGTGAAAAGCTCTGGAAAACTGGGGCAGGAATAAGGCCAGTGCCGTCAGGAAGGCAAGTCCTGCCAGGCGAAAACCCTTCAAGCCTTCCCTGAAGGTCCACGGAACCAAGAAAATAGCCCACCCTGCCAGAACCCACAGGGCTGAATAATGGGCTAAAAGGCTCAGGGCGGAAAAGACCCCAAAGGCAGCAAACAGCCACGCTTTCTTTGTCCTTGTCCCTTCCCAGAGCATTAATCCGGAGGCCAGGAGGAAGGCCAGGGTGATGGTATACATCCTGATCTGCTGGGCTTCGGAGACCCAAAAGGGGGCTGTGGATAAGGCGATCGTGGCCAGCAGGGCGAGGGTTTGTCCTCCGAGCTTTGCCCCAAGCCTGAAGCAAAGGGGCAAACTTACAACCCCAAAAATAAGGGAGAAGAAACGCAAAAAGAAAGCAAAGGCCTGGTCATGGGGCAAACCTTTCTCATCCAGAGTTATGGCGGACTCAGCGGAAGACCATCCGCCGATGCGCATCCAGAAGTGCAGGAGCAGAAAATAAAGGGGTGGGTGTATATCCAGTTCTCCCGAGGCTGGAATTTCCCTGAGGGGTTTAGAGGCCACGGTGATATTGCGGGCTTCATCCCACCATATAGGCTGGGATGAAAGGCCCCACAACCTCAGGCCGAAGCCCAGCAGGATTACTATGATGACAATCCATCTGGCTTTCATTACCTTTTTTGCAAAAATTCTAACACACTTGCCCAAATAAAGCAAGTTTGCTTAATGAGGAGGTTGAGCCTTTGCTCCTGGATAGTTTGGAGGCCTATCTCAAACTTATTGCTGTGGGGCCCTGCCGCTTGCCAGTGCTGTTTGAGCTCATCACCTTTTCTCGGCTGCCTTATGGGGCTTTTACACAAGCAACCACTTAGCAAATATCAAAAGGTCGTCCCCTGGGGCATAAAAGTCACGGATTGAGGCTTTTAGGTAGAAGCCGCAGGCTTCGTAGAACTTTCTTGCAGGAAAGTAAGAAGGAATCCCTGAAGTTTCCACCACAATAAGTCTTCCCCCCTCTGCTTTCACCCTTTTCTCAATTTCGGCCATGAGGAACTTTCCAACCCCTTTTCTCTGAGCTTCTGGTGCTACAGCTATCCAGTAAAGGTCAAAAGTCCCGGAAGTCAAAGGATGAGGGCCAAAACATGCGAACCCCATAACCCTGCCGTTCTGGCGATAAACCAGAAATTCATAACCGCTTGCCCTGCCTTTGTTCAGATATTCTCTCAAAATCTCTCCAAGGGCTTTTATCTCCTCCGGCTTGAAAACCCCAACATTTATTGCAATTTCAAGGATTAGCGGTTCATCTTCTTCTTTCGCTTCCTCTATTTCATTCATACATCCTCCAGGGCCATGCGAAGGATACGCAGCACCATTTCGGAGTAGGTGTAACCGGCAGCCCTGGCTGCCCTGTAGAATCCAGCATCGGGGGAAAGGTCAGGATTGCAGTTCACCTCTACAACGTAAGGGTTACCACCCTGGTCAACCCTTATGTCAACCCTGGCATATCCCCTGCAACCTACAGCAAACCAGGCTTTCCTGGCTATTTCTTCAATCCTTTCTTTAAGCTCCGGTTCCACAGGGGCTGGGCAAAGGACTGGGGTATTCTTATATTCAAACGACTCTGGTTCCCATTTGGCTGCAAAGGATACAATCCTTTCCAGGGGGTTAGCAAAGGCGCTGAAATCAACCTCGGCTAAGGGGAGAACCTCTGGCTCCTTTCCCCATAGCGATACATTGAATTCACGCCCAGCGATGAATTTTTCGGCCAGGGCCGCCTGACGGTAGCGGTTCAAAATGTAAGCGACCCTTTCTTTAAGCTGGGAGGTATTAGTTATAACTGCTTCAGGCCCTATCCCTATGCTCGCATCTTCCGAAACAGGCTTAACGATGATGGGGCTATCCGGTTGCCATCCATCAATTTCGGCCGGATCCCTGATGAGTTTCCAGGGCGGAGTTGGAACTCCCGCTTTTTCCAGAACGACCTTGGTTTTAGCTTTGTTAGTTGATAAAGCGATGGCTTCACCCGAAGAACCCGTAAAGCGGTATCCCATAGCCTCCAGAGCCCAGGCTATGCGTGCTTCCTCAAAAAGCCGGCCCTCAAGCCCCTCCCCGAGGTTGAAAACCACCCATTCTCTCGGAGGGTAAGGGGCAAGGGATGCTTCTATATCAGTGCTGAAAGCCACAATCTCTACGGTGTAGCCAGCTTCTCTCAGAGCCCTGGCCACAGCCTGGGCACAGGCCACTACCCCTCGCTCAGCCAGGATATCTTTTGGTTCTCCCTTAACCAGAGTTTGGCTGTAATTGTAAAGGACAAGGACTTTCCCGGCCCCCATTTTTCCTCCTTATGCAAGGCCATATCTTATTAAAGCCAGGTTAAGGATTTCGTTTATCAGGCGCTCGTAAGATACCCCTTCCGCCCTGGCCACAAGGACCATATCGCTGTAGTGGGGGTTAAGGCCAGGTAGAGTGTTTATTTCCATAAGATAAGGCTTCCCATCAGAGCCAAGGCGCAGGTCAACCCTGGCTACGTCAAGGGCCCCTATAGCTTCAAAAGCGGCCACCGCCAGCCTTTTGAGCTCCCGTTCCAGTTCCTCATCAATGGGGGCCGGGCAAAGGTAACGAGGAGCTAAAGGCTTTTCGGTTTTAACCTGGCTGGTGTAGAGGCCTCCGGATTCAGCTACCGGACTCAGGTCCACCTCCATCGGCGGGAAGACATGAAACCCCCTCTCATCGTAGAAGTCAGAGGGGGGCTTAACTCCCGGCTGGAGGGTGTTACCTATTAGGCCAACGGTAAACTCGCGCCCCGGGAGGAATTCCTCCACCAAAGCTGGCTGGCGGTAGGTCTTTATAAGCCACCGAACCTGTTCCCTCAACTCCTTTTCGTCGTGAAGGATGGAGCGCTCATTTATACCCATCCCTGAGCCTTCCCGCGAGGGTTTGGCAAAGAGGGGAAAGCGAAGGGATGGGTCAAGGGGTTCATCTCCGCGCACGAAGACCTGGAAGGGGGCTGTGGGAAGGCCGCAATCCCTCCATACCCTCTTGGCCATGGCTTTGTCCAGTGAGAGGGCGTGAGCCAGAATTTTAGAGCCAGTGTAGGGTATCCCCAGCATCTCCAAAAGGGCCGGGACTTGCGATTCCCGAGCATCTCCCCTGTGACCTTCGCATATGTTGAAGCAAATGTCAGGCTTGACCTGGCGGATGGTGTCAAGGAGGGTAACATCTCCTTCCAGCGGTATAACCTCATGTCCCCCTGCCTCCAGCGCCTTCTTCAAGGCTTCCACCGTCTCTTCGGTATCGTATTCGGCCAGGGCATCGGGAGGGGCATCAGGTGGCAGGGGGACATTGTGCTTGAGGTTGAAAAGGAGGGCAACCCTCAGCCTTCTCATCCTTCCACCTCTATGCTCTTGGAATGAGCATGGATTTCCAGCTGGCGGCGGTGAACCTCCTCCCAGCCCTGGGGGGCGAGAGAATTCCTTTTCCCGGCCAGAAGTCCGGCAATACCTTCCTGCCCCCTTTCGTCTGCTTTCTGGCAGTAAGGACAGGTTCGTGGGTCATGGGGCTTGTAAGAAGAGGGCTGGGTATAGGTTCCGATGAAGCCTTCATAGTTCCGGAGGACTACCCTGCTTTCAGACATGCTCAGGAGGTAATTCGGGGATACGGGCACTTTCCCGCCACCTCCAGGCATATCAATCATATAAGCAGGGACTGCGAAGCCAGAAGTGTGACCTCTCAAAGCTTCCATAATCTCAATGCCTTTGGCTACCGGGGTACGGAAGTGGGAAGTGCCAGGGACAAGATCGCACTGGTAAAGGTAATAGGGGCGAACGCGGTTCTTAACGAGCTTGCGGACAAGCTCCAGAATTATGTTGGGACAATCATTTATCCCTGCCAGAAGCACTGACTGGCTTCCCAGAGGGATCCCGGCATCAGCCAGGAGAGCAAGGGCTCTTTCCACCTCTGGTGTTATCTCCCTGGGGTGGTTGAAATGGATGTTCATCCACAGGGGGTGATATCGGCGGAGCATCTCCACCAAATCTTCAGTAATGCGCTGAGGGAGGAAAACCGGAACCCTGGTCCCAATGCGGATGATCTCTACATGGGGGATTTCCCTCAGCTTTCTCAGGAGCATCTCCAGTATACGCTGGGGCAGGATCAGGGGATCGCCTCCGGATATGAGCACATCTCTAACCTGTGGAGTTGCAGCTATGTAGGCTATCTGGCGTTCGTAATCGGATAGGGAGAATTGGGCATGGGGGTTGCCCACAAGACGGCTGCGGGTGCAGTAACGGCAGTAACTGGCACACTGGGTAGTAACCAGCATTAAGACCCTATCGGGGTAACGGTGGACAAGTCCAGGGACCGGGGAATGGGAATCCTCAGCGAGGGGGTCATCAACTTCTTCAGGGGAGATGTAGAACTCCTTAATTGTAGGAACTACCTGCCGCCTTATGGGACAATTTGGATCATCAGGGTCCATAAGGCTTGCAAAATATGGGGTTATATCAAACCTGAGGCGGGTTGGAGCAGAAAGGGCTTCTTCCTCTTCAGGGGTAAGTCTTATTACCTTGGAAAGGTCTTCCTTTGATTTCAGGCGATGGGTTAACTGCCATCGCCAGTCATTCCACTGCTCAAGAGGCACCTCCTCCCAGGGGTGAGGGGGCCTCCTACGTCCTGGGGGCTCCTCAATATCCCTCCTCATCTTTCCCTCCTTAGCTTTTACCATTCTTCCTCCTCACCTTCTTCCCATTCTTCTTCCCACTCTTCCTCTTCTTCAAAGATGAAGTCCAGCTCCAGGGGTTTGACGCTCACCACCTCAAGCTCTGTGCCGCAGCTCGGGCATGTTACAATCTGCCCCAATCGTGGGGCCTGGATGGTGATTTCTTCATCGCAATTTGGACAGAAAGCCGTAGGCATCTCTAACCTCCTGAATTTTTTAATCAGAGGGTAATGATAGCACAGCAGCGTGGAAAAGTTGTGCAAAAAAGGTGTTAAATCTGTTAAAATTCAGCCGGATGTGTATGAATTTTTACACGTCTTCCTCGTCCGGAGGGCTGAAGGAGTAGCCCACACCAGGGATGGTGTGGATGTAGCGGGGGTGATGGGGATCGGGCTCTATTTTGGCTCTTAGCCTGCTTATGAGACCCCTTACAAGTTCTTTATCCCCCCTTCCTGTATATCCCCACACCCTTTCCACTATTGTTTCCACAGGCAGAACCTGGTCTTTATGGATCATAAGGGTATGAAGGAGACGGAATTCCAGATGAGTCAGGCGGACCGGGGCTTTCCCCTTGATTTCAACGGTTCTGCTGATGTGGTCAAGGGTCAGCCCTGCTGCGCTCCAAGAAGGAGCTTTTTGAGGCGTCGCTCCAGATGTCCGGCGCACAATGGCCTTAAGCTGTGCAATAAGGATTGGGATGCTGAAAGGCCTTATAACAATTAAATCGGCTCCGGCTTCCAGAAGAGCACAGTGAAGGCTCTCGCTTATGGGGTCAAGGATGAGAACCAGAGGGACAGCAGTTTCGGCGCGTATTTGCCGGACATACGAAAGAGGATCTCCCTCTGAAGGGGCCAGAAGGATGAGGTCAGCAGGCCTTTCCAGCCACGACTGAAGGGCTTTCTTCAGGTCCCTGGCTTGAATGACCATAAAGTTAGCCCTTTGAAGGGCCAAGGCCAGCACTGCCCCTTCATCAGGATCGCGGGGCACCAGAAGCGCGAACATCTATTTCCCTTAAGAGTTTCCAGATAAATTCCTCAGTCTTTTTCACTACTTCAGGGTCAAGGTTCTCCACGGTGTCAGTCAGGCGGTGCCAGCCGGGGAGCATTCCATCTTTCCTGAGGCCCACCAGCGTTAGAACCCGGAAGCCATGTTTTACCCCGATGGCTCCTTCGGTGTATGCACCCCGGAAGGATTTGGAGTAAACCCCTAATTCAGGGTGGGCTGAGGCTATTTTGTCAGCTATGGCCAGAAGTTCCCTGTCACTGTGGGAAGTAAGCAGGAAGGTTTCTTTTGTGATATAAACAGGGCCAGTGTCCTTTCCTCCTACACTGTCCAGAACAAGCCAGATAGCTTTACCAAGTTGGGCTTTATGATTTTGAGCGAAGGCTTCTGCACCGTAACACCCCACTTCCTCACACCCCGAAAGCACTACCCAAACTTCAGTATTCTCCAGGGGCGATCGGGCTAACCTGCTGGCAAGGCTCAGGACTACCCCCGCTCCACTGGCATTATCGTTAGCCCCGGGGGTATATGGGGTGAAATCAGCCTGCAGCGCAATGATGAAAATGCCCAGGATTACAAAGGCAAAAGGTAAGGAAGCAATTTTAAGGGGCAGGATGGAAACAAAAATTCCGGACAGGAAAAGCCCGGTTAGGGTCAGTGCTGAGATCAGGCCAAGAGGTACAAGGCTTGCAAAGAGCTTAAGCCAGCCGGGAGAAGAAAAGACCAGAGGCGTTCGGTGGGTATCAAGGTGGCCCATAAGCACAACCTTCTCCCGAACTTCACCCTTTGGAGGTATACGGGCCACAACGTTCTGGCTTCGGCCCCTCGGCAGAAGGAGGCGGATTGGATTGGGTCTGAAAGCCAGCTCCAAAAGGACGGAAACCATGGCTATAGCTGTAACAGCGAAAGCAATCAAAGCCCCCCATCGCCCTGCTGAAAGGAAAATGATTTCGCTCATCAGGGCCAGGAAGGAGAAAAGGGCGTAAGGATGCCAGGCGGATTTCGCACTCGTAAAGGGTTCAATAACGGGATTTAGGCCTTCCCGGGACAGGATTTCAAAGGCATATTGAGCTGCCTCGG
>Ga0105163_1000734_pt1 | contig 18863 bp, 20 predicted proteins | sample JNZ110809AmetaG_FD_81531 | JGI IMG/M metagenome (GOLD analysis project Ga0105163, IMG submission 81531) | Hot spring microbial communities from Jinze hot spring, China to study Microbial Dark Matter (Phase II) - JNZ 110809A | ecosystem: Environmental > Aquatic > Thermal springs > Hot (42-90C) >... | reverse complement strand
GTAACGTATCTGTTCCAATATATTTATCAGAAATTGTTTATGGAGACTACGTATTTAATGTTACGTTTAACTCTATAATTAAATCTTTAGAGAACGCGTCATACAATGGTTTTAATATTCATCAATTTAGTTCTAGAACTTATAATATGGAATACTTCGTTTTCACAATATTCGCAAACATATTGGCTATACAGGGATGTTTCCTTATTGGTATGTTGATCGCCAGGAGAATTCGGGGAAGCGAGTAATTCGGAGACTATAGTGGGGGAATTACCTGAGCTCTACAGGTATACTATTAATCATTCTTCTAACTTCATCAACGCTTTTCATAAACTGTTCTTTCTCAGATTCATAAAGCGGTATTTCAATAACTTTAACAATACCCCCTCTACCCAGAATTACAGGGACTTCAGCAGCCACATCGTATACACCATATTCGCCTTTAAGAACAACACTAGTAGAATAAACTCTATTTGAGCCTCTTCTAATAGTTTCAACCATAACTGTGAGTCCAGCTGCTGGTGCGTAACTACTCGTATATCCTCTTAATTTAGCTATTAATGCTCCAGCTTCCTTTGTTTCACGAACAGCTTCTTCAATCTCCTTCCAAGGCAGTAGATTTGTAATGGGTAAACCAGCTAAATAAGTATAGTTCGGAAGCGGTAGCATTGCTTCACCATGCATACCTATTACAAGTGATGTTATTGATGATGGACTTAATCCTAATTTTCTGGAAATATAATATGAGAAACGAGCAGAATCTAGGATGCCGCTGAAACCCAGCACTCTCTCACGCGAAAAACCGGTTTTCCTATACATTACGTATGTCAATGGATCTACTGGATTAGTTGTTAATATAACGATAGATTCTGGCGCGTATTTCTTGATTCCTTCAGCGATTTCCACTATGGTTTTCACATTCTCCAGAAACAGCTCTTCTCGAGTCATACCAGGTTTTCTAGGTTTACCGGCAGTTACGAGAACAATATCGCTACCTTCTATAATGCTATATGAGGTTGAAGAATGTATTTCAGCATCGATTCCTAAGATAGCACACATATGCTTCAAATCTAAAGCTTCTCCATCAGCTAAACCAGGCACAATATCTACAAGTGCGATTCTATGATCTATTCCTCTAACCAATGTTAATAGAGCAGTAATTGAACCAACTCTCCCAACACCAATTATTGAGATCATAATACATACACCTAGATTCGAAAAATTCTTATCGTTTAAAATACATCGTATCCTAAGTATGATAATGTTATGAATCGTGAATAAATAATTACGATTCAACTTGACGATATTTCAAAATCATTATATTACGGGTTACGGTAATTCCGTTTCACATATGTTTAGCAATACTAATGAAACTACATGTTATTATTCAAACCAAATACCGGTCCTCTCCCTAGAACAACAAATTTATCGTAATCAGTATCTTTGATGAGTACATTCACTGTATCCATTATTAACGGTTTCTTACCGGAGTATTCAAGGATCTTACTAATTCCTAGTTTTCTATAAATACTGTGTCTAGTTGTTACTATAACGAGGTCTGAATCTCGGAGTGCATATTCAATATTATTTGTTAACTCTACGTTTAACCGTTTTAAAACATCGTCTCCAGATACGTAGGGGTCGTGTGCAACGATGTTTTCAATACCTCTAGCTTTGAGTAAAGCTATAATATCGTGACTTGGAGATAGTCTGGAGTCATCTATATCTCCACGAAAAGCTACTCCAAGAATAGCTGTTTTGACCTCGTTTGGTTTACTTATATTTCGCAAATATAGTGCTTCAATTAATTTTACAACTACGTGTGGCATTGCTTCATTAATACTTCTAGCTTTAACGACTAAGTCTAAGTAATACTTCTTTTCTAGTAGTTTATTTACAGCGAAATATGGGTATATCGGTATACAGAAACCACCCACTCCCGGTCCAGGTTGATGCAGATTACAGTATGGTTGTGTATTCGCTATACTCATAACTTCATAGTAATCAATACCTAGGTACATACATGCTAATGCTAATTGATTAGCTAATGCTATATTAACATCTCTATAGATCCCTTCAGCAATCTTTTCAAATTCAGCTACAGTTGTATTACTAGCTCTAACCACACCCCTCCTACATATTCTTTCGTAAAACTTAGATGCAATCTCTAAACTTAATGGACCAATACCACCAACTACTTTGGGGTAGTTTTCTTCAATATCCTTCACAATTCTTCCAACATATACTCTCTCAGGACTATAAGCTAGGTAGAAATCGTGTTCGACTCTGAGCCCACTATACTCCTCCAATATTGGTTTAGCGATTTCAATAGTAGTTCCCGGTGGAACGCTTGATTCTATAATTACAAGATCCCCTCTCTTCAAGCCTTTAGCTATACTCATTAATACCGATCTAAATGCAGAGTAATCTATATTTTTCAACAACCAATCTAGATATATAGGTACCGTAACGATCTTTACACAAGATTCTCTAGATGCTTTCACGCCATCCGACGTCACCGTTATTAACCCTTTCATCAAACCTCTCCGTATTTCATTAACAACGGTTTCCTCAATGTGCGGTACAATACCATTAGCTATTCTAGATAATTTCTCCTCATTAACGTCCACTAGGATCAATTGAAGATCTTTTCGTAAAAGAACAGCAGCTATACCTAAACCAACATATCCAGCTCCATATACAGCTACTTTACACTCTCCCCTATACAGCTTATCAACACAATCCATTTCATTTGAGCTATACATATTGACCAGCATCCCAAATTAACAATTACTTCATAGTTTAAATAGTATGCTGGTGTAAATAAGAGTGAAAATTATGAAAAACGTGTAATTCGAATCATTCAAGAATTAGATTTAATCGAGAGGAGTTTCTTCAAATCCACTTCTACAATGAATACCCATTTCTAAACATTTCTTTCTTATCTTTTCTAGAAAGCTATTTAACCAGTATTTCGAAGAAGCTTGTGATACGTAACTGTGTAGGGGATAGTTTTCGTTCAACATAAAGGGTTTTATTCTAAGTGGATCAACATATAGTGTTGAACCAGTTTCTAAACATAATTCCATTATTCTACCCATAGTTTCATCATCATCATTAAACCCGGGTATTACGGGTCCATAGAAAACCCATGTATTCAAACCCATCGTGTTTAGTTTAATTAGAGCATTAATTCTGCAAAATGGAGGAGGAGCTTTTGGTTCTATATATGTTGATTTACGTGTAGATATCGTTGTTATTGTGAATCCAACATTAACTCTATCTCTATGCTTAACAAGTATTTGAGCATCTCTTAAAACTAATGGATTCTTGGTTTGTATACTTATCTCGAATCCTCTACTCAACAGTATTTCAATCGATTTTCTAGTTAGTTTAAAGTATGCTTCAATAGGTTGATAAGCATCGGTAATTGTGCCGATACCTACACAACCTCTCTCTAAACTCTTCGTCTCATTTAATAGTTTGTTCAATAGGTTTTTCTTAACATAGACAACGCTACCCCAATTCATGTAAACATCATTAATATTGGTGTAAAGCTTAGCATAGCAATATATACAGCCATGACTACACCCAATATATGGGTTTAAAGCATAGTTTAAACCTGGAAGAGAGGTTTTAGATAATGCTTTATCAATAGTAATGTAATGTATTTTTAAGGAACCGAATCTTAGAGGATATGTTCTAATAGTTAACCCCTCTCACTCCTTATATTTCTCTAGAAATCTTGTTAAAGATTCGTTAAACACGATTCTTCTAAGTAATCTACTATTCATTAACCATTTCCTAAAACCAATTCTACTATATTGATCGAAAATCTCAATTATTTCACTAAACTTATTAGTTATAATGACAGGTTGTTCTCTAAACATTTTTCTAACATTCTCTCTAACAAACCAAACTCCAATCGGTATGTTAAAACCGGGATAGATCTCTCTCAGAACTATAGCATTACATTGTCTCCTTTCCCTCACTAAGTACTCGGCAACAGCTAATCTACATGCATAATAGCATCCACCAATACTCGGGTAGCTTCTCCTACCGTGAAAACCCTCATAATCCCCTTCGATGATAACATTATCTGAACCGGGGTTCCACGTTGAACCAGGGTACCAAGCTTCCATCCATTCGAAACTCCACTTACCTTCACCTAGTATTGCTATGAAGAGATTATCATAGTGTTTTCTAACAAACATTCTATATCCGCTCATAACGGGGTATTCACGGATTTCTTCAATTAATTTATTTGAAACCGTATAATCAACAGCTGTAATACTCCACCTAGTTGGAACTATTTTTCTATCTACAAACCTACCTAATGCACCTACGCTTAGCATTCTCTGTATGGATGATATGGGAATACCGTTGAAGTACAGCATAATAATGGCATCTCTAGCTTTAATATTAGGGTCATTATAAACCCTATCAACAACACGGAGTACTCTTGGGTTACTAGTTATTTTGAAAGATTCAAGAACTGATCTTGGTCCTTGAGGTGGTTCGTGTTCATATAGTTTAAGAAAAGGTTTGGGTGGTTTAGCTAATTTAATCTCGACATCGACGGGTTTGATCGATATTGCTAATTCATGTATTCTATCTATAAATGGATCTTTTAAATTATCAATTCTAACCCGTTTAATTCCAGTAACCATACTCATCCTAAAGCTAATAATATCCTCTAAACCCAGATCAATCCATTTCTCCGGCATATCATATAGGGATGTATCTCCGACAGTCAATGGCGTAGATGGACCTATATTGATGAATGGATATCCAGCTCTGCCTGCAAAAACTGATGGGGGACTAGATCCATATAGTTCGCGCTGTTCAGTAATGTTACCTATTCTTAACATAGCTAATTTGGAAGCAATTAATGGACAATAACTTAATCCACACCAATTCCTACCTCTACAAACTACGCATAATTTAGGGTCTACTATATTTGATCACCGTAAAGCCCAAATTACGGAAACAAATGCTCCCATCTCAACGTATATTATATCTCTATAAAATAGGTCTCGAGACTTTGTTCATTACATAATGAACGTATATTATAACGTACATTTTAAGGAACCGTGTCGTCTAAATTATATTAGTTATAAACGTTTTCTAGCCTCTTCCTCTCTCCTCTTCATCATAAGTCTATTCAATTCATCATCACTAGCATTTCTCAATTCTGGTATGAGAAGTTTTCTCTTATCTCTATTTTTAATGAAGTAACTTATTGCATAACTACAATGTGGATTAATAACCCAATTATTCTTTTCAGCCATTTCTACAGCGTAATCTAGAAGGGATGAAGCTATCCCCCTACCTCTAAATGGCTCCGGAACATATGTTTCTTCAAGAACCATGATTCCGTTATTAACACTATATTTAACGTATGCTTTAGAACCATTATCTAAAACCGTATAGATTACTCTAGAAGTATGTTTGATTTCCAAATCTTTCTTCTCCATCGATACAACACTCTCAATAAATACATGTGTGTTATATAAACACTAACTATTGGGTAAATCTTTTAAACAAGTATTTTCAGCGTTCAGCGGCTAATTCATTATTTCAAAATCTGTAAACCTTCATCATCAAATATGTTTGGAATAATGGTAAGTAGGTTATAAATGCATAGTTGTTGAAAAGGTTGTTCTTGAGTGTTAATTATGTATAGGGTTATTGGAAGAAGAGTTCTAGATGGAGGGAGGCTGGGCGAATATCTTGTTGAGTTTAGTAGAGAGTGGAGAACCGGGGCTCGTAAAATATATTTGATTGGTGATTTCACAAGTGTATATCCAGGTTTCTATTCTTTGAGAAAAATCGGTGATAGAGGATATGCTAAGTTAAGGCTTTGGTGGGGTATTTATGGATATGGTTTCATCGTAGACAACGATTTCGGTAATATTCTAGATCCGGAAAACGAATCTAAATTATGTAGACGTAGCAATTTCCACCCAGATCAAACAATATGTTTGTCGAAAGCCGTTATCGAAAAACCACAGAACCCTCTTGACGCTATATACCATTATGAAGGGGATGAATCCTACCTACACATTTTTGGAAATAAATTGGTTGTGAGAATAAGACATCCAATAGAGGTCAGGGATACCCATATAGAGCTCGATAACGGTATTATTGAGGATTCAATAACGTACATTATCGGTAGCGAAGTTATTAAGCAGTTCATAATTAAACCGTTAAGCGAGTACCTACATTATAGGTTTGTATTCAGATATGGTGGAGAGACGCTATACTATGGTTATGAAGGTGTAGCTGAAAACCCATCCTATATTAGAATCAAAGTAAGCAACGTTGCTGGAGTTAGGAAACCACAATGGTTTATGGGAACAATCTATTACCAAATTTTCGTCGATAGCTTCAATAATGGAGATCCATTTAACGACCCCCCTATAAAAATAAGTGTTTATGAACCTAGAGAACACGGTTATTATGGTGGTGATTTAAAAGGTATTCTGGAAAAAATCGATTACATAGAGGGACTTGGCGTTGAAACAATTTACTTAACTCCAATATTCAGATCTAACAGTTACCACAGATATGATGTTATTGATTACTACAGTATTGATCCATATTTAGGTTCATTAGAAGATTTTGATAATTTAGTAAATGAGTTGAAGAAGAGGGGAATTAGAGTTGTTCTAGATGTAACGCCGCATCACTGTAGTCCATGTCACGAATTTTTTAAAGACATTATTTTAAATTGGGATAATTCAAGATATTGGAATTGGTTCACAATATTTTATAAGCCTCCAGATGAAGTTTTGAATTTCATAAGAGATCATTTGATTAAATCCTGCTCTATTCGTGAAATTTATAGAGACGCTGCGAATAATCCATATTTATGGAAATGGTTTAGTGAGAATAAGCCTTTCTACGAATCTTTCTTTACGAACTGGTTCATGGTTAAATTCAACCACGAGAATCCAGAAACACTGGATTATTTTCTCAACATAACTAAGTTCTGGATCGATAGGGGTGTTGATGGTTTTAGAATTGATGTTGCTATGGGTATTCACCATACTTGGCTCAAGGAATACTATGTTAGAGTCAAGGATGTGAAAGAGGATTTTCTAATCTTAGCTGAAGTGTCCGAGGAGCCATCCATATATTATGATCTATTTGATTCAATTATGTGTTACTATTTGAGAAGACTATTGTTCGAGAAATTGATTTTCAATTCAATATCTATTCAAAACTTCGTTGAGGAACTGAATAAGCTATATACAAGTATACCCCACTATAAAGCAGTATCTCTGTATAATCTACTGGGTTCACATGATACGCCTAGATTGAAAACCATTGTCAATAACGATAGGGATCTTGTTAAACTAATGTATGTTTTGATCTTTATATTGCCCGGCTCTCCAGCTATTTATTATGGCGATGAGATCGGTATGGAGGGTGGCAAAGATCCCGATTGTAGGAGACCAATGGTGTGGGATGGAAGTAAATGGGATCTGGATATGCTATATTTTATAAAATCACTTATTAAAACATACAAATCTAGTAATGCTCTGAGACATGGTTTCTTCGAAATTAAGATTTTGGATAGTAACACTTTATTGATCAAGAGATGGGTGGATGACGAGGAAGTTTATGTCTTACTTAATTTATTTGGAGGGGACGCTGAGGCGGAATTAGAATTACCGCCTGGAAAATACTATGACCCAATTAGTAATGAGGAATTAGAAATTACGAAAACCATTATGGTCCGACTGGGAAGATTTGGATTCAAAATATTGTTATCACGAGATACAAGTTCTTCATAGGGTTTTAAGGGTCTTCATTTAAAAACCCGTATAGATCAATATATGATTTTCTAGAAACTCTATTATCCTCTAAAACAACACCTTCAAGTAACAGTAGTTTCTTCTTCATCTCTAATCCTCCTAAAGAGTATCCTCCTAATTCCCTATTGCTAGCAACAACTCTGTGGCAGGGGATTATAATTGGGTTCTCATTAGTTTTTAAATAGTAAGCGATTTTTCTGGGATGTATAGATAGTATTTTAGCTAAATTACTGTATGATACAACTTTACCCATGGGAATTAACTGTAGTAATATGTATAGAATTTCCCTATAGATATCATCAAGTGTTCTTCTTTTAACACTACTTCTCAATTAGATAACCACATTCTCTTACTTTATTTATGAAAAACTTAGCTCTATCAGGGTCAATAGGGTTACCAGCTACACCATTAACTTTAATCCAAGAACCAATTATGATGCCATCAGCAACTTCTAAATATGATGATACGTTACTAGGATTTACACCACTACCGACGATAACGGGTATTGTTGAGTATTTCTTAATCAAATTAACGTAATCCTTACTAGGAGGTTCTCCAGTTGCTAACCCAGTAACTACTAGAGCATCGGCACCTCCCCTCTCAATATAGTCTCTAACAATACCCCTTATGTAATCTAGTTTATTTATGTACATAATGTTTGTTAAATTAGCTAGTATTGAGCTATAAGTTAGGTTTAAACTAACCCCGTGTTTAACGAAAATATCTGCATATATCTTTACTCCAGGGTAGTTGTACCTAATATTTCTGAGTCTAGGTGCTTCAGCTTCTATTAATCCTGAATCGGTAATTATTGTTTCAATTAATGCATTAACTCTAATGAATTTAGCTCCTGTAGCTACAGCAATACTATACGCTTCTAAACCCGAGTTTCTAAGAACATTAATACCAACAGGTATTGAAACCGATTTAACAACTTCTCTAACCACAAGACTTAGTACCGATAGAGTTAACGGGTCTCTCGTTCTCTTAGGATAAGGGTTATCACCATAATTCTCAACAATTACACCAGTATATCCAAGCTCGTCTAGTAAGGTAGCTTCCCTAACAACTTTATTTATCAATACGTTTATATCGAAATCTTCGATTCTCGCTTTACTTGAAGGAAGTCTAGGTAAATGAATTACGCCTATTACTTCGCGAAACCCCAATTTAGAACCCAAGTATATTGAGTTGTTGAAACCGAGCTGTTGGGTAAAGCTTCTACAAACCCCTATTCTTCTTAATAATATCGTGAATATCCTCTAATCTAGTTTCAATCCTTCTCCGTGGAACACCGATGGATAAGATATATGCTGGAACTCCTTCTAATAAATCAATAATTTCAGCAACTTTATCATCATAGTATGCCCCAATAGCTACACAACCCAATCCTAAAGCTACGGATTCTAAATAAACGTTTTGAGCAGCGTGTCCTACTTCTATCCAAACGTATCTCTCGCCTCTAGAACCGTAGTATCTAGTTGTTCTCTCAAATACAGCAACCAACACAATGTTAAAACAAGCATCACCAACCCATTTCTGACCTAAACAAGCATTCATCAGTTCTCTAGAATAATCCCCTTTTCTAACTAGTTTCAAATCATGTCTTGATGGATCGTATTTATAGACACCAGCTTCGATAAATTCTTCGTCATTCATTTTAATACAGTTTTCCCTAATAACAACGTATATATCTAAAGGATAGGTTGCGCCAGCACTAGGCGTTGTTTTAAACCCCCTAGATTTACTTGATAAACCATAGCAAGACCATAGTATTTGTGATAACTCGTGGATTGAAATAGGTTGATTAACGAAATCCCTAATACTCCTCCTACGTAGTAGTGCTTCTTCAACACTAGCTATATCTCTCCTAATTATGGGTAAAGGGAGAGTAATATCCAATACTAACACCTCATTAGAAAACGAATATTGAATAAATATTAAATAAAATTACCTGGGATAGAATTCGGAACGGTTGTATAGATAAAAAAGTTTTGAGGAGAAGGGTTTATCCGTTAGTCGTACTTACTGAGATCCGATCCATTTCCTCGCTTCAGCTACTTCTTCTGGCGGTATTCTCTTCTCTTCGTAGCAGAACCACCAATCGAAACATTTGAATTGTTTTGTTCTCTCAGAAGCTTCCTCGATGTTCCTCGCTGGTGGAACTATTAGTGAATCACCAACTAATTCGTTGTTAGGCCAGTTAGCTGGTAATGCTCTCTTATACGTACTGTTTATCTGTAGGATCTTGAGTAATCTCAAGATCTCATTTATGTTTCTACCAGCTTCTTGTGGATAATATATTATTGCTCTAATAGTACCTTCAGGGTCAATTATCATAACGGCTCTAACGGTGTGTGTAGCGCTCTGCGCGTGTAAGAACCCTAGTTTCTTAGCAACTTCACCATTCGGGTCAGCTATTATTGGGAAAGGTATTTCAACGCCTAGTTTATCTTTAATCCACTCAACCCACTTAATATGGGAGAACACGCTATCAACGCTATGACCCAGTAACTCAGCATTCATTTTTCTAAATTCATCGATTCTTTTACTAAATGCTACAAACTCCGTGGTACAGACGGGCGTGAAATCAGCTGGATGGCTAAACAATATTAGCCACTTACCTCTATAATCATCGGGAAGTTTCTTCACACCATGTGTTGTTTCAACAATCATTTCAGGGAATTTCTCACCAATTAATGGGATTTGGCCGGGCATTATTACCACCAATTTTTTATTAAATGAATAATAATGTTTAAAAACTTAACTCTTCTTTAAAAACTATTCACCAATATGTTAGGAATTCTAACAATATATATCAGGATCCTAATTTATTGAGAAACGAATTATAATACGCTAGTGATTACTATAAGCTAGTTAATTTAGGAACTAAGCGATTTTTGATAAGAATCTTCTGTGATGTTGATAGAAACATATTTATTGAATTCTAACCTATTGTTTTCTCCACTATTCTGGCATTATTCTTCTTTACAATATCTAGGAATAATTTGTCAACGGTAGAGGATATTTCTCTCAATCTATCTATCGATAATGCTTCACTGTAAATTCTTATTTTTGGTTCTGTTCCACTCATTCTAATTAAAATCCATGATTCATCAGGATACTCAAATCTGTATCCATCAATATCTATTATACGAACAGGTTCTCCAAGCTTAACTTTAAGTTCTTCAACTATGTTTTCGTAAATAACGTTTCTCTTCTCATAAGGATCTATGAGGTAACTTACGCGGAACCAGGGATATTCTCTAATACGTCTTTCATCGAGTACTTCGCTAAGAGTTTTACCTGATTCAACAATGATTTTGGTTAGTAAAGCTGCTTCCCAAACTCCATCTACCCATGGACCCCATGCCGGGTCTATTAGTTTCCACGGTTCAGCAGCTAGAGCTACATTATTCAAACCTAGTTCTTTCACTCTTTCATGCGTTTTACCTAAAGCGTATCTCTCTATTTTAACACCATATCTCTCTGCTATTTCATCTACAACTCTACCCGTATCAACAGAAACTATAATAACCCCTCTTCTACGCTCGAGGATTTCGGTTGCGAATAATGCGATCAATCTATCCTGTTTAATAAAACCATATTTGTAATCAATAGCCGCCAACCTATCGGCATCGCCATCGTGGGCAAGAACAGCAGCTGTATCTCGATGTATCCTTAAATTAACATATGTTTCTAGAACATCCTTTCTAGGTTCTGGAGGTCTGGTTGGGAAGAAACCGTCTGGATTAGCATTTAGAACTATAGGTTTACAACCTATGGCTTTAAGAACACGTGGGGTTACGTGACCGGCAGAACCGTTTCCAATGTCTATTATAATGTATGGTTCCCAATTCCTGCGGACTTCACCTATATTAATAAGAAGATTTTCAATATATTCCTCGAGCAACTCCTGTTCTTCGCGGAATCTACCAATATTTCTCCAATCATTTAGTTTAATATCGCTATCAACTCTCTCCTCAATAATTCTCTCTAAATTTCTAGTGAATTCGAATCCTTCTATATCGTAGAATTTAAAACCATTATATTCGGGTGGGTTATGACTCGCCGTAACGGATATACCAATTCCACCTTTTTTCCTAGCGTGATAAGCCGCTACTGGAGTTGGTGCAAGACCGATGTCGTATACATCTATACCCATAGCTATCAATCCTAAAGCTATGCTGAGAGATAGTATTTGACCAGTATTTCTAGAATCTCGAACTATTATGGATTTATTTGATAACTTAAGAGAACCTATTGCTAAACCTATTTTATAAGCTAACGATGGGTTTATTTCATCTGGATACTTGAGTCTTATACCTGCCGTCCCAAATAACTTCAAGATTTTCAACACCACTAACATATATTTCGTTAATTAATACATTTTATTAACTATTTATTGACTTGGTGTTTGTTTTGAAAACACTATATTTACCGTATGTTCTTGAGAAGGATTTGAAAAAAGGATATAGAGTTATTGTTGATGAGGAAGAAGCGTGGGGTTTTGTTTCCCTATATTTATACAGAACATTTCGTAGAAGAAGATTCTTATTTGGTAAATATGAGAAAATATCTGAAATATATGTCTTAAACTATCCTCTCCTAATGAAATGCTATAATGACAAATGCTATTTCTTCGATATTGAGAACAATGTTTTAATTAAGGATTATGGTATTATAGGTTCGCTTGCTATACTATCAACATATAGCTCGTTAACACCATATTTTACGGATTCAATCGATCTAAGTTATAGTTTCCATAATGATTTTAATATCGACGAGAACTATAGTATTCCACCATTGAAGAGTGGTGAAGGAATTTATCGTTTAACATACATATGCGTTAATTTTGAAAACAAAGAGAGTAGATTGATAATTCAGCCTCCTATATACTATATTCCTCCAATCGCTCTCTACAGTGATTTCGTTATAAGAGAATTTAGTGAATTCAAGAGAATACCAATTGATCCTGAATTAATAAGTAAACGCTATGTTCACGCAAATATCGATAAATATGAATTCTATAGAAGAATATTGGTTAAAGCTAAAACAGGTTTGGAAAAACTAGTTGATAAGAAACTGATCGAACCCCGAGATGTTTTGAAAATAATGTTGATGTATGATTAACTCTCATATCGTTACTAACCGAATGATTTATTAAGTAAAAATGTATAGAATTAATACACAAACCCCTGGGGTTTAAACATCGAATAATCCCCCCGGAATTCATGGGGGTTATGCTTAAAAACTCCCCGGGGGAGATATAATGATACTAGGGTATGTAAAATGATGGAGATCGCCCCCCGGGTAGTTCATAGAAATAAAAACGTGTATAAAGTCTATGGAAAACACATTTATGGAGAACTTTACGATTGTAGGAGAGAGTATTTGAGTGATCTAGATTTTCTCATGAATATTACATCAGAGGCTGTGAGGATCGGGGGTTTCACTCTACTGGATATTAAGGGTTGGAAGATAGAGCCGGGGGTGAGTGTTGTAGCTATTATTCTTGAAAGCCATGTAGCTATACATACTTGGCCCGAGTATTCTTTTGTAACACTAGATGTGTATACGTGTGGCTATAAGGGAGATCCGTTTAAAACATACAGATATATTGTTGATAAATTGGAAGCAAAGAAGTTTACAATTAAGATTAGTGATCGTAGTCTAGTAATGGGACAATCTGAATGAGAATGTTTGGAGAGGAAGTAGCTGTTGTAGGAGCTGGACCTGCTGGTTTACTAACAGCTTTATTCATAAATAACTACGATATTAAGGTTTTCGAAGAACATAGACATGTTGGTATACCTAAGCATTGTGCTGGATTCGTTGGATTAGAAACATATAGAATCCTTACCGCTCTATCATCTAAAGAAATTCTCGACAGAGCGTTCGATAGCGTAGTATTCCATACCCCAAGAGGCTCTTTCAAAATCGATTTTCCTAAACCCTTTATATTTAGGGTTAATAGACCTTTATTAGAGGAAAAACTTCTAGATAGAGTTTTGAGTAAAGGTGTAGAGGTAAATTTCGGTTCTAAAGTTAAGCCAGCTAATAAACCAGGTTCTATAGTAATTGATGGTTATGAATATAGTTTTGAATGGATTATAGCTTCAGATGGTTTATGCAGTTATTTTAGAAGGAAATATTTAGGTCTTAAAACCAGGTTCCTCTATGGATTAAACGCTTTGTTTAGGCAGAAAGGCTCTGTCGATGAAGTTCACATAATATACTCTGATTTAACACCATGTTTTTTCACATGGTACGCTACAACTAGTGATGGATATGGTTTTCTAGGCTATGGTTCACATGGATACGTTGACTTATTCAAAATATCGCGTCTTGTTGAGAAAAAAGTCGGTGTTAAACTTTTAGAGCGCATAGAGATTTACGGCGGCCTCATACCATTCGGAGTTATGCTTAGAAAACCCGTTCTAAACAACGTTTTATTCATTGGAGATTCAGCATATATGATTAAACCATATACTGGGGGAGGACTGGGTATTATATCTAGATTAGCTCCAATTATGGGGATGTCAATAGATAAAGGTAATTTCACTGAATATCTCGGAGTATATGAGAGGATTAGGAAGAGGTTGCTATTAGAATATTTAGTTACTTTACCGTTGAGAAATAGGGGGTACTGGATTCCAGCCTACATTCTATATTTTGTAGAAAATGTTCTAGGAGTGGATCTCGATCTTGTCGAGGTTTTTGATAATCACGCTCTATTACTTATCAGAACAATTCCATACTTAACACTAGCACTCCTACATCTAGTTTTGAGTTAAAATAAGCATTTCTTAATAACGTTTTGTAGAATTATCTTTAACTCATTAATAGCTTTTGAAACCTCCATCGAGATCTCTAAACCTAAACTAATATCTTTAACAGCAACTCCTATTAAGTAGATTTTCTTAATACCCATATTTCTAAGGATGTTGATTATAACAGTGGTAGGGATAGTATGAGTAGAGAGTATAGTGTTCTCATCCGAATATTCCATTAATTCTAGTAGAACAATATCTCCAGCGTTATGTTTACTAGAATAAACTGCATCTACCACGATAAGCTCATCTGGTTTTAAAACAGTGATTTCATCCAAACAATTTTCTAAACCATATTCGCATCTAACTATTCTCGGGTTTGAAACACCTATTTCATCATATAGTACTAAACCAAATCTATCATCTTTCCTTAGAGGAGAGCCTACGAATGCAATGATTGAATTTGATCTACAAAAAACATCTTCTAAAAAAGATTCTAGTTCTAGTATTTTGTTTTCTATCGAGGCGCATTGCTCGCTCTCTTCAACAGATCCTCCCATACCGAATCAACATATTCCTGAAGTTCCCTGAGTAGGTGTTTATTCTCAGGTTTTAATAAATGTGCAAATCTACCCTGCGTCTCTAGGTATTTCTCAATAGGTTGTTTAAGTGCAGGGTTTCTGGCTATAGCTAAACTTCTATCGGTTAACAAGTATCCAGTATTTGGACTCCACTCCCATAGTGGGAAGTAGCATGTATCTACAGCTCTACGTAAAACTTCGAGAGCGATTTCTAGATCGTGTCTCCACCCTCTATTACAGGATGATAGAGCATGTATGAATGCCGGTCCCTCGACCTCGATACCTTTTCTAACCTTCTTCATCAGGTCTACCCAATGCGCTGGAGTTGCTGTTGCAACATACTTAGCTTTATGAGCAACCATTATTTCAGCAATAGGTTTTCTATGCTCAAGTTTACCTGGTTGAACCCTACCTACGGGCGTAGTGGTTGTCCAAGCATATTTTGGTGTGCCTCCACTCCTCTGAATACCCGTATTCATATACGCCTCGTTATCATAGAGAATGTATAGGAAATCGTGTCCTCTCTCGAAAGCACCGCTCAATGCTTGTAAACCGATATCGTATGTCCCTCCATCACCTGCGAAAACAACTATATCAACGTGCTCATACTTGATCCTTCCAGTTTTCTTCAAAGCTTTTATAGATGCTTCGATTCCCGAAGCTGTTGCTGCAGCGTTTTCGAACGCATTATGTATCCAGGGGACTGCCCAGCTTGTATATGGGAATACAGTTGTCGACACTTCTAAACAACCCGTTGGTGATACAACAATAGTTGGTCCTCGGAAAGCAAAGCTCGCTAATTTAACAATAATTGGTGCTGCACAGCCAGCGCATAACCTATGTCCAGGTAGTATAGCGGGGGTTTTCTTAGATGTTAATTCTCTAAGGTTGAATATTAATGGTGAATCTGATTTGGCTCCTGGTTCGAAAACCCAGATCCTATAATACTTTTCTTTATCAATTATGGTTGAAACCGGTGGAGCACTCATTCCCTAACACCTACGAAACTTATTTTTCTCGGAATAACACCTCTCTTCAAAACATCGGTAGCTTCATCGATAACTCTCTCAATCATTTCTGGAGAAAGATCTCTGCCCCCTAAACCATATATGTAGTTTAACAACATCGGTTTCACGCTCAGGTCTGAAATAGAAGCGTTAATCTCTAAATATAGTGGACCAAAGCTACCGAAGCTTAATCCCCTATCCATAACAACAACTACTTTCGCGTTTCTCAATGCTTCAGCAACATCATTGTATGGGAATGGTCTGAAAGACCTGATCCTAACGACACCTATTTTCTCGCCTCTACCTCTCCTCTTTTTCACAACCTGTTTCACGGTTCCAGCTGAGCTACCCATAATCACTATAATTACATCAGCATCTTCAACATATGTTGTTTCAATTAATCCATTACCATATCTCCTACCGGTTAAGGCAAACCATTCTTCATTAACTTCTTTAATAACACTTAAAGCATTCTCCATTGCTATGATTTGGGGAATCTTGTGTTCAAAGTAGTAGTCGTAGAGATCTAGAGGTCCTATCGTCAACGGATATGCTGGATTCAATTGATAAGACACTTCTTTATTAAGATAATCGATTTTAACAACGGGTGGTTTACGGTATCCTCCTATAAATTCGTGAACAACATCGTCTGGTAGTATATATATGTTCTCCATAGTATGACTTAGGAAGAAACCATCTAGATTAACGGCTACAGGTAATTGTACTCTTTCATCCTCACCGATTCTGAACGCTTGTATTGTAGTATCGTATGCTTCCTGAACGTTCTCTACAAATAATTGAATCCAACCGGAATCTCTCATTAAGTAAGCATCGCTGTGGTCGCAATGAATGTTTATCGGAGCAGAGAGCGCTCTATTAACCAGAGCCATAACTATCGGTAATCTCAAACCAGAAGCTATGTAGAGCGTCTCAACCATTAAAGCTAAACCCTGAGCTGATGTTGATGTAAATGCTCTAGCACCAGCAGCTGCAGCACCAATACATGCACTCATAGCCGAATGCTCCGATTCTACAGCTATAAACTCTGTGTGAACTTCACCGTTAGCTACGAATTCCGAGAATTTCTCAACAATAATGGTTTGTGGAGTAATAGGATACGCGGCTACAACATCAATTAAACATTGTTTAGCAGCATAAGCAACAGCTTCATCTCCATTAACATTTAATCGGATCTGTTTATCTAGAGGAACTTTCGGTATCATCCAGAACCACCTCTATACTCTGGAACCATAGATATTGCTTTAACAGGGCATTCATATGCGCATATACCGCAGCCTTTACAGTAATCGTAATCGATCATAACATTACTACCATCCCAAACAATTGCGGGCTCCGGGCAGAAGAGCCAGCATATTAAGCATCTGGTACATTTAGTATAATCAATAACGGGTCTCTCAGCTCTCCAATCACCAGTTTTATACTCGAGAGACAACTTATAGGGTAATGCACCTAAAGGTAGGTTTTTCCAACCTCGTGGTTCACTCAATTCAAACCACCCTAGATGTTAATTCATACGCTTTTCTAACAAGTTCAACGTTCTTCTCAGCAACACCTGGTTTAAACCATTTCCTAACATTCTCAATAACTGTTTCTAATTTAACAATGTTTACCGCTTTTAGAAACGCGCCAACCATAGCGGTATTAGTAATTCCTCTACCGAGGATTTCTAAAGCTAGTTTAGAAGCTGGACAAACATACATAGTGTAATCACCACCTCCCAATTTACCGATAAGCTCATCCTTAGTTCCGGTAAAATTAGTTATGACTACACCCTTCTTCTTCAATCCCTTCACAATATTTGGTGAAACAAGAGTTTCATCGAGAACAACGACAACGTCTGGTTCATATATCATAGAATGAATATCGATCGGTTCATCGCTGATCCTAGTAAAAGCTAGAACAGGAGCTCCACTTCTCTCCGGCCCGAAAGCTGGGAAGCTCTGGACGTATTTCCCTTCACTAGATGCAGATACAGCTAGCAAATTGCTAGCAGTCCATACTCCTTGACCTCCTCTACCATGCCATCTTATCTCGATCATCATATCCATCAACTTAGGGGTCTGTACTGGATTAAGCATTGATTATTTATTTCGAAATTTAACTTTATGTTAGTCAACAGAATTTAAACCATTAGTGTTCAATGTTGTATAACTTGGGTAAACTTGTTTTAAGAGAATCTTTTCTAACGATACTAATGGTGTTTAATATGGTTGAAGAAGATTTAGATGATGTTCAGCTAAACTATAGTGTTGTTCAAGTAACGCTACTTCTCGATTTCAGCGAGGAGAGCGAGAAAATTCTTGAACTCGCACTATCTGTTGCTGAAGAGCTTTTGGATAAGAATATTTTCGTAGAAGTAGAACCCATACATGTATGGTTTAACCAGGAATACGCTTTACAAGCTATAGATTTGCCTCAGGTATACATTAATGGTAAATTAATGTTCATCGGAAGGGTTCCTAATAGAAGTGATTTTATAAATGCAATTATGGATAGGTTAGGTAAATCGAGTAAATTAATAGAGAATGAGGCTATTGTAGTGAATGAGAGCGAAGATGGGTTTCGTGAAGTAGAGGTAATTTATTGAGAGACCCGGTATGAGTTTCTCTTGGGAGCCGCGTTGGGAGAAAATTATTGTTGAATCACACGGTATAGTTG
>Ga0105163_1000723_pt1 | contig 19085 bp, 19 predicted proteins | sample JNZ110809AmetaG_FD_81531 | JGI IMG/M metagenome (GOLD analysis project Ga0105163, IMG submission 81531) | Hot spring microbial communities from Jinze hot spring, China to study Microbial Dark Matter (Phase II) - JNZ 110809A | ecosystem: Environmental > Aquatic > Thermal springs > Hot (42-90C) >... | reverse complement strand
TCCTGAAGTCATCCACGAACCTCCCGAGCCCACGGACGTGCCTCAGCCCCTCCCTCGTGGGAATTCGCTGACCGACGTACTTCCACTTTAAACCGCGCGGAATCGGGGGAAATCTGTCAGACATCTGCATTACTCGAGAGCCGGTAGCGCCTATTAGCTCTGATTTCGGGCTCAGAAGCTCCTTGGGAGGCCGAGCGCCCTCGTCGCGAGGAAGTTCAGCACCATCTCCTCCGGAACCGGGCCAGTCTTGAAGAGCCGGACGTCCCTGAAGAACCGCTCGACGTCGTTGTCCTCCGCGAAGCCCATGCCTCCGTAGGTCTGGACTGCCCGGTCGGCAGCGGCGAAAGATGCCCTCGCGGACAGCAGCGAAGCTGCGTTAGCCTCGACGGCGCAGTCCCTGCCGGAGTCGAAGAGACGGGCGGCGTGCTGGAGCAAGAGCTTCGCAGCGTAAAGCTCGGCGTAGACCTGTGCCAGCGGGAACTGGATCCCCTGGTTCGAGCCGATGGGCCTTCCGAAGACGACGCGTTCCCTTGCGTACCTCACCGCCGCGGAGAGCGCGTACTCACCGCACCCGAGGGCGATCGAGGAGGTCGAGAGCCTCTCGGCGTTGAAGACGTGCTTGAGCACATCCCATCCTTTATCGACCTCGCCGAGGACGTTCTCCTCCGGAACCCACGCGTCCTCGATGTAGAACTGCGTGGAGGTGAGGGGTCTCATCGACATGCCCTTGATCGGGAAGGCCCTGACGTTGTTCCCCCTCGTCTCGAGAAGCATCACCGTGAGCCCGTGCGCCTTCGGCTGAGCGGGGTCGGTCGGCGTGGTCCGGGCAATGAGCAGCACGAGGTCCGCCAAGTGGCCCAGCGTTATCCAGACCTTCTGGCCCCTGACGACGAAGCCACCGTCCTTTTTGACGGCCTTCGTCTCGATCGCGAAAGTGTTCACGCCGGCGTTCGGCTCGGTGTGGGCTATCGCCATCAGAATCTTACCCTCCACGAGCGCCTGCAGGTACTTCTCCTTGGCCTCCTTTGTCCCGAACCTCGATATCGCGAGCCCGCCGAAGACGAGCTGCCTCATCAGGACGTCCCCCGCCGGGAGGCCGCCGCCCTGCCTCGAGACCTCGTTCATCGCCGCACAGGCCGCCTCCATCCCCATCCCAAGCCCTCCGTACTCCTCGGGGACCGTGATCCCGAAGAAGCCCTGCCTTGCGGCCGCCTCGAAGTACTCTTTTGGGAACTCCCGGTTCCTGTCCTTCTCCCTCCAGTAATCGACGGGGTAGGAGCGCATCAGCTCCTGTGCCTGGCGCCTCAAGAGCACGAGGTCCTCGCTCTCCGGGAGGTCTATCACGTAGATGAGCGTGTTGCGCATGTGAAAAACCAATGCCGCAAAGGAAGCAGATCTAATTCGCAGCCTATCGGGTGAGATGACGTGGTCCTGGTACTGAGCGGGAAGGATGTGAGGTCCCTCATCGGGCCGAGGGAGGCGCTGTCGGTGGCCACGGAGTTCTTCAGGACCTTCGACGAGGGCGACTACCGGATCCCCGAGAGGACCGTTCTGGCCGATGAAGGTGAAGGGTACGTCTGGCTCTTCATGCCCTCCTCCTCGAGGGCCCTTAACGCGCTGGCGCTGAAGGTGGTGAACGAGTACAGGCGGAACCCTGAGCTTGGCCTTCCACACGCGCAGGGCCTGACGCTGCTTCACGACCTCTCCAACGGAAGACTGCTCTGCCTGCTAGACAGCCACGCGCTGACGCAGGTGAGGACTGCAGCGATGACGTGCGTCGCCGCGGACCGGCTCTCAAGCGGAGGTGCGGAGGTCCTCGCGGTGATAGGCAGCGGGGATCAGGCGAGGGTCAACGCCGAGTACCTCAAGGAGGTGCTGAGGCCGTCGTCGATCAGGGTCTACAGCAGGAGCAGGGAGAGGAGGGAGGCCTTCGCGGCAGAGCTGGAGCGGTTGCTCGGGATCGAGGTGACCGTTTGCGGTTCGCCCTCGGAGGCCTTGAAGGGAGCTGATGCGGTGCTGACCGCGACCAACTCGGCGACCCCGGTCCTGAACGGCGATGACCTTGAGGAGGACGCCCTCGTGATGAGCCTCGGAGCCCTGCCCACCAGGAGGGAGCTGGACCTGCGCACCTTCGAGAGGACCTCTTTCGTCTGCGCCGACAGGAGGGCGAGCGTCGTGAAGGAGGCGGGAGACGTGATCGAGGCTCTCCGTCGTGGAGTTCTGAGGGAGGATGAGATCGCGGAGCTCCCGGAGGTCGTCAGGGGATCCAAAGAGCCCGTGACGTCGGGGATCAGGGTCTACAAGTCCGTCGGTTTCGCGGCGATAGACCTGTTCTTCTCATTGAGGCTGTACGAGATGGCCCGCGACCGGAAGGTGGGACGCGAGGTCGAGCTCTAGAGGGTGCTCGGCAGACCGAGGCCGCGGTGAGCGATGTAGGCCAGCGCGATTTCCTGCGTGACCGGCCCCGCCATCAGAACCCAGACCTCCCTCACCAGCCTCTCGACGGTCGTCCCCTTTAGGAAGCCGTGACCGGCGAAGACCCTCATCGCGGTCGAGACCGATTCCATCGCGACCTCAGCGCCGAGGTACTTGGCAGCCATCGCGTCCACCTCGACCGATTCACCTCTATCGAACCTCTCCGCCACCTGGAGCACGTACGCCTTGAGGGCCGAGAGCTTAGCGCTGATCGCCGCGAGCGGTAGCTGTACCCCCTGGTTAGCGCCTATTGGTCTTCCGAAGGCCCTCCTCGAGGAAGCCCACCTGATGGCCCTCGAGAGCGCGAGCTCAGCAATGCCCGCACCGACAGCGCCGTACGCTATCCTGTCGGCCACGAGAGCCCTGGAGAGCGCGACCCAGCCCGCACCCGGCTCGCCGATCACGTCCTCCTCTCCCACCGTGCAGCCCTTCAGCACCAGCTCTCCCACCGGAAGATGACCCATAGAGAGCGATGGCCTCACTGCGAACTCGACCCCGGGACTCGACTTATCGAGGAGGAAGAGCGTCAACCCCTTCCACCACCTACCGCCCTCAGGCTCGGAGGTCCTGCAGAGGACGAGGTAGTGCGTGGCCCTGATGAGGTTAGCCACGAGGAACTTCCTGCCCTCGATGACGTACCCGGAACCGGACCTTCGAGCACGTGCCCCGATGCCCGACGGGTCAGATCCGGCCTGCTCCTCGGTCACCGCGAGCCCGCAGAGGTAACGCCCCTCCGCAAGGCCCCTCAGGAATTCCCTGTGCCTGTCTTTTCCGAAGGACTCTATCACCTTCCCCGCGAGGTTGTTGCTGATCAGGGGGTAGACGCCGATCCCCGCACCGGACGAGACGATGCCCATCACCGCCTCGCAGAGCTCCCTCAGGCCCATCCCGAGCCCCCCGCTCTCGCGGGACAGAATCAGTCCTGGCACCCTCCGCTCCGAGACGTGCCTCCAGAACTCCTCCGGGAACCTGCCCTGCGCCTCGCACCCGTTCCAGTAATCGTCTCCGAAGGGGCTCAGGTCCAGACCATCGACTATTGACGACATTTCACCCGCCTTCTCGCTCGACCCGGGTAAAAAGTTGGTCGATCGCCACGTCAAGATATAATAGCTGGACAGTGGGGAATCTCAGTGCTATGGCGACGGCCACTTCCTCAAAACCCTCGAGGAAGACGCTTTACATCGCGGTCGGAGTCGTGATCGTGATCGCGCTGATAGCCGCTGCGGTCCTCGTGGTGATGAACCCGTTCCAGCAGCAGCAGAAGGAGATCGTCATAGGGCTTTCACTTCCCCTGACGAACCCTGTCGGCATCCACGCGCGTAAGGCGGCCGAGCTAGCGGTGGAGGAGATCAACGCCGCGGGTGGTGTCAGGCTCAAGGACGGAGTTTACAGGCTGAGGCTTGTCGCGGAGGACACGAACGAGATGGACCCGCTGATCCCGGTAGACCAGGGTGTTGCTGCCTTCAAGCGGCTGATCGAAGTCCACGGAGCTCAAGTGATCGTCGGCGGCGTCAGGACAGACGTCGTCGTCGCACAGACGCAGCTCCTCTCCCAGTACAAGATCGTGTACCTCGACATTGAGTCGAACCAGGGCATCGTCGAGGGCAAGGTCAAGGACGATTACCAGAACTACAAGTACTACTTCCACTTCTTCGGAGGAGGCCCCAAGTCGTCTGCAGGGCCGCTGATCATCGGCTTCCTCCAGCGGCTTAAGGACATGTCCGCGAAGGACCCGAAGATGCCGGACGTCTCCAAGGTGGCCCTCCTGGCTGAGAACGCCCTCTGGACCGTCGGCCTTGCGGGGAGGCCAGCAGGTAACTCGACGTTCTTCAAGCGCCTCGCCGACCTCGGTTTCAAGCTGGTCTACGCCGAGCTCTACCCGACCACCGAGTCGGACTTCTCCAGCTACCTCGCCAAGATGAAGGCCCAGTGCCCTGGAGTGATCGTCTTCCTCTTCTCCGGCCCGCCGGGGATAATCTTCACCAAGCAGTGGCAGGACTACGACTGGTCGCCGTGCAAGAAGCCGATAGTCTTCGGTCCAGGGCTGCTCGGAGGGTTCTCCTGGTTCTGGGACCAGACGCAGGGCAAGGCTCAGGGAACCATCTGGTGGCCCTCCACCGTCAGGGTCCAGGTGACGCCTAAGACGGTCGAGTTCATCGACAAGTTCAAGCGGAGGTACGGAGAGACGCCGAACACCGCCGCGATCGACGCCTACGACGCCATCTACGTCCTGAAGGATGCCCTCGAGAGGGCCGGTACATGGCAGGCCGAGGAGCTGGTGAAGGCGCTGGAGCAGACCGACTACGTCGGCGTCATGGGCCGGATCAAGTTCTCCAGGGAGAACCACGGCCTCGACTTCACGTACGAGAACATCTACAGGTACTTCGGACAGTGGCAGAACGGAGAGCTGGTCCCCGTCTGGGAGAGCACCTGGCCCGAGATAAAGAACCTCCTGATCCCGTAAGCCCTCAGTGACAGCATCATGGCCGAACCGCTCGTCGTTTTCTTCTACGGTCTCGTCACGAGCCTGATCTTCGCCCTCTACTCCGTGGGCTTCTCGCTCGTCTTCGGCGTGGCGAGGGTGATCGACGCAGCATACGGGATCTGGTACACGACGGCCGCCTACCTGGTCTACGCCCTGGTGACGAGGTTGCTGCTCCCGCTTCCGGTGACGGTAGTAGTTGTGGTGGCCTCGATGGTCGCCCTCGGCATCAGCTATTACGCGGTCCTTGTGAGGGGCCTGCAGGAGAAGGTGGAAATGATAATGACCACGTTCCTCGTGGCGCTGATGGCACAGTACCTGATAGTTGCGATCTTCACCAACTTCCCGTGGTCTATACCGGCCCTCTTCCCAGGGTCTACGCAGGTCCTCGGAGTCTCCCTCTTCAACCAGCAGGTCGCCGCGGCGATCACCGCGTTCCTCCTACTGCTCGTCCTCTGGTACCTGGTCTACCGGACGAAGATGGGGCTCGCGATAAGGGCGGTCGCCCAGGACAAGGAGGCGGCCCTCCTCATGGGCATCAACCCCGACAGGGTGATGGCCTTCACGCTGGCGCTCTCCTGCTCCCTCGCAGGGATAGCGGCTCTTCTTCAGGCTCCCAACTCGGTGATCTCACCGACGATGGGCTGGCCGATGCTGACCCTCGCCTTCGCGGTGGTGGTCCTCGGGGGAATGGGGGACTTCTTCGGAGCCATCATAGCTAGCTTCATCATAGGATTCTCCTACCAGCTGATAACTAACCTGGTCAACCCGCTCTACTCGATGGCCGCGGCGCTCGCCATGATCCTCCTCGTCCTCTGGCTGAGGCCCAGGGGCCTCTTCGGGAGGTCGCTGGAGTGATGTCAGCCGTCAGACCCTCGCACCTCGCGGGCATCGCGTTGCTGGTGGTGCTCGCCGTGCTACCAGCGCTGCCTGGGATGAGGGCGCTGCTCTTCCCGCTGACGCTCACCAACATAATGGCCACACTGGCGATAGCCTGGAACCTCCTCTTCGGCTACGCGGGCCTCCTCAGCCTGGGTCACTCGTTCTTCTTCGGTGCTGCGGGCTACGCCTCCGCGATCCTCTCGAAGAGCTACGGGATACCGGTACCGGTCGCGATGGTCATCGGCGCAGCGGTCTCCTCCGGCATCGCAGCCCTCGTCGGCCTCCCGAGCTTGAAGCTTAGGGGCCACTACTTCGTGCTGGTGACGCTCGTCCTCCCAGCGGTTGCTTACCAGCTGACGAACGCTCTGGACGTCCTCGGAGGCCACGACGGGATCTTCGGGGTACCGCCCCTTGTCAGGGACTCCTACGCGGTCTACCTCGGCAGCCTTTTCCTCATGCTCGCATCGCTGGTCGCATCCGCGTTCGTGATCAGGTCCCGGTTGGGGGTGGAGATGATCTCGGTGAGGGAGGACGAGGAGGCAGCGAAGGCCCTTGGCGTCGACACGCCGAGGGTCAAGCTGTACGCGCTGATGATCAGCGCCTTCCTCTCCGGCCTCGCGGGAGCCTACTGGGCCCACCTCAACGGCGTCATCAGCCCATCGGTCTACGAGCTGGAGAAGGCGAGCATGCCACTGCTGATGAGCGTTCTGGGAGGGAAGGGCACGCTCCTCGGACCGGTGATCGGAGCATACGTGATCCAGACGCTCTTCGAGTCGCTGAAGATCGAGGCTATAGCGACGGCCAGGCTCTTCGTCTTCGCCGCAGCCACCTTCGCGATCTACAGGATCTTCCCGCAGGGCCTCATGGGCGTGCTGAGGCGGGTGATAGGTTGAGCGAGGTCCTGGTGACTCGGGACCTGAGGAAGTCCTTCGGCGGGATCGCTGCGGTCAACGGCGTCGACCTCACGGTCAGGGAGGGCGAGCTGACGGCGATCATAGGCCCGAACGGCGCGGGCAAGACCACGCTCTTCAACCTCATCACGGGCTTCGAGCGGCCCGACTCGGGGAAGGTCTACTTCATGGGACGGGACGTGACCGGCGAGAAGCCGTATAATTTGGCGAGGATGGGGCTCATCAGGACCTTCCAGATCGTGAGGCCCCTCAGGAACCTGACCGTTCTCCAGAACGTTCTGATAGGGTGCAGGGTGCGGGGACTAGGTCCTGAAGCCGCAGAGGAGAGTCTCAGGGCCGTCGGGCTCTGGGAGAAGAGGGACGTCCTCGCGTCGCTACTGACGCACGGCGAGCTGAAGAAGCTCGAGCTGGCCAGGGCCCTCGCGATGAGGCCGAAGCTGCTGCTCTTGGACGAGCCCCTGGGAGGCCTGACCTTCTCCGAGGCGGAGGAGGTGACCGGCGCTATCCGGGAGGCGAACGCTAACGGCACCACGGTCGTTCTGGTGGAGCACCGGCTGAGGGAGACCTTCAGGATCGTGAGGAGGGTCGTGGTGATGAACCAGGGGAGGATCATCTACGACGGCCTGCCGGAGAACGTGGCGAAGACCGAGGAGGTCGTGAAGGCGTACATGGGAGGGAGGGGGTGGGTCCTCGGGACCTGACCTGGAACCGCACCGTCCGCTCAACTCCAGCACGATCTAACGCCAATATCCCGGATTGGACTGTCAACTTCACGGACTTCCTTGATCGCGGAGGCGCTCTCTAGGGTGTTTGCCCGGATCTGGAGGATCGAGCCGTACAGGTTCTGGACTCACAAATGCGCGCTCGTCGGTGAGATCTCGAGAGGCGCTGAGAGGGTCCTGGACGTCGGATGCGGGCCTCGCCTCTACAGGAACTGCTGCGAAGCGGTGGAGTACGTGGGCCTCGACCTCCATGGCAGACCGGAGGTCATCGGATCCGCATCAGCGCTCCCCTTCAGGGACGGATCGTTCGACGCCGTGGTCGCGATGGACGTGCTGGAGCACGTGGAGGAGATCGACGCTGCAGCCTCCGAGTGCCACCGCGTTCTGAGGGAAGGCGGAAGACTACTTCTGGTGACGCCCAATGCGCTCGGCTTCGGCACCTTCGACAGCCTCGCGGACCCGACGCACAGGCACCACCTGACCTGGAGGAGCGCGACCGAGCTCCTGACGAGGGCCGGTTTCAGAAGGCTCTCGAGCGTGACAACGCAGCTCCACGTCTTCCCGCCTCTCAACCGCCGGGTGAGAAGCCTCACCTTCTTGCAGCAGTCCGTCTGCCTGATCGCGACGAAATGAACGTGATCGGCAGGTTCCTCCGGTCGCCGCTCGCGGGCCTACTCATCGCTGGCGTAGTGATCCCTTTGGTCCTGCTGAGGGCCGGGGGAATAGGGCTGGAGGACCTGATGGACGTGGGGCCGGATCTTCTGGCAACGTCGCTGGCGCTGAACGGGCTCAGGTTCCTCGCGCAGGGCATGAGGCTCCACGCGCTCCTCAACGCAGCGGGCGTCCGGCAAAAGCTAACCCGCTCCGTGCTTATACGTGGAGCGAGCGAGTTCTTCGCGCTGACCGTCTTCCCCTTCGGCGCCGACGAGGCCTTCAGGACGGCCGTTCTCACGCGGCTCGGCCTCAGCGTCTGGACCTCCCTCAGGATCGCGTTCGCGGAGCTGATCTTCGACGTGATGGTCGTCGCGCCCTTCGCTTTGGTAGCAGGAACCATAGCCCTCTCGGCCGGTAACGCCCACCTCGCCGCCTTACTCATACCGGTCGCGTCTGTCCAGCTGACGTTCTCGCTCGCGATCTCCAGCGTGGTCCTGAAGGGCACCGTCCCGAGGTCGAGGGTGATCGGGTGGGTGAGCTCGGTGACGTCGAGGTTCAGGGTCGGTGGCCTCAACCGCCCGGTGAGTGAGGAAGGGTGGACCGATGACCGCTCGGACCTCCGGAAACCCCAGCTCGTCGCGTCGATGACGCTCCTCTCGTTGGCCGTGATGCTCGCCCACGCGGTTCTTCTTCAGCTAGCGCTGAGCTCCTGGGGCATCGACCTCATCGTGGCCGTCATCGCCTTCTCCTCCGGCGGCGTTCTCGGATCGCTTCCCGTTACCGTGGGCGGAGCTGGCCTGACCGAGGCCGGGATACACCTCGCGCTCAGGTCCCTCTTCGGCGTCGACGACCTGGAGGCCGTGCTGAAGTGGCGGCTGATGACCTACCACGTCTGCCTCGCCCTCTCGGCGCTCATTTTGCTCCTCTACGGCAGGAGAGTTAGGCAAGCTCCCGCGATCGGCGAGTCTCCCTCTGCCAGATGAAACCCCTCAAGCTCCGTGATAGGTTTTTGTCAGCTGGCTCACATTACATTGACGTGGCAATCCGCATCCCCCTCAGGATCGAGCGGAGGCTCGAGGTCCCCGCCTCGGTCTCGCTCGCTATGACGGTCGTCTTCCTGGCCCTCGCGCTCCTCTTCGCGGCGTTCCTGATGCAGGCGCTCGGCATCGACGCGATGAGCGTCCTCCACCAGATCGCCACCGTCTTCACCACGCGGGAGCTCCTCACCGCGGCGTTCCTCCGCTCAGTCCCGATCGGGCTGGCTGCCGTGGGCCTCACCGTCTCCTTCAGGGCCAACTTCTGGAACATAGGCGCCGAGGGGCAGATGTTCATGGGGATGTTCGCCTCCACGGGAATCGTGCTGCTGCACGCCTACTACGGCCTCATCCCAGGCTGGGCCCTCCTGCCGGCGATGGCCGCTGCCTCCTTCGTCGCCGGGGGCCTCTACTGTGCGCTTAGTGGGGTGCTGAGGTCGAAGCTCGGCGTCAACGAGGTCCTGACGACCCTGATGATGAACTTCATCGCCATCCTCTTCGTCGACTACCTGGTGTACGGCCCCTGGAGGGACCCGAGGGGGTACGGCTTCCCGCTCTCGATACCGTTCCCTCCCGAGGCGAGGTTCGGTGGGCTGATGGGGGAGGCCTATGAGGGCCTGGCGCTGCTTGCGGTGCTCGCGGTTCTGACCCACCTGCTGATGACCCGCACCACCTTCGGCGTCGACGTCAAGGTCGTCGGCGAGAACCCCTACATCGCTGGGATCGCTGGCGTCCGAATCCCGAGGACCTACTTCCTCGTGAACCTGATCAGCGGCGGCCTCGCGGGCCTAGCGGGCTTCTTCCTGCTCTCGGGCATCATCGGCCGTCTGAGGCCCCGCGCCTCACCAGGGTACGGATACACCGCCATCATCATAGCCTTCCTCGCAGGCCTTCACCCGATCCTCGCGATCCCTGCGGCGGTCTTCATGGGCGGACTGATAGTTGCGGGCGACGTCCTTCAGGCGACGTTGAACCTGCCCTTCGCGGCCGTTCAGCTGCTCCAGTCCACGATCTTCGTGATGATCGTCGTGGCCGAGTTCGTCAAGCGGTACCGGATCATCTGGAGGTGGTGAGGCGTGGTGGAGCTCTCCTGGATCGAGGGCGTACTGGCCCTGACCGTCCAGTTCGGGACCGTTTACCTGCTCGCGTCGCTCGGCGAGATCTACGCCGAGAGGAGCGGTATCCTGAACCTGGGCATGGAGGGGATGATGATAGTGGGCGCGGCGATCGCCTTCGTCTTCACCAACGCGCTCGGCCACCTCCTGAGCCTCGTCTCGGTCGTCCTGATAGGCGCGCTGATGGGGCTGCTTCTGGCGTTCCTGGTGGTGACGCTCCGGCTCAACCAGGTCGTGGTCGGCCTGGCCCTTACGCTCTTCGGCTACGGTCTCAGCGGCCTGCTCACCCAGCCCGCGATAAGGGCGCGGATCATGAGGGCTCTTAACCCGGAGGTCCCGGAGGTGAGGATCGTCACGCAGCAGGCCGAGGCCCTCAGGGCCGTGAAGGTCCCCGTCCTCTCGGATATACCGGTTGTGGGGCCGGTCCTCTTCTCCCAGAACGCGCTGGTCTACTTCGCCCTAATCGCGGCCGTGGTCATGTGGTTCGTCCTCTTCAGGACCTCGATCGGTCTGGCCATCAGGTCCGTAGGAGAGAACCCCTCGATGGCCGACTCGTTGGGGATCAACGTCTTCAGGATCAGGTACGTCACCTCGGTGATCGCCGGCGTCATGGGAGCTCTCGCGGGCGCATACCTCTTCATCGGCTACCAGCCCTTCTGGGTCGAGATGATGACCAACGGCAGGGGGTTCATCGCGCTGGCCCTGGTGATCCTGGCCTCCTGGAGCCCCATCAGGGCGGTCTTCGGGTCCCTCCTCTTCGGGGGTGTGGAGGTGATCCAGTTCAGGCTTCAGCTCTTCGGCTTCGCGGCCCAGACGCCGCAGTTCGTGCTGATGCTTCCGTACGTCGTCGCGATAGTGACCCTGACCGTCCTCTCCGTCGAGAGCGTGAGGAAAAGGCTGGGCGTCCCCGAGGCGCTCGGAAAGCCGTACTATCGCGAGTGACGTCGGGGGAAGAGCGGAAACGGAAAAATGGGCAACAACAGACCGGAAGCCTCACCCTCGAGGCAGCTCGCTCAGGATGTACTCAACGAACCAGTCCATCTCCCACAGCGCGTCCCTGTCCAGCCTGCCACCCTCCCTCCTCTCGCCGCTGCGCTTGCTGACGACGTAGGTCTTGCCGTCGACCATCACCTCTCCGGACTGGTCCCTTATCGGCTCCCCGAGGTTGCCCTCCGGTGAGAAGGGCTCGAAGATCAGCTCCTTCATCTGCTCGTACCTCCGCTTGATCTCGGCCTGCCACTCGCTCGGGATCGCCGGGTTAAGGGGAGCGAGGTAGACCGTTCCCTCGGGCTGGCCAGCGGTGCTCTTGTCGACCGGCCTCCTCCACCTGTAGGGCACGTAGTCGCCGATCCTCGTCCAGATGTCAACTGACTGCCAGGTGTTGGTGGCCACCATCCTGTAGAACTCGAGATAGAGTGGGCCCCAGTTGACCACCTGGCCTGTCAGGTGCGCGTTCGGGCCGTACTGCCTCATGTCGCTGTAGTGGCTGAAGCTCCAGACCCTCTTCCCCTTCTGGGTCGTGTACTCCTCTGCGACCTGGAGGACCGTCGGGCTGTCCTCCGTGTAGGCTAGCACGTCAGCGTTCTTCTCCTCGATCAGCGATATTGCCCCGGTCCTAGCCTTCGCTGGATCGAACCACGAGAAGAGCCAGACGACGTACGCCTTGATGTTCTTCCCGGTCCTCTTCTTGTAAGCGTAGTTGGCCCCGAGGACGAAGGCGTTGATGTGCCTCACCACCTCTGGTATCGGGTGTGCTGCGACGTATCCCACCACACCTGTCTGGGTGACGGCTCCTGCGGCGAGGCCGTTGAGGTAGTAAAGCTGGTAGAACTCCGCGAAGGCCGAGCTCATGTTGTTCGGCGCGTTCCCCGCGGCACCGCTCCTGTAACCCGATATGTGGACGAAGTAGCGATCTGGATACTTCGCCGCCATCTCGGCCGTCGGGTCCATGTAGCCGAAGCTGGTTGTGATGATCAGCTTCGCGTTCTCCTTGGTGATGAGCGACTCGATCGCGCTGGCCGCCTGAGGCTCGGGAACGCTCTCGATGTACGCGGACTTGGCTGCTGGGAACCTCTGGTCAGCCCACTTCCTGCCCTGATCGTGGGCGTGGCTCCAGCCGTAATCGCCGACGGGCCCCACGTAGATGTAGCCGACCTTCAGCTCCGTGACCTGCGGCGCCGTGACCGTTCTCTCGACAGTGGCGGTCCTCTGCACCGTTACGGTCCTCTCGGCCGCTGCCTGCGTAACCGTGGTTGTGACTGCCCTCGGAGGGGCTGCCGACTGGCCGGCGAGGTAGCCAGCTATGCCGCCTATGACTCCGGCGGCCACGATACCTCCGACCGCGGCACCCGTTGAGACGCCGAGGAACTCCCTCCTGGTGATCCTCCTCCGGTCCGTACCGGATTTTTCCGTCATAGCGCAATTACACGTTCACCGCGGTGGATAAAGGTATTGGACACGTCATTACACAGGTTTATGCAAATGCGCTCCGTTCCTGTAAAAATTGGGGCGCGGAGCGCGGCGATGACCCGACCGGTCAGTAGGCTCTCCCGAAGTAGGCGGTGACCCTCGCCTCTCCGCCGCAGTAGATGCATTTCGAGAGGATCGGCTCCGGCTCGAAGGGTATGACCCTGACGGTGGCGCCCGTGAGCTCCTTGATCGCGGCCTCGCACTCCCTCGATCCGCAGTAGGACGCCTTGATGAAGCCGCCCTTCTCCTCGAGGGCCCTTGAGAACTCCTCGAGCGACCTGACCTCGGTTATGTGCTCGAGCAGGAACTTCTTGGCAGCCTCGTAAAGGGACCGCTGTATCTCGGCCAAGAGGCTCCGCACGGCGTCGACCAGCTCCCCATCGCCAACGGTCACCCGCGTCAGCGTGTCCCTTCTTGCCAGCGTCACCCTACCGCCCTCGACCTCCTTGGGCCCGATCTCGGCCCTCAGCGGCACGCCCTTCAGCTCCCACTCGTTGAACTTCCACCCCGGAGTGTACTCGGTCCTGTCGTCGAGGTGGACCCTGATGCCTGCCTCCGAGAGCCGGCGCACGACCTCCCTGCACTTCTCGATCACCGCGGCCCTCTCCTCGTCCCGGTAATGTATCGGGATCACCACGACCTGGATCGGAGCTATCTCCGGCGGCAGCCTGAGGCCCCGGTCGTCTCCGTGGACCATGATCACGGCCCCTATGACGCGCCAAGAGAGGCCCCACGAGGTGCTCCACGCGTAGTGCATCTGTCCGTCCGGCCCCAGGTACCTGACCTCGAAGGGGACGGTGAAGTTCTGGCCGAGGTTGTGGGACGTGGCCATCTGGAGGACCTTGCCGTCGGGCATCACAGCCTCGAGCGTCGTCGTGTAAACCGCCCCCACGAACTTCTCCAGCTCCGACTTGTACCCCGCGAGGACCGGTATCGCCAGCTTCTCCTCCACGACCTCCCTGTAGACGTTCAGCATCCTCATCACCTCCTGCTCCGCCTCCTCCTTCGTCGCGTGGATCGTGTGACCCTCCTGCCAAAGGAACTCGGAGGTGCGGATGAAGGGCTTGGTGGACTTGATCTCGGCCCTGAGAGCGGAGTTCCAGAAGTTCACCAGTACCGGGAGCTCCCTCCAACTCTTTATCGAGGCTCCGAAGGTGGCGTAGAAGAGCGTCTCAGAAGTGGGCCTCACCGCAAGCCTCTCTCCCAGCGGGTCGTCGCCCGAATGGGTGACCCAGAAGACCTCGGGCGTGAAGCCCTTGAAGTGCTCCGCCTCCTTCCTCAATAGCGATTCGGGTATCAGCACCGGCAGGAACGCGTTCCTGTGGCCCGTCTCCCTGAACCTCCTGTCCAGGTGGGACCTGATCAGCTCCCAGATCTCGTACCCGTAGGGGAGCAGGTATATCGTCCCCTTCACCGGCGCGTACCCCGCCAGCCCCGCCTCCTCGACCACCTCCAGGTACCACTCCGAGAAGTTCTCGGACTTCTTGTGCTTCATCGCGCCCTGCAGGTCTCCCCCAGCTCGTCTTATGACCTTAGCGCGCTCCTTCCCGCAGGAGGACCGGAAGGGAACCGTATATCTCGTGGTTAGGCGATATCACGTCGGAAGCCATGGGGAAGAGGAAGATCATCTCCGAGCCGAAGGAGCTGGAGCAGATGCCAGAGCTGGGACCGGGAGACGTCTACGGCGTGGTGGTGAAGCTCGTGGGATACGACAACGCGCTGGTCGAGTGCTCCGACGGGAAGCAGCGCCTCTGCCGGATCCGGGGCCAGCTGAAGCGGAAGATCTGGATAAAGGAGGGAGACCTGGTGGCGGTCAGCCCCTGGGACTTCCAGAGCGACAAGCGGGGCGACATATGGTGGAGGTTCACCAAAAACCAGGCGCTGGAGCTGGCACAGAAGGGAGTTCTGCCGGACTTCCTCAGGGCGAAGATCGAGGGCTGAGCTCACCTCACCGGAACCGATTTAACGGACAAGCCTATTATCGGGATTTGGGAACATCGCGGTATGGGCAGGGAGGTCTCGCTCGGGAAGGAACGCTTCCTCCTCCTGGACTGGGACGACATCGTCTCGGGGGTCGAGGAGCTGGCCAGCAAGATCGCGTCATCGGGTTTCAGGCCCGAGGTGATCGTGGGGATCCTGAGGGGAGGGCTCTTCGTGGCCAACCTGCTGTCCGACGTGATGGACGTTGAGGACGTGATACCGCTGGGGATCCGGAGCTACGTCGGCGTCAAGTCCAGAGGCACGCCGGTTGTCTACCACAGGCCCTCCCTCGAGGAGCTCACCGGAAAGAGGGTGCTGCTGGTGGACGACGTCTCTGACGAGGGGAAGACTTTGATGACGGCCCACTCCCTCATCCGGAGTTCATCTGACCCGGCCGAGCTGAAGACCTCGGTCCTCCACATCAAGCCCTGGACGAAGTTCGTCCCCGACTACTACGTCCTCATGACCTCCCACTGGATCCTCTATCCGTGGAGCAGGTACGAGAGCGCGAGGCTCCTCTGGCGTCAGATGTCCCCGCACGTCCCCGGCGAGGACCTCCTCCCTCAGCTCTCATCGCTGCTCGGGCTGGACGAGGAGAAGATACGGAGGGTGATTCTGGGGGCACAGCAGCCCGGCTGACCTGCGTCACTTAGGAACAGATGGTTAAATGGCCCATTAGGTCTGACGGGTGACGGACAGGAAATGCCGAAGGTCTACGTCGAGAGCTACGGATGCGCGGCGAACCTCCACGACACCGAGATCATGAAGGCCCTCCTCGCGAGGGCCGGGTACGAGGAGGCGTCGTCGCCGGAGCAGGCAGACCTCCTCCTGATCAACACCTGCACGGTCAAGACGCCCACCGCCAACCGGATGGTCCACAGGATCGCGACGCTCTCCGGATACGGGAAGCCGCTGATCGTTGCGGGGTGCTTCGCCAAGGCGCAGCCGGAGCTTGTCGAGCGGATCAACCCGAGGGCGTCCCTGCTGGGTCCAGACGCGGTGGACGAGGTCGTCCGTGTGGCAGAAATCGCGCTCTCCGGCGGAAGGGCGTCCGTTCTCGACGGTAGGCGTGCCGAGAAGACCCTCCTGCCCAGCGTGAGGACGAACCCCGTGGTCGAGATCGTCGAGGTCTCAAGCGGCTGCCTCTCCTCCTGCACCTTCTGCCAGACGAAGCTCGCCCGCGGCACGCTCTTCAGCTACAGGCCTGCTACCATCCGGGAGAGGGTCAGGGCAGCGGTCGCGGAGGGGGTGAAGGAGATCTGGCTGACCTCACAGGACATGTCGGCCTACGGAAGGGACATCGGCACGAACCTCGCTGAGCTGCTGAGGAGCATCACGTGCAACGTCCAGGGCGACTACCGGATCAGGGTCGGGATGATGAACCCGCTACACTTCAGGAAGCTCGAGCTGCAGGAGCTGATCGAGGCGTACCTCGACGTCCACGTCTTCAAGTTCCTCCACCTCTGCGTCCAGTCTGGAAGCGACAAGGTCCTCAGGGACATGAGGAGGGGATACACCGTCGCGGACTTCGAGGAGTACGTCTCCGCTTTCAGGTCAGCCATCCCGGACATGACGTTGATGACCGACGTCATAGTGGGCTACCCGACAGAGGAAGAGGAGGACTTCGAGATGACGCTGAGGCTACTCGAGAGGACGAGGCCGGACTTCGTCAACATCTCCCGTTTCTTCCCCAGGCCCAAGACCGAGGCGGCCAAGCTCAGGCAGCTTCGGCCTGAGGTGGTCAACAGGAGGAGCAGAGAGATCACGGAGCTCTGCGAGGAGATCGCGCTCCGTAACATGTCCAAGTGGATCGGGTGGAGCGGGCCGGTTCTGATCGACGAGGTGGGCCAGAAGGGCGAGGTCATCGGAAGGACGGACCACTACAGGCCCGTCGTGATCAGGTCGCCCGACGCCAGATCTCTTTTCGGAAGGTGGGTGGAGGTGGTGGTGGAGGAGGCGAGGCCCTACTGCCTGATCGGCCGCCCGATATCCAGGGAAGTGGATCTGGCGCAGGCTCAGGCGACGTAGGTCAGGTTCTCGTCGTCGAAGTCCCTCACCAGGACCGGCTCTCCTTCACCGATCTGGTGGGAAGCCTCCATCAGCCTCCTCACGGTCATCTCGTCGAGCGGCCTGAGAGCGGCCTCGTAGGCGGGATGGTCCTCCCCGAAGACCTCCCTGGTCAGCTCGGCCACAAGCCTCCTGACCTCCTGCTCGTCGAGGAACCCCAGCGAGTGCAGGTACTCGTGGAGTAGAACCGTAAAGAGGTACGAGTTCAGCCGGACCCTCGGGAGGCCGGAGGAGAGCAGCGCGCCCAGCACCCTCCTGTTGACGACGATGAAGTTGGTGCCGACTCCGTGGAAGGCCAGGACGTAGGCCGGAGCGTCCGCGAGGACCAGCATCAGGCCAGCCCTCCTCAGGCCCAGCTTCTCCTCGACCACGCGCTTCACCAACCTGAACACCTCCTTGAAGGAGCCTGCCGCCTCGAGCTCCTCCCGGACCTTCTCCATCCCTCCCTCCACCGACCGGCCGCCGAATAAGGGTGCCACCTCTACGCGGTCGACGGGCCGCACGGATAAGCATAATACCGGAGGAGGTCCGGCCGTTACTGGAGCGGCATGGTCCGGATCGGCGTCACGACCTTCCAGGGCGACGTGGAGGAGCACCTGGCGGCCACGAGGGAGGCGCTTCGGAGGCTTGGGGTACCCGGAGAGGTGGTGACGGTCAAGCTGCCGGAGGAGGTGGAGGGCCTCGACGCCCTGATCATACCCGGAGGCGAGAGCACCGTGATGGGGAGGCTCGCCCAGAGGACGGGTGCGCTGGACGCCATCAGGAGGAGGGTGCTGGAGGGGATGCCTGTGCTGGGGACGTGCGCGGGGCTCATCTTCCTCGCCAAGCGCGTCTACGACCGCGCCGTCGGCGAGACGGGCCAACCCCTCCTTGGGGTTCTGGACGTCCTCGTCGAGAGGAACGCCTACGGCAGGCAGCGCGAGTCCTTCGAGGTCGAGCTGGACATACCCGCTCTCGGAGCAAGGGGGTTCAGGGCCGTCTTCATCAGGGCCCCGTCGATCCTCGAGGTGGGGGAGGGCGTCGAGGTCCTCGCCAGCTACGGCAATAGGCCGGTCGCGGTGCGGCAGGAGGCCGTCTACGGGACCACCTTCCACCCCGAGCTCTCGGGGAGCACCGCCTTCCACGAGGCGCTGGTGAGGGAGGCGGTCAGGTTCTCGCGGCGCTGAAGGAGGCCTTTCGTCCCATCAAAATGATATTAGCAGGACGGAGACCTCTGGAGCGATGAGGTTCGTCAGGGACGACGAGGTGGCCTCGGCCATACCGATGAGGGAGGTGATCGATGCGGTGGAGAGGGGGTTCGCGCTCTACAGCCTCAGGCGCGTCAGGATGCCACAGCGCGTCAGGACCGACGTCCCCGAGCACAACGGCGCGATCCTGCTGATGCCGTGCCTCGTCCCTGAGCTGGAGGTCTACAGCGTCAAGTACGTCACCGTCTATCCCGATAACCCCTCGAGGGGCCTGCCCACGATCTTCGCGGCGCTTCTCATCTCCGATCCCAGGACCGGTGAGCCCAAGGTGCTCGCGGAGGCCAGGGCGGCCACGGGGCTCAGGACCGGTGCGGCGACTGCGGTCTCGATCAAGCACCTCGCCAGGAGGGACGCGGAGAACCTCGGCATCATCGGTTGCGGGTACCAGGCCAGGTGGCAGCTGAGGGCTGCGGCGGAGGTGATGCGCTGCAGCGCGGTGAGGGCGTACGACGTCGTGAGGCAGAGGGCCGAGGAGCTGGCCTCCGAGGCCTCGAGGGAGCTGGGGCTCGAGGTCAGGGTTTCGGATACGGCGGAGGAGGTCGTCAGGAGAAGTGACGTGGTGATCACCGCGACCACCTCGAGGACGCCCTTCGTGAAGAAGCAGTGGGTCAGGCCTGGTACGCACTTCTCCGCGATAGGCGCCTTCACTCCGGAGATGGCCGAGCTCGAGGCGGAGCTGGTCGCATCGTCGAAGGTCTACGTCGACTCGCTCGAGGCCGCGAAGGAGGAGGCGGGGGACATCATCCAGGCGGTAGCTAAGGGGCTGATGCGGTGGGAGGACGTCAGGGCCGAGATAGGCGAGGTCGTAGCGGGGCTGAAGAAAGGGAGGGAGAACGACGAGGAGGTGACGGTCTTCAAGAGCGTGGGGATCGCTGTCCAGGACGCTGCTGTGGCCGCGCTCATCCTCAGGCGCCTCGGGGAGTGACCCTTCTTGCGGGGATCGTCAGGTCCCTCCGTCGCCTCGTTCGCGCTGCTGGCGTTCTCTCTTCTGCTGGCTCTCGGTTCGCTGGTCCTCCTCACCGAGCCCGCGTCCGCACAGCCCCGGTG
>Ga0105163_1000717_pt1 | contig 19135 bp, 19 predicted proteins | sample JNZ110809AmetaG_FD_81531 | JGI IMG/M metagenome (GOLD analysis project Ga0105163, IMG submission 81531) | Hot spring microbial communities from Jinze hot spring, China to study Microbial Dark Matter (Phase II) - JNZ 110809A | ecosystem: Environmental > Aquatic > Thermal springs > Hot (42-90C) >... | reverse complement strand
GGCCCCGCTGTCTTAGGAGGGAGACGCCCTTTGGTTTGTCACTTAGCGGGCACTTTGGGGCCTTAACCCGCGGTCTGGGTTGTTCCCCTCTCGGCGTGCGAGCTTACCCCGCACACCCCACTCCCGGCATCTACGGCGTCCGCGGATTCGGAGTTCGAAAGGATGGCGGGCCCTTTCGAGCCCTTACCACCCCATCGGTGCTCTACCCCGCGGACCACCTCCGCCGAGGCTGTCCTGCGAGACACTTCGGGGGGAACTAGCTATCACCGGGCTAGATTGGTTTTTAGCCCCTAGCCCCAGGTCAACGCACCGAATTGCACGTCAGGACGCGTTCGGGCCTCGACCGAGCTTTCGCCCGGCTTCACCCTACCCAGGGCTAGATCGCCCGGTTTCTAGCCTCACCGCCGTGACTACGGGCCCTGTTCGGACCCGGCCCCTCGCCGACGAGAGTCGGCTGCGGGCTTCTCGGTTTCCCCGCGCCTACCCGCTTTCCGCGGTTAAGCTCGCCACGACGGTGAACTCCCCGGCCCGTGTTTCAAGACGGAGCGGACGACGCCGGATAATCCGCCCTCCACATCTACGCGATGTGTTCGGACGGAGTACCTTGCGCGCCGCCCTCGTCCGTTACCAGCCGGTTTCAACCGCTTTTCACCCCCCTCTCGGGGTAGTTTTCAACTTTCCCTCACGGTACTGTTGCGCTATCGGTCTTGGGAGGTACTTAGGCTTAGAAGCCAGTGGCTCCTGCCTTCCCGCACCATATCCGAGGTGCGGTACTCGGGAACCAGCCCATCTCCACTCCCAGCTTCCCCTACGGGGCTGTCACCCTCTATGGCGGACCCTTCCAGGTCGCTTCGGGTCGCTGGGCACAGGAGGGCGGCTGGCCCACACTCCACATCCCCACATGGTTTCCCATGCGGGTTCGGTTTGGCCTGGTCCCCGTTCACTCGCCGTTACTAGGGGAGTCTCGTTTTGATTTCCTTTCCTCGGCCTACTTGGATGCTTCCGTTCGGCCGGTTCCCGCTCCACAGCTCGAGGCAGTGGAGCGACATCCCACGCCGAAGCGCGGGATGTCGGGAAATCCCATTCGGGCATCCCCGGTTCAACGCCTGCTTGCGGCTACCCGGGGCTTTTCGCAGCTTGCCGCGCCCTTCTTCGGCCCCCAAGCCGAGTTATCCACCGGCTGGCGTAGTTTGGCCTAAGGCGTCTGCCGTCCAGTTGGCGACGCATCCAAACCCTATGGACGCGGTCATTGAAGCGTAAGCTTCTCAAACACCGCATTCGGACATCCATCCGCGGATGGATGTCTTCATCTTCTTTGGGCAATTATTCAATTGTTTTTGGCTGTTTATAAATTTGTTCACGGGCCTTGGAAGGCGCAGGTGGGGCAGACGTATGGTTTGGCTAGTTCTCTGCATACTTTGCATCGCCAGATGGTTGATTTGCCGCAGTTGGGGCATGGGAAGGAGACGGCTGACTCGGATGGCAGTATGGGTCTGTGGCACCATGAGCATTGTGGAAGCGTCAGCTGCCCGCTCATCACCTTCCGGAGAATAGGCCAGCAATTTAAACGTATGCACCTGTGAGCATCTTAGCCACTATGCTAAGCGTTAGTTTGATTGATGTTTTCGAGGTGAGGGCTCTCACGAGTGTGGTGCGGTGTTTGTCCATGTCGCCCACATTTGCAAAAACATGTCCGTAGCCCGAGTCGGCGAGAGATGAGAGGATGAGGTCTATGTGTTTGGGTGATAGATGTTCGATGAGTCGGCGGAGTGCATAGGTGCCTTTCAGCTCGCGGAGTGTTTCGCGGTAAAGTTGCTCGTATGTTCCCTGGCCTGCGATGTGGCGTGCCGCCGCCTCAGCCGCTTTGCCGCCCGTAACAACTCCTCCACCCGTGGTTGCCTTGACCTGTCCAGCAACCTCGCCCGCGAGGAAAAAATTGCCCATTCTCATCGGCTCCAAGGGGCCGCCCACATAAATCGCGGACGACATGATGCCGACAACTTTGGCGTGTGGAAAATTTTCGCGCAACAGTTTGTCAACAAGCAACTGTGTGCCCTTCGACGCGGCGACACCAAGTTTACCGAACTCATCGTCCACGGGGACAAGGTATCCAAAGAACTCAGGGAGATATTTTTTGAAGTAGAGGTAGACCATGTCGTGGCTTTCGCCATGGTTTGCTATCATGTATTGTATTATGGGGAGCCATTTTCCTGAGCGGTAGTGGGGGAACATCTGACGGGCCACTGTGGCTGTGCGGCCTTCGGCCGAGATAACGTTTCGTGTGGAGATTATCTGGTCGGATGTTCTGACTAGGAGGTTTTGACCGCTGACTCCAACTTCTGTCACCCTTGTGTTAACATGGATTTCCGCACCCGCCTCTGCCGCCTGCTGCGCAAGATAGAGGTCTAGCCTCTCGCGGTTGTAAACCACCGCGATATCTCTGGAGGCATCCACTTCGAAGTGTTTGCCCGACGGCGAGACGAACACTGCTCCACGCACTATGTTCTGCAGATACGGTCCTTTAACAGGTATGCTTAGCGACTTGACCCCCTCAATGCTATAGAGGCCCGCGCATTTCTCAGGACGTCCAATAACCCTGTCCTCTTCGAAGACGATTGTGCGGAGACCGCGTTTAGCCGCCTCACGCGCCGCGATCAATCCCGTGGAGCTTCCGCCGACAACCACGACGTCATAATCCATTTCTGCCGTCAACTTTTTTGAGCTGCATGCTTTAGCTCTTACATGGCCCGCGTGGCTTACAGGCTACGTGTGTATGGAAAAGTTCAGGGAGTTTTTTACAGAGCGTCTATGAAAGAGGTTGCAGACAGACTTGGAGTGGATGGCTATGTGCGGAACATGGACGATGGCACGGTGGAGGCTGTTGTGGCGGGAGAAGAGGAGGCGGTCAGGAAAATTCTTGAATGGTGTAGAAGAGGGCCGCCTCTCGCCTCTGTAACACGGGTAGAGACAGAGGAAATCAGCCCCGAAAGTGTTGAAAAAGGGTTCAGAATACGGTATTAGGGTTAATTCGGGCAAAATTTATTTACACCGCATAGGAATATAATGAATAGAGGATATGTATCAAGTTCTCTCGCCCGAGGGGTTCGCAGAGGAGGAGCTTGACCCCGGGCTGCTTTTGTCGATGTACCGTGATATGGTTTATGCACGTGTTCTAGATAGGTGGCTTATGCGTCTTCAGCGCATGGGGAAAATTGGTATTCACGCGCCCTCCGAGGGCCAGGAGGCGGCAGGCGTTGGAACAGCCTATGCTCTCGGGGAAAATGATTGGATATTCCCGCTTTACCGCGAGCTCCCGGTCTTTGTCGCCCGGAAGGTCCCCATATCAGACATCGTGAACAGGAATCTCTCAAACAGGGCAGACCCCCTAAAGGGCAGAGACTTCGCGGTATACGGTGACATCAAATACCGCATAGTTCCCGCACCCATTCCCGTGGCGGTGCATATTCCCTCGGCGGTCGGCTTCGCGCTCTCCCTCAAATATAAAAAGCTGAGCGAAGTGGTCATCAACTACTTCGGGGACGGGGCGACTTCAAAGGGTGATTTTCATGAGGCACTCAACTTCGCCGGAGTCTTCAAAGCACCCATTGTTTTTGTCTGCGTAAACAACCAGTATGCCATATCTGTTCCAGTAAGTAGGCAGACAGCTGTTGAGCGTCTGTCGGTGAAGGCTGTGGCTTACGGGTTTGAGGGGGTTAGCGTTGATGGCAACGATGTCGTAGCGTGTTATCTTGCGGCGAAGAGGGCTGTTGAGAAAGCGAGACGCGGAGAGGGCCCGACGTTGATTGAGGCGGTGACCTACAGAATTGGCCCACACACGACAGCCGACGACCCCTCACGTTACAGAGATGATGAAGAGGTTGAGATGTGGCGGAGAAGAGACCCAATCACGAGGCTGCGAAGCCATCTACTGCGACGCGGTCTCTGGAGCATGGACGAGGATGAGAAACTATGGCAAACAGCCGAGGAGACCATACGAAAAACTATAGAAGAATGCGAAAAGAATCCGCCTCTTCCTCCCGAGTCGATACTTGAGGACGTCTACGCCACACCACCGTGGCATCTAATAGAGGAGAAGGAAGAGTTTAGTCAGCTGCGGTAAAGCATTTGATGTCATGAATGCTTCCGACACGTTTTTCGCGGAAAACCGGCTTAACCTTCAACCCAATCCGCGGCGTCGTCGCCGTGTCAAGCATGTGAAGCAACCCGCCCAAGGTATCCACAAACCTCACAAAAACCCATACAATCTCTTCACCTGTTTCGCCGAAGGCGAGCAGGCGTGAACGGGTATAGGTTTGAACTTCGGCAACGGGGTCGACCTCGATGTATTCGTTGATGGGTTTGAAGCAGTCGAGACAATATGCTCGTGGCGGCACATGTTTTGAGAAGCATTTTTCGCATCTGCTTGCGATGATTTTGCCGTTGCGGAGGCCTTCGAGGAACTTTGAGAGGGCGACGCCCGCCGGATATTCATATTGGCTTTCGATGTCCAAGGCTATTCACCCGCGGGCTTGAAATGGCTTATGTCGAGTATGCTTCCCCTCCGCTGCTCCACTGGCCTCCAAACGGGTTTCACCCTCATCCCGATTCTGACATCTTCGGGTCTGCACTCGCGTATCATATGCATCAGACCAGCCGCGTGGAGAACTGTTTTTGAAGACGGAGTCTCTTTAACAGTGTCTTTGAACCAGAGGACTGCCACGATGTTTGGCTCGGCTAACCTAACCCCGGGGTCAGTGCCTATGTAAGCCAGGGAATAGGTTGAGACGAATGCTTCGCCGCTGTGCTCAACCCAGTCCGAGACCTCTCTCAAGCACCATTCGCAGAAGAGACGCGGCGGTATCAACACTCTCCCGCATCCGCTGCACCGTGTTCCGAGTAACCTTCCTTCCCGGAGTCCTACGAGAAACTCTGCAAGAGCCTCACCAGGGGTGTGTGCGTACCTGCACAGTATTTTCCAGTGGCTGAGGACAAGGTTTTCAACTCTCCATGTCTCGGAATATTCTTTGTTCAAAATATCTTCCCAATCCTTTCCATATTCTTTGTTGAGTCCGTTTTTGAGAAGGTGTTGACGGAATGCTTGAGGTAGCTGTTGCAGGTAATCATGTGTGTATATTATTCTGCTTGTCATGCTCTGCACACCACGACCTGTCCAACCTGCATCAAATCACCCCAGGCCTGTGCAACTCCGACATACGCGTTTGGGACTTGGCGTTTTCCAGCTCTTCCGCTCAGCTGCCAGTAAAGCTCCGCCACCTTCATTAGTCCTGCGGCGGCTATCGGGTTGCCGACGCCCAGCAACCCTCCTGAAGGTGATGTGGGATGGTCGCCGTCTCTCTCCAGCTGACCTTCTTTGAGTAGCTGTGGAGCGAGTCCGGGTTTGCCGAGAAGAGCGTCGAGGTGGTGTAGCTCCTTGTATGTGAAGGGGTCGTAGGGCTCGAATACATCGATTTCTTTCAACGGGTTGGTTATGCCCGCCATTTTGTAGGCTTGCTGGGCTGCGAGGTACACGTAGTAGGGGTAGCTGAGGTCCCTGTTTGTCCAATATTGGCTGTCGAGGCATGCACCCACTCCGTCGACCCAGACAGGTGTGTCGGTTATCTTCTTGGCCTCATGCTCCGATGCGAACAACAGAGCTACGGCGCCGTCTGATGTGGGGCTGATGTCGAGCCTATGCACCGGCCAGACGAGCACGGGTGATTTGAGGACATCGTCCACGGTTATTTTTGCTCCGAGCTGTGCATATGGATGGTCCATGGCGTTGGCCTTGTTTTTGACCGCGACCCTCGCGATAAGCTCCTTATCGAGCCTATGTCTCTCCATGTAGCGGCGCATCTCCAAGGCAAATATCCAGATGAGGTTGGGGCCAAGAGGCTGCTCAAGTATAGGCTCGAATATTGAGCGGAAAAGCGGCTGTGCATGGGGATAGGGATGGCTCATCTTCTCCCACGCGACGACCAGAACCTTATCAAACAGACCTGATGCAATATGCCACCATCCAGATATGGTAACCCCTACACCGGTGCCGCCTCCAACGAAGACGCGTGAAAAAGGTTTGGCAAAGGCTCCAGAAGGCTCAACAGCTACGAGGCCCTTGTGATGATAGCCGTCGAAGGCATCGGGCGCCGAACCACACACCACAGCATCAACATCCCCAGCATCCAGTCCAGCGTCGTCGAGGCATTTCCTCACAGCCTCGAAAACCATCTCCTCAGAAGTCATGGGCAACATCGAGCGGAAATACGTCATCCCCGCACCAACAATAGCTACCCGTCGTCTCACACATCATCACCCAGCAGACAACACGACAATTGAGCCGCCGTCCACAACCTCGCCGTCGACAGACGCTACCAAGCATCCTCTCCACCTCCCCATCCTCAACAGCTTAACCGCTTGAACAACTCGCTGCAGCCCCGCTGCGTTAAGCGGATAACCCATCCCGATACAGCCACCCGACGGGTTAATAGGCAACGCTCCATCAAACATGAAATCACCACCGCGAACACCTTTCAAAACATCACCGTCGTAGACACCCAGCTCATCCAACACCATCAACTCCGTAGAAGCAAAAGGTTCAGAAACCTCCACAAACTCCACAACCCTCCTCGAAGAACTAGGTAACGCTTGTGAGACAGCTGGCCTCACCCAGGCAAACTTTCCGAAAACTCTCTCCGACAAATCAGAGGAATGAGAGCCATGAGCGAACCCAACACCTTTCACCACAGCCTTCGCAGAACGATTGTCAGATGACAAAAGCACAACAGAGGCATAGTCACAGAGGCGAGCCACATGGCTTCTCCTCAAAGGCTCTGAAACAAACTCATCAGACTCGATTTTCTCTATGTCGGTATCTGCTCCATATGCTGCGGCGGAATTACGCTGAGCGTTGCGGATGTTCTTCGCGGCCACGATGGACAGGTCGCGTGGCTCACCTCTCCTGCGTGAAAGAAAGGCCTGTGCATCGAGAGCAGCCATCGAGAAGTGATGAATCAGAAGGGGGCGGATAAGATGCGGGTCCCAGGTGTTTAGCACTATTTCTCCGTAGTTGAGTATGTTTGAGGCTTTGGCGTAGGCTGTAACTAGAACGTTTTTGAACCAGCCTGTTTTGATGAGCATGTAGCCGTGGATGAATGCGTTGAGCGAGTCGTTTGTGACAAGAGTGTTGAACTTAAGCCTTCCACCAACTTGGTCGGGTGTATAGGAGTCGGTGATGCTTACTCCCTCGAAGAAGTCTAGGCCGCTAGCCACCACAGCGTCAATCTCGGAGACATCTATCCCAGAGTCTTCGAGACAGTTTTTGAATGCTTTGAAGAGCATTTCGCGGAAATCTTGTGGATAGGATGGTTTGCAGGGGATTTCGCCGACACCTGCTACATAGACCTCGGTCATGAATTCACCTCTAGTATGATTTGGGGAGGCCGAGGACGTGGGTGCCGATGTATGAGAGTATCAGCTCGTTGGCGACGGGAGCCGTGAGAAAGAGCCTTATGACTGGGTAGAGGGTGATGATGTCTGTGCCAAGGTCATAGGCGTTTCCCCCGAAGGTCTGCATAGCGGCCTCAAAAGCCTCCAACCCAGCCTCAGACGCGACAAGCTTCGCCATGTTAGCCTCAGCTCCACAGGGTTTGCCGGCGTCAAAAAGCCTCGCCGCCTCATAGTTCAGCATACGCGCCGCCTCGAGCCTCGCCTTGGCCCTCGCCATCCTAAACTGCAGCCCCTGATAACTTCCCACGGGATGCCCGAAGACAACCCTCTGACGCCCATATTCCACAGCCCTCCGTAGAACATGTTCCCCCAACCCGATGCTACACGCCGCGATAAGCATACGCTCAACGTTCAACCCGTCGAACAAAACCTCCACACCACGGTCCAGCCTACCCACCAGATTCTCCTCACCCAGCTCAACCATGTCAAAATACACCGTATACTGTGTCTCGGGAGAGTAAAGCTCGATGTTGAGCGGCTCAAACATAACCCCGCTCGTTCGTGTCTCGAGCGCAAACACGGAAATCCCATCCCTCTTGTCCGAAACCTCTTGGAGGGGCTTTGTCCGCGCCACGACGACCAGATAATCCGACTCCCGGGCCCCTGTGATGAATGTTTTCTGGCCGTTCAAAACAAACCCGCCGTTCCTTCTCTCCGCGAAGGTCTTTATCCGCCAAGTCTCGGAGCCGGCCTCAGACTCAGTCAAGGCGAAGCTGATTTTTTTTGCATGCTTGACCGTAGGGTCCACAAATCTTTCAAACTGACTTCGCGTGCCATGCCTAGCTATCATGACCCGTGAGAAATGGGTTGTGAGAAAATGTAGCAGCGGAATACCCGCTCTCGCCAACCCCTCCTGAACAAGCACGGCGTCGAGGGTTCCCGACCCCTCTACGACACCGGCCCCAGTCAAGCCAGATTTCAAAAGCTCCTCCCAAAGAGGCGCCGGCTCCCTTCTCTCACGACCATAAGCAACCCAATTCCTCCGCCCAAACCTCTCACCAACCTTCTCAGCGGTCTGAAGAACCAAAACCTGCTCATCAGGAAGCATGAAGATTATACAACATTTAAAATAATTAAGCTTTAGCCGCTACGCAGAATTTCCGCTGCTTTTTCAAAGAAGTGCAGCGACTCGGGGTTTCGGATGGATTCTCTGTTGGTGACTTTTCTTCCGTTGATGATGTTTGAAACGGCTATCTCGACTTTTTTCATGTTGTATGTGTATGGTATGTCGGGTGCTTCCATGATGATGGCTGGGACGTGGCGTGGCGAAGCTCTTTCGCGGAGAGCCTGCTTAATCCGGTTCTTCAGCTCCTCCGTCAAAACATAGCCCTCAGCCATTTTGACGAAGAGTATGATGCGCTGGTCTCCTCTCCACTCCTGTCCAACAGCCAAGCTGTCCGCAACCTCTCTAAAGCTCTCCACGATAGAGTATATCTCAGCAGTCCCTATTCTGACGCCGGATGGCTTGAGGACTGCATCAGACCTGCCGAGAAAAGTTATCCCACCAGTGTCGCTGTGAAAGATGACATAGTCGCCGTGTCTCCAGACACGTTTGTGGGTGTAGTAGCGGAAGTATGCGTCAAGGTATTTCTCGTCACCTGGGTCGTTGAGGAAATAGAGAGGCATGGGTGGCGCGGGTGCTTCGCATACAAGCTCTCCCTCCCTGTCAAAAACCGGCTCACCCCTCTCATCATAACACATTATCTTCATCCCCAGCGCAGGGGACTGAACCTGCCCTGCATAAACCGGGAGTATTGGGGAGCCGATTGCGAAAGTGCCGTTAATATCTGTACCCCCTGAGATGGAGTTGAAGTGCAAATCTCTCTTCACCTCATCATATACCCATTTGAAGCCCTCGGCGGAAAGCGGAGAACCAGTCTGATTTATCTGCCGCAGACTCTCCAACCCAAACTCGCGCCGTGGAGAGGCCCCAACACCTCTTAGATGATTGATGTAGCTCGCGCTGCATCCAAAGATAGATATACCGTATTCGTCGATGAGGCGCCACATCTTTCTCCAGTCGGGGTAGTTGGGGTCTCCGTCGTATAGGAGCACTGTCCCTCCTGCGGCGAGGGATGAAACCAGCCAGTTCCACATCATCCAGCTGGGCGTCGTGATGTAGGTGATTACCTCTCCCCGTTTGAGGTCGCTGTGAATAACCACATCCTTGAGCTGGTTGACCAAGATACCTGCCACGGGCTGGACCATGCACTTGGGCTTGCCCGTTGTCCCTGATGAAAACATGATGTAGAGAGGAGTGTCTGAAGGAACTTGGGCAAAATTCATCGCTCCACCCTCACGTGCCTTGAAGTCGGGATAGAGCACGGCCTTAGCCAAGCCCTCTATCCGCGGGCTTTCACCGATATACGGAAAGACAACAACCTTCTGAATAGATGCAACTCGTTCAACAACCTGCTTCACCTTATCCAAAACATCAAACACCTTACCCCTGTAAAGATATCCGTCAACCGTGAACAACACCTTCGGCTCAATTTGCCCAATCCTATCGACGACGGCGTCAACGCCCAGCTCCGTCCCGACAGAAGACCACGAAGCGCCGAGCGATGTTGCCGCAAGCATCGCCACCACTGTTTCTGGAATGTTGGGCAAATATCCAGCTACCCTGTCTCCGGCGTCTACACCCAATTCCCTTAACCCCCTCGCAATAGCGGCTGCCTCGTTGTAGAGCTCGAGAAACCTTATCGTACGCGTCTCACCATCCTCACGCACACCTATCAACGCGGCTTCGTGGCCTCTGTGCCTGAGAAGGTTCTCGGCAAAGTTCAGCCGCGCCCCCACATACCAGCGGGCGCCTGGAAACTTGGACAAGTCATCCACAACGGCGTCAAACCGTTTAGAGCATTTTATTTCGAAAAAATCCCAGACATGCATCCAGAACTTCGGTATATTGGTTACAGACCATTGATACAGCTTGAAGTAGCTCCCCTTCTCGAAAACATCGAGACCCAGACCCTCGTGGTCGTCGACAAACTTCATGAAAGAGTTCATGTTGGAGTTGGCTATTGTGTCCGCGGAAGGCTCCCAGAGAAGCATCCAAACATGGGACATACATGTTGGCAATAAAATTTTTGTAAACGGGCCCGGTGGGACTTGAACCCACGACCTCCGGCTCCGCAGGCCGACGCCCTATCCATTCTAGGCCACGGGCCCTTCGCCGAGCTTTTACACATCGCTTCTTATATACTTCCTGAGCAAAGTTGCGCAGATGTATAATTTTGTAGACAGGATGTTTTATAAATGGGTGGGGTGGTTATTGACGTGATGGCGCGGGAGGCCCTTAAGGGAAAGTGGGCGACGAGGTTCATAGTGGCGGCATATGTTCAGGGAGCTTTGGCTGTGGGTAACACTTTGTTCTGGGTGATTGGGCAGCTGGGGTTCATGAAGCCTGAGTTCAGCAGGGTGATAGCCTTCGGCAGCGCCGGTACATGGTTTACCGTCGGCTACCTCAGCTACCTCATAGTCGGAGTCATCGGAGTCGCCGTCACAGCCCTCTTCTACCACTACATCGAAAACGTGCTCGGCAAACCCTACAAAGGCATCGCCAACACCCTAGCCTGGCTACACCTCATTCTAATGAATGTCGGCGTCATAGGCGCTACTTGGCTGATGATGGTGGGCGGATACCTAGGGGGAGCGGCTATGCTTCCGCCTGAGGTGGGCGGCCGTGGATGGAACGCTGGACAAGTACATACAAACATTTTCTACGGCATTCCTCTGGGGTATCCGACGTGGATAGCGATGTTCATTTTCCTGCTGGCTATCGGAGTGGCTTGCGGAGGCCTCGGCTACATAATCATGTGGCGACGAAGAGCAGAGTAGGCCATCTCACGTTAATACCCATAGATACATCCCCCATTTTTTTGATGCAGCATTTTTATCCCAGAGCAGGGAATCACCGTCATCGGAGATGTTCCGGTTGTTCAGGAAGAAGGAGCCTCCTAAGCCGCCTTTCGACCAGAGACTGTCAGAGATAGTTACACGGCTTATGACGATTCAGAACAGGATGGACTCCAAGGCGCGAGCGATGCAGATGAGAGGTAGGGAGCTCTTCAACCAAATCGTCCGCGCAAAGATGGAGAAGGATGAGGAGCGTGCAGCTGTTTACGCCAACGAGCTCGCGCAGCTACGTAAAATGATGCATGCAACAGTTAGGAGCCAAGCCTCGCTCGAAGGAGTCGTTCTCAGGCTCGAGGCTGTCCGAGACTATAATGAGGTGAGGAAAGTCATCGGACCCGTCGCAGCCGTTGTCATGGCTGTTCAGAAAGATGTAGGAGGCGTGATGCCCGAGATCTCCAGCGGGCTACGGGGCGTCCAAGACCTTCTCGAAGACCTATCAGTCAGCGTCGGCACCGTCTCAGACACCTACATCGGAACATCAATAGCGGACCCAGAGGCCGAGGCGATTCTGCGGGAGGCTTCGGAGGTCGCAGCCCAGCGGGTGAAGAAAGACATGCCCGACATAGAGTCAGGACACTTCATAACATAACATAAATTAGAGGCTTCGGGGCTTTTCACAGAGGTTGACGGACCAGGTTAGACAGCTGCTTGAGCAAGGGTTTCGGCTGGGAGGAGAGACAACGATTTCCTCGCCTAAGCCGTATGAAGCCAAATGGATTAGTAGATGGCGTGTAGACAGGGTTTTCGAAGCACATCCTGACCCTGGGCGGCGAAAATTTTTCATCTGCGTTCCCTACTCTTACCAGAACGGGCCTCTGCATCTTGGGCATGGCTTCACATTCACTCGCGGGGATGCTGTTGCTCGCTACATGAGGATGAGAGGCTATAATGTTTTGTTTCCTTGGGCGTGGCACTGGACGGGTGAGGCTGTTGCGGGAACAAGCGAGAGGCTGAAGAAAGGCGACGAATCCGTTAAACGAATGCTTCTCGAAATAGACGGTGTTCCCGAGAGCCTGCTCAACAACTTCACCCATCCCGAGTTCATCTGCGCCTACTACACCGCAGAGAACAGGAAGGTCGTGGACGCGATGGGTTGGTCGGTTGACTGGAGTCGCGAATTTCATACAACAGATCTACATCCCTACTACAGCAGGTTCATCGAGTGGCAGTATCATGTGCTTAGGCGGAATGGATTGCTTGTTCAGGGACGGCATCCAGTCGTCTGGTGTCCCAAGTGTCAGAGCGCGACAGGTGACCATGACAGGCTGCGTGGAGAAGGCATCTACCCTGAGGAATATACCATGGTTTTCTTCGAGCTGGATGGGGTCAAGCTTGCAGCGGCTACTCTGAGGCCCGAGACGATATTCGGTGTCACAAACGTCTGGATACATCCCGATGGTGTCTACCAAGTGGTTGAGCGGAACGGCGTCAAGCTTCTGATGAGCAGAGAGGCTGTTGCGAAGCTGGGTGAGCAACTTGGTCTTGGCAAAGTGGTGAAGGAGATGAATGGACATGAGCTGCTGGGGAAATATGTGAGGTCACCGTTTACGGGTAGGGCTGTCCCGATTCTGCCCGCGAAGTTTGTGGACGTCTCTCTGGGAACTGGCGTGGTTTACAGCGTGCCCGCGCACGCACCCTACGACTACATCGCGGTCAAAGAGCTTAGAAACAACCCGGGCCATCTGCGGGAAAAAGGACTGGACCCCAAGCTTGTCGAAGTGATACAGCCTATCAAGGTGATAGAGACACCCGGTCTCGGCGAACATCCTGCCGTGGATGCTGTGGAGAAAGCGGGGATAACCAGCCAATTGGATGAGAGGCTCGAGGAATTAACCAGAGAAATTTACTCCAAGGAGTTTTATTCAGGGAAGATGGTTGTAGAAGAGTTTCGGGATGTTTCGGTCTCTGTTGCCCGGGAGAAGGTCATCGAGAGGCTGAAGCAGAATGGTGATGGCGATGTCTTCTACGACCTTTCAGGCAAGGTCATCTGCAGGTCAGGCGACGAATGCATAGTCAAGATTGTTGACGACCAGTGGTTTCTCAACTTCTCAAACACTGAATGGAAAGCGAGGGTGAAGCGGCTCATATCCTCTATGAATGTTTATCCGGAGGCTGCGCGGACATGGCTTCTGAATGTTGTTGACTGGCTTCATGACTGGGCGTGCACACGGAAAACCGGTCTCGGAACACGTCTTCCATGGGACCCGTCTTGGATAATCGAGACGCTCAGCGACTCAACCATCTACCCAGCCCTCTACACAATCAGCAAAATCCTCAACAAGTTCCCTGAGAAAGCGGCTAAACTCGGCGTCGAAGTCTTTGACTATGTTTTCCTCGGACTCGGCGACCCGCGCAAACTAGCTGAGAAATACGGTCTAGAGCAGGAACATCTCGAGTCTATGAGGAGAGAGTTTCTCTACTGGTATGGTGTGGACCTCCGTGTCTCGGGAAAAGACCTTGTCGCAAACCATCTAACTTTCTACCTCTTCCATCACACGGGGATTTTCGAGGAGAGGCACTGGCCACGTGGTGTGGCGGTGAACGGCATGATAACCATCGAGGGAAACAAGATGTCGAAGAGCAGGGGAAACTTCGTAACACTCAAGCAAGCTCTCGCAAGACATGGAAGCGACGCAACAAGGCTTGCTCTCCTGCTCAGCGCAGAAGACCTTGACGACCCTGACTGGCGTGAGAAAGCAGCCGAGGAAGCAGGCGCATTCGTCAAAAACTTCCTAACAATCATCGAGAAAATAGCGAACGAGGCAAGCGATGACGAGGGGCCGTGCGATGAATGGCTTCTCGCGGCCACGGATAGAAGCTGTGAGATTGTTTCAGAGAATCTGGAGAAGCTGAAGACGAGGTCGGCCTGCAGCGAGGCGGTCTACGGCATGCTCAACAACTGGCGCTGGTACACACGGAGAAATAGGGATAGGATAACGCGTGCGGCTAAAGTTTTTGCAGAGAAGTGGATTCTCATTCTCTCACCATTCGCGCCCTTCGCCGCTGAAGAGGCGTGGGAGAAACTCGGCAAGAAGGGGTATGCATCTCTACAGGAGTGGCCCAAGCCTTCCATGGGTTCGGAGAGAGGTAGGGTGATTTTCTCTGAGATGGTGTTGGAGAGTTTGCTGTCTGATGTGCGTGAGGTTTTGGGGCTGGTGAAGGGCAAGCCTGTCGAGGTCAAGCTATACCGTGCCGCTGGATGGAAACATGAGGCAGCTAAGGTGATGCTGTCCAGCCAAGAGTCCAACGGTTTCGAGGCGGTGAAAAGAAACAGGCCCGAGCTCCTCCGGCAAGACCCCTCCACCATCCGGAAAATAGCCGACAACATCAGAGATTTGACGCAGAAAGCATCATCGCTAACAGAGCAGCCAGCAGCCTTGGTTGCACAATTGCTGGAAAAGGAGACAAATCTACTCAAAGAGCTTGCAGACTTCGTCAAACACGAGCTCAACATCGAGACAACTCTCCACGGAGAAGAAGACGCGACAGGCGATAGAGAAAAAACCAAGGCTAAACAAGCTCTTCCGCTTAAACCAGCCATTTATGTCGTGGCGAAATGACACAGACACGGATACTCTTCATCATCCTCTCAGGTCCCAGCGACTTTGAGAAAGCGAGACAAGGCCTCCGCATCGCCAGAAACATAGCCAAGGAAAAAATCGCAACCGAGGTAAAGCTACTCTTCGTCGGCCCCGGAACCACTCTCCTCGACCCGGACAACCAACACTACGACATAGTCAAACACTATGCAACAGAGCTGAACCAAGCAGGAGTAAGATGCACGGTATGTGCAGGAAACCTCCGCGTCTACAAACTTGAGGAAAAAATAGACAAAAACCTCTTCATAGCCGACGACTCCACCGCCGTCGTCGCCGAAGCAGCGTTGAACGGCTTCACCATCCTCACCTTCTAAACACCGCCGTCTCGGAGCACAGCGCGGGAAACCCACCCCGTCTCAGCTTTCTTCAGCCGCCGCCTCTCGACAATCGTCTCCGCCTCTCTCCTCAACTCCTCAAAGAGCTTTTCATCTCCACACAGAAAAATGCCCTCCAAAACAGCATCCAGCACCAATGTGTTAAGACGCAGCAGTTCCTCAAAAACCTCGTCAACCGTGTAGTTAAAGATTTGCGCAGGCCACTTCAAAACAACCCTATCACTCCTCTGTTTCTTGATTGCAAGAACATCATAGTCACTCAAGGGTGTCGCTTCACCTCTCGCCCGCGACCCAAACAAAATCACAAGAACCGAATCTCCACACAACATATCTCTAACCGCCTCAAACTCCTTCTCCTTCAACGTGGACAACTTCCTAGATATGTTCACCCAACTCGTCGACATACCTGATTATCCTCCGCATGCATTCCAACGCTTCTTCAGCATCCCACTTCCCATAATCCACCACCCCCGTGTCTGGATATCTCGCCGCAGCATAATGTCTCTCCAGCTTGGATGCACAGATCAAAATATCCTGTGGGACCTCCTTCTGAAGTATCAGCGAAAGGGTGTTTAGCATCTCTGATATGGAGTGAGTGTATGGTCTTGCCTCCGTCCTCTTTACAAGAACCCCCTTGAGAAGCATTTCCACCGATTGTTGTGCGAAAAAGGAAGCTGAATCATAACGGCCCAGCCGGAAATCATCCTCAGGATATTTGACGAATTTCCTCGCCTTCTCAAACCATGTTTCCCAAATCCCAAGCCATCATCCATGTCAGGTTCAGTGAGTTAAAGACGTTACGCCGCATGTAAACTAAACATGTTCTTGGGGCAAAAATAATCCTGCATGCCTTCTATGATTATAAAATAGACTCCCAAACTCTCGTAATGCTTAATTATGATCAATAATTATGATTATTTGCGCTATGGTGTCGGTTAGGGTTTTGGGTGTAGCCGTGGTCTTCCTCGTGATAGGTCTCGTAGCCGGAATATTCATCAGCCCCATCGTGATGCCGCCTCCACGAACCGAGGTTGTCTCGATAAAGTTTGTCCTCGACTGGGCGATTCAAGGGCCTCAGGCGCCTTTCGTTGTAGCCCTTGAGAAGGGATACTTTGCGCAGGAGGGTTTAGCTGTTATCGTTGACAGAGGCTATGGCTCAGCCGACGCTGTCACAAAAGTGGCTTCAGGCGCATATCAAATGGGTTACGGAAGCCTCGACGCCATGATAGAGTTCAACGTTAAGAACCCGGGAAAAGAGCTGATAGCGGTATACGTCGTCCTCAACAACCCGCCCTACTCAGTGATTACACTCAAAGGCAAAGGGATTAACTCGCCGAAAGATTTGGAGGGCAAGAAGATTGGTGCACCCGAGGGCGACGCGCCTAGGCGGCTTTTCCCAGTCTTCGCCAAGGCGACAGGCATAGACCCCAGCAAGGTTGAATGGGTCAGCATGTCTCCGCCCCTGCGAGAGCCATCACTGGTAAAAGGCGAGGTCGACGCCATAACAGGGTTCTACTTCACAGGCTACCTCAACCTCCTAGCCCTAAACGTAAACCCCAACGACATAATTGCATTCAAGTACACTGATTACGGGGTGGAGCTTTATGGAAACGCGATAATGGTGAGGAAAGACTTTATGCAGCAGCATCCAGATGCCGTGGCTAAGTTTGTCAGAGCCGTCAACCGAGCCTTCAAAGAGGTGATAGCCAACCCCGAGATGGCCGCCGACCTCGTCAAGCAACGTGACCCACTTGTCGACCGAAACGTTGAGCTCGAGAGACTAAAGCTCGCCATCAAAGACAACATGGTGACGGAGGAGGTTAGGAGAAACGGGCTGGGAGCCGTTGACAAGGCACGTCTTGAGAGAGCAATCAAAAGCGTCGTAGAGGCCTTCAATCTTCCGAGAACACCTTCAGTCGACGAGGTGTTTACCGACAGGTTCCTTCCGCCGAAAGAAGAGCGCACAATCTAAAAATCACCACATTTTTATCTACGTGGGAAACGTTTGATAGAGCTTAGAAACGTCAGCCTCAGATATGTCTCCAAATCCGGGTTTAGAACGTTAAACGAGCTTGAGGCCCTGCGAAACGTTAACCTCGTAGTTGAGAAGGGCAGCTTCACATCGATAGTTGGCCCGAGTGGATGCGGCAAAACAACCATCCTAAAAATCGTTTCAGGCCTTATTCAGCCGAGTGAAGGCGAGGTTTTCATCGATGGAAAAAGAGTGGAGAAGCCTCTGCCAATAGTTGGAATGGCTTTCCAAAACCCTGTGCTTCTCCCATGGCGCACCGTGTTGCAGAATATTCTCCTTCCTCTCGAGGTTGTGGAGCCCCACAGGTCTCAGCTCCAGAAAAACCGAAGCATCTATGTCGAGAAGGCTTTGAAGCTGCTCAGGCTTGTGGGTCTCGAGGGCTTCGCGGACAAAAAGCCATGGGAGCTCTCTGGAGGCATGCAGCAGCGCGTCTCACTCTGCAGAGCCCTAATACACGACCCCGAGATACTTCTGCTCGACGAGCCCTTTGGAGCCCTCGACCTCTTCACCCGCGAAGAACTCTGGAACGTGCTCCAGAACCTTTGGCTTCAAACACGATGCACAGTCCTAATGGTCACACATGACCTCAGAGAAGCCATCTACCTCTCAGACATCATCTATGTCATGAGCAAACGGCCTGGAACAGTAATAGGCACGATGGTGTCCGACTATCCACGGCCTAGGGAGATCGACATATCTTATGAAGATCGTTTCGTGGAGCAGATGCACAGGCTTCGTGAAATGATTCAGGTGAAGTAGATGTCGAAACAGTCTCTTTCCTCCCTTTTTGTATCTGCCGTTAAAGACTACGCATTGCCGACAGCGGTCTTCGCTGGATTCTTCCTTCTATGGGAAGCGGTAACAAGAATCTTCGCTATTCCAGAGTTTATACTTCCATCTCCTTCGAGAACTGTGGAGGTTATGCTCGCCAACTTCCCGATCATCATCCGTCACTCCTATGCAACTCTTGAAGCTACCTTGATAGGTTTCGGGCTTTCAATCGTTTTCGGCCTCTTGCTAGGATTAGCTGTCGGATACTCGGCGATAATCTACCGAGCCGTGTACCCGCTTCTGGTCGCTTTCAACACCATCCCCAAGGTGGCAATCGTCCCGATTCTCGTGATATGGTTCGGCATAGGGAAGGTGCCAGCGGTTCTCACAGCATTTCTCATCTCCTTCTTCCCCATCGTCGTCAATGTCGCGGTCGCACTGGCAACAATAGAACCCGAGATAAGAGACGTCCTCCGCTCCCTAGGCGCCTCAAAAACACAGATATTCGTCAAGATAGGGGTGCCGAGGTCCATGCCCTATTTCTTCGGCTCATTAAAAGTAGCATCCACACTCGCTTTTGTCGGAGCAGTCATCTCCGAATCCGTCGCAAGCAACGAGGGAACAGGATACCTAATGATAGCAGCCTCATCCCGCTTCGACGTCCCACTCGTTTTCGCAGGCCTCCTCGTAATCTCCTTCATCGGCATAAGCCTCTTCCTAGTCTTCGCCATCCTCGAAAAACGCCTCGTCGGATGGGCCTACAGATAATGAAAGCTCAAATACTCCACACCGTTTTTCATCAACCGTAAGGGCCCGTGGCGCAGAATGGATAGCGCACCGGCCTTCTAAGTCGGGGGTCGTGGGTTCAAGTCCCACCGGGCCCGTGTATGCGACGTCTCCAGGGCGTCTTTTTTGTACAGCAGCCTACAATAGAGACGTCGCTTATATGTAGCCTATTACGGCGAGGGTTGGGTATC
>Ga0105163_1000716_pt1 | contig 19144 bp, 19 predicted proteins | sample JNZ110809AmetaG_FD_81531 | JGI IMG/M metagenome (GOLD analysis project Ga0105163, IMG submission 81531) | Hot spring microbial communities from Jinze hot spring, China to study Microbial Dark Matter (Phase II) - JNZ 110809A | ecosystem: Environmental > Aquatic > Thermal springs > Hot (42-90C) >... | reverse complement strand
AGAAATTCCATAGGGGTTAATGTTTCAAACACTGCTCCTGATTCTGGGACATAGCCAATTATTTTCTTTACAGCGTTTGGATTTTCAACTATATTTATTCCATCTATATATGCGGTGCCACCTGATGGTTTGATTATACCGGTGAGAATTTTTATCGTTGTTGTCTTCCCAGCACCATTTGGTCCGATATATCCGCAGATCTCTCCCTTCCCGACACTAAAGCTTACGCTGTTTAAAACCGCTTTACCATCAAAGTATTTTATTATCTTGATTGCTTCAATCATCTTAAAATCACGGTAAAGTTTCTCGTTTCGCTGATTGAATTTATGATATTTTCTCCTTTTGTAAAAGTTGCAACCTTCCAGAAGTAAGTTTTGCCACTGTAAAGGGACGAGCCGGTGTAAGAAACGGAAATGGTATCATTTGAGCTTTCTGAATATACAACCCTTTTCCATATTTCATTCCCAAATCTTGATGTTGATATAAAGATAACATAACCAGAGGCATGTTCAACTTTTTTCCACTTGAAAGTTAAATCGTAGCTTGTAATTGCGTTGTTTTCTGGTTTAATCAGTTCAGGTTGCTTCAAAATTATATCATCCTCTTCATAACTTGGTTTGCTTTGAAGTCCACCTTTATCAATAGCGACAATTTTGTAATAGTAGCGTTGATTTAAAGATAGATTCAATGTATCCCTGTAAAAATTTATCGTTGAAGTTCCAACGAGGTTAGAGTCGTGAGTTGTAAAGTTAGGTGTTTTTGATCTGAAAATTTTATAAAGTTTTATGTCCCCATCTGGATTTTTATACCAGCTTAAATTTATGTAGATTCCATCGGGATCGTTATGAGCTTCAACTGTTAATCCATAGGGTTGGACAGGCGGATAAAGGTTTAAAGGTTTTGCTCCCACGATTACACTTGGTTCGCTTTCATTTCCAGAGTTATCAACGGCGGTTATATAATAATAGTATGTTGTGTCATAGTCAAGGTCTTTATCCCCAAATATATTTTCGGATGTTTGCGAAATAAATGAGAAATTTAGGCTATCGGTGGAGCGGTAAATTTTATAAAACGCAAAGTCCGATTCTTTATTCTTTTCCCATACGAGAATTATCATTCCATCCCCCGCAAAATAGATATATACTCCTTGTGGCGGTGACGGTGGAGTTATATCAGGTTCTGTTATTTGTTCCATTTCCCTTGCACAGCCGAATATGATGATTAAACAGAATAAAAGAACAAACACACGCATTTAACTCTGCGAAGATAATTTTATTAATGTTACTTCGGCTGGGGCATTGAACCTTATGGGTGCAAGTGTAAATCCAAGCCCATTGTTAACATTTATCAACATTGAGCCAAGTTGATAACTTCCCGAAACATATTTTGTTTCAATCTTTGAAGGTATAAGCTTGTATCCGAAGATTGAAAAGACGACTTGACCACCATGGGTATGTCCAGCGAGAAAAATTTTATAACCATTATCATGTGCGAATTTAACGAGATTCTCGGAAGGTTGGTGCGTTATGAAAATTTTAAAGTCAGAATTGTTCTTGAGAGCAAGTTCTGAAAGTATTTCACTGCTTGGGCGTTTGCTGTAGATATTTGTTACAAGCGTTAAACCAATGTTTGCACCATCAATTTTCAAGTTTATGTTTTCGTTATCGTATAACCTTAAACCGTATTTTCTCATTTCATTTGCGATATTTCCAATCCCAGCCCAGTAATCGTGATCCCCAACGCATGAGTAAATTCCAAATTTTGATTTTATCCTTGATAACATTTCAACCGCAACAGGTATATGTTCAGTCCCATAAGTTACAAGGTCACCTGTGAAAACAACAATGTCTGGTTCAAGTGAATTTACAAGGTTTATATACCTGTCAATTTTTTCTCTACCTGTTCTGATGTCTGCTTGGATGTCACTTATGTGAACTATTTTCAGGGCATTTAAACTCGGAGGAAGGTTTGAGGATTTTAGATTTATCGTATTAAGTTTTATTGAGTTTGAATCAGCATAGATTTTAACGCCGGAGTATAAAGCCATCGTGAGCGAGATTATAATTATCAATCTTGGATAGAGAAAATTTATTTTCATTTGAATTGATGAGGCAACGAAAGGAGAAATTAAGAATTTTACAATGTCAATTATTAAAATTGGAAACAAAGTTTGAATTGCGAAGACAAGCCCGAACCAAAATGGATAAGTGAAGAACGCATCAAAGATTCTGTTCCCAAATCTTAAGGATGAGATTATACCTTGGAAACCACTTATATAACCTATGAGACCAACCAAGGGATAGGACAAGAGATAAACCGGGATAAAAACCGCAAAAAGTTTTACGATGGTTTCGTTTGTGTTTGTAATTTGTTTAACCACGCTTGAGATTTTGACTGAAAGATACAGATAAATTAAAATTAAAAGTCCGAGCAAAAGTAATGTCATTTTCAAAACCCACGGCAAGGCTTCACTTTGAATTTTATTTCTTATTTCTCAAAAATTTTAAAAATTTGTCGCAACAAAAACAAACATTTGGGTATTTTGTTTTTATTTCAGCCTTTTATATTTTTTCTCAAAAATTTTAATATCGTGAATGAATCGTTGTAGAGAGTTTGAGGTGGCTATAAGTGCGGTTCTTGAGGCTGGAGAAGTTTTGATGCGGTATTTCAAGAATAAAAATTATCATATCACATATAAAAGCAAGTTTGGAAAAAGCCCCGTCACCGATGCGGATATTAAATCAAATGAAATTTTGAAGAAGAATATCGTTTCTGCCTTTCCTGATGATGGGTGGTTTTCAGAGGAGACGGCGGATGATATGTTAAGACTGGAAAAACGAAGAGTTTGGATTGTTGATCCACTTGATGGAACAAAAAGTTTTATAAGGGGAGTCTCTGAGTTTACGATTTCAATTGCCCTTGTTGAAGATGGGATTCCCATTGTCGGTGTCGTTTATAATCCGCCAGGTGAGGAATTGTATTTCGCCAGCAGAGGTAACGGTGCGTATTTGTTTAAAGGTGATACATTGAGGGGTTTAAAAAATTTAAATGTTGAAGAGATTAAAGATTACCGATTTTACGCATCTAAATCTAAAAAATCAGTTAAAGAGGCAGTGATCATTGCAAGTAGGGGGGAAATTGAGAAGAACGAAACATTGAAAAATTTAGTTGGGAAATTTGGTGAGGTGAGGTTTAGAAAAAGTATCGCATATAAAATCGTTAGCGTTGCAATTGGTTGGGCTGATGCGTTGGTAAGCCTTTCAAGTAAGAATGAATGGGACATCGCAGGGGCTCATGTTATAGCGGAGGAGGCGGGCTTGAAAGTTACCGATTCATTTGGTGAGAAAATTTTTTATAATGAGCGAAATGCTAAAAAGAAAGGAATTATTGTGGCTAATGAGATTTTGCATGATGAAATTTTAAAAATTCTAAATTTACGCAAATGAATCTTTCGTATAAGTTTAAAAAGCACATCATTGAGCGTCTTGGATATACTTGAATCCAAATTTGATTGAAAGTTCGGCTTTCATTAACTCTTTTCCAAGATAAGCAGCGTGCGAGAGCTGTGTGATCCATCCATTTTTAATGATCGTCCAATAGATGGCTTTGGCTTCTTCCCCTTCAATGATTCGTAGAAGTTTATTATCGTAAGAGTAATGTTCAACTATGATGAGTTTTCTTTCCATCTGAGGTATTATTACAAAGTATCCCGCTTTGTCCATCTCAACTTTATCGGGTTTTTTAGCTTTTATGATAGGTACAGTGGAAACTTGAATAGATTTTTTCTCTTTTTCAAAGTTTTCACAGCAAGATTTAGTAACTTCTTCTGAGACTTCTTTAATTTTCTCAAGAATTTTATTTACATCTTCACAGCCAATCATATCCACAACTTTAACTTGTTTCCGAAAGGTTTCCACTTCTTGAAGGGTTACATTTTTTAAAATTGGACGCTTACCGGGAGAGTTTATGATTCTCATATTTTCATCAATTCCATTTTCCCACAGGGCGATCAAACTTGCTCCACTGCGATGACCTTCAGCATCTTTTCCAACCAGAAGAAGGACATGGATTGTTGGATTTGTTATAGTATTTTTGATCACCTTTTCAATGCCTATGTTTTCTGTCTCGGTTTTTCCGACGATACAGAGTTCCTTCGGTCTAATTTTAGCAAGACTTTCTGCGAGTTCAACGCTTGCAAGAGTTGAAACAGCGACTGGGCAGTTAGCACCATCGCAAAAAGCGAAATACTCCCCTGGAACGGAAGGCCAGATTTTCTCCTTGGTTTCAAAAACACAACTTCCGCTTTCAAAGCTTGAAGATTCGGGGAAAATCTGGTTGAAGACATTCATAGCTACAGCTGGATAGCAATACCTGCATCCAAGACATTCATACTTTACCTCACCCATTTGTCCAAGCCACATTTCAAGATTTTCAATTAAGTTTCCGAAGTCAGGAACTGATTTAGAGATGGATAGTAAGCTTTCCAATGTTTCCTTCATACATCCACATTTTCTGCACTTTTCAAGGCTCATCCCCTTTTCAAGCTCGGAGAGAATTTTATCTATTTGAAATTTTTGTGTCATCTTGGTTTTTGCTTTTGTTAGTTTAAAAAATTTTGGGATCTTTTTAAGAACGGATGGAATTATTGCACAGCTATAAACTTCATTTTTTGAGTTGTGGTTTTATTTTAGTTAAATTTAAAAAGTTGGCTCAAATAAATGCAACATTATCCATGAAGGCTTTATTTTTGCTTTTAAGTTTTGTTATATCATATCTGCTATTTGACATAAGAGGGAATAAGGTGGCTAATTTGAAAATTGAGTATGGTAGTATAAACATAGATGGCAAATTTTATAATCTTGACCCGAATTTTAAGCGTGGGAAATTTTCTGTTGTTTTTCCATTTATTGCAAGGAGAATTTTTGAGATGATATTTGGGGGTGGGAGCGAGAGGAGAAGATGTGATTTTGAGATTGTTGAATTTGACGAGAAACTTTATGAAAGAAAAAATCCGGAAAACAAAATAACATGGGTTGGACATTCAACATTTCTTGTCCAGATGGACGGTGTTAATTTTCTCACGGACCCTATTTTCAGCATGAGGGCAGGTCCATTTGGAAATAAAATTGGCTCAAGGCGATATGTTCCGCCAGCCATGAGAGTTGAGCAACTTCCCAAAATTGATTTCGTTATAATTTCGCATAACCATTATGATCATCTTGATATTTTAAGTTTAAAGAAGATAGTTGAGCTAAATTCTGATGTTAAAATTTTTGTTCCGTTGAAGGTAAAGAAATTGCTTGATAGGGAAGGGATTGGCGAAAATACAGTTGAATTAGATTGGTGGGATGAGTTTAATTTTAAAGGCTTAAAAATAATTTTTACACCAACCCAGCATTTTTCTGGCAGATGGTTAGGTGATTCTAATGAGACATTATGGGGTGGATATGTTATAATCGGGAAGAAAAAATTTTATTTTGCTGGCGACACAGGTTATTTTTTTGGATTTAAATTAATCGGGGATGCTTTTGGTCCTTTTGATATTGTGTGTCTCCCGATCGGGGCTTATGAACCTTCGGAGATGATGAGACCTGTGCATATGAATCCAGAAGAAGCAGTTAGAGCTTATATGGACCTGAAAGGTAGGATTTTTTGTGCGATGCATTGGGGTACTTTTGATTTATCTGATGAAAAATGTGACGAACCACCTAAGAGATTGTTTGAGTGTGTTAAGAAATTAAATCTCAATGTGGATAATTTCAAGATTTTCAAGCATGGAGAGACAATCAAGTGGTGAATTTGTTTTTTAGTGTCTTTTCAATTAAATTTTAAATGTAATTTGTTCGTTCTTTAATGGTTATGCGACCCGTGGGGGTGCTTCCCAAGAGAGATTTTGGGAGGCTGAGAGTATACCCCTTGAACCTGATCTGGGTAATGCCAGCGTAGGGAAACGGGTCGTGACTGAAACTTTCATAGATAAAGCCGTTTTTCCCTATGCTGATTTTGGAAAAACGGCTTTTTTATTTAGTTATCCCCCCTTTTAGCCCACCCCCACGGGATTTAAAAATCCAAATAAAAACAAAAAACCAAAGGAAAAATGAAAAAAGCATTAACTTTTTTCCTGCTTTTGCAAATTTTTGTGTCTTTCTCATTTGCTCAGGGCAAAGTCAAAGGTTATGTTTTTGACTCTGAAACAAATAAACCACTTCCAGGAGCAAATGTTTATGTGGAAAACTTGACAATTGGCTCGGCAACGGATCAAAATGGTTATTTTGAGATAAGCTATGTCCCAGCCGGGAAAATAGATGTCATTGCAAGTTTTATTGGTTACGCAAGGCAGAAGAAAACAGTTGAAATGGTCCCTGGGGCGGAGGTTAATTTGACTTTTTATCTTAAACCAACCGTGCTCCCATCTCAAACTGTTGTTGTCACAGCTCTTATAGCGACTGAGCGAGAATCTCCTGTTGTTTTTTCAAATCTTGAAAAGCAACAGATAAAAGATTTCTATACAACTCAGGATGTTCCAATTTTGCTTTCGGAGCTTCCATCTGTTCTCTCATACTCTTGGTCGGGAAATGGGATAGGGTATAATTATTTGAATCTTCGTGGTTTTGACCAAAGGCGAATTTCTGTTCTTGTGAACGGGATACCTCAAAATGACCCTGAAGACCATGGGGTTTATTGGCTTGATATGCCTGATTTGCTTGCGAGCGCCGGGAGTGTTCAGGTTCAAAGAGGTGCTGGAAGCGCATTTTATGGTCCACCTGCAATTGGTGGCTCTGTTAATATCATAACTTCAAATTTTTCACTTGAACCAAAAATTTCACTTTTCACAGGTTATGGAAGCTACAATACGAAAAAACATTCAATTGCAATAAATTCTGGATTAATTGAAAACAGATATTTATTTTACAGTCGTCTTTCCTATATAGCCACGGATGGTTACAGGGAGAAATCATGGGCTAAGTTTCCAGCTTATTTCTTTAGCGCGATAAGATATGATGAAAATATGACAACGCAAATCAACCTTTATGGTGGTCCCTTTGAAGATCATTTAGTCTATCGCGGGATCCCAAAATCGTGGGTGAAAGATAAAAGCAAAAGAAGGGCAAATCTAAATTATATGGATGTCACAACAAGAGATGATGAGATTGAAAATTTCAGTCAACCGCATTATGAATTTCTACATGAATGGAGGTTAAGCGATAATTTGGTTTTAAATAATACATTGTTTTACATCCGCGGTGTTGGATTTTGGGATATGGATGCTTCATGGGCTGATACAATTTATTTTCGTCTTTCAAGTCCATATGCGTTGAAATATGGCTTTTCAACATCATCTCAAAATCCTGGTGAAGCTATAGCACGGTATTTCATTGATTTAAACCAATATGGGTGGTTGCCAAGGCTGATGCTTAAACATGATGGTGGGGAATTAACAATAGGTGCTGAATTTAGATTACACAGAGGACTTCATTGGGGAAAGATTGTATGGGCTCAAAATCTTCCAGAGAAGTTACCAAGTGATTACAAATTTTATCAATATAGGGGCGCAAAAGATATAATTTCGTATTATATTCACGAATTTTTCAAGCTAAAACCAAATTTGAAGTTGATGGCGAGTTTGCAATTTGTTTACAATAGATACAGAGTTTATAACGAAAAGGAATTTTATGATTACGATTTGGGCAAATGGGTAAGCAATGAGTTTACAGTTCCGTTTTACTTTTTGAACCCGAAAATTGGGGTAAGTTATGATTTAACAAAGAATATAAACATATTCGGTAGTTTCTCAATTACAAGTAGAGAGCCAAGCAGAAGAGATTTATATGACGCAAGTGATGGGCATTGGTATCCGTGGGGCAAGAGACCAAATTTTGAAGTCAGACCAGATGGAAGTTATGATTTCACAAAGCCACTTGTTAAACCAGAGCGACTTTTTGACCTTGAATTTGGAGGTGGCTATTTTTCCGATAATTATAAGTTTACCGCAAACTTCTATTATATGGATTTCAAAGATGAACTTGTGAAAAGCGGACAATTGAATATATTTGGTGATCCAATTGTTGGGAATGCCGAAAAAACGAGACATGTCGGGGTTGAATTAACATTTGAACTGAAAGATTTGTTAATCAATGGATTTGAAATAAGTGGTAATGCGACAATAAGTAGAAATAAAATTATAAAGCATGGAGTTTATGTGTGGAAAAATCCATATACGGGTGAAAAATATTCAACTCCACGAAGAATTCCACTTGATGGTAAAAGAATCGCAGGTTTTCCTGATAATATGGCTTCATTGAGAATTTCATATAGAAAAAGTGGGCTGTTTATTTCAATCCTTGGGAAGTATGTTGGGGATTTCTATACAGACAATTTCAACCTCATTCCGTCAAATAATGTTAACCGCATAGATAGGAAAGTTGATGCTTATACGGTTTTTGATTTAACAGCGGGGTATAAGATTGATAAGGTTTTGAGTTTTAAAAATGTTGAGCTTAAGCTTCAAGTAAATAATCTATTTAACGCACTTTATGCGGGTTCTGGTGTTGGCGATGAGTTTTATCCTGGGGCTGAGCGAAATTATTTTGTAGGTATTGGGTTTGAATTTTAAATTTTAATTGTTATGAAATGGGGGTGCATGAGCCCCCGTTTGCTTAAAATTTATATGAGGTGGTTTTGAAAGCAATTTTAATATGCAATGGAAATGCTCCTTCAGAGAGTTTTTTAAAGAAAATTGTTAAAAATTATAACTCTGTTGCTTGTGCAGATGGCGGAGCTAATTTAGCATACAGATTTGGGATTCAACCTGATTTTATAATTGGAGATCTTGATTCAATTGAGAAAAATGTAAAGGATTTCTTCAAGAGAAAGGGCGTTGAAATTATATACGATTCAGATCAAAACAGCACGGACATTGAAAAGGCTGTTAAGTTTTTAATTCATCGGGGATATGTCAGCATTGATATAATATCAGCGATTGGAGATAGGCTTGATCATAACCTTGGGAATTTAAGTGTGCTTGTTAATTACCATGGAAGGGCAAGGTTGAAAATAATTGATGAAAAAACTGAAGTATTTTTTGCAACTGGGAAATTTTCGTTTAAAGCCAATAAGGGTGACATTATTTCACTTATTCCACTTGGTAGGAAGGTTTTCATTTCAAAAACAATTGGATTAAAATTTAAACTTCAGAATGAGAGTTTAATTTTCAGTGGGAGAGGAGTAAGTAATGTTGCAACTGCGAAAAGGGTTTTAATTCATGTGAAGCGTGGCGGAGTGTTTGTCATTAGAAAATTAAACACCTTGGAACTATGAGAGTTAATTTTGCTATAGAGGATATTATCCTGATTGTGTTGTATTTTGTCAGCGTTCTTTATATTGGTTTTAGAGCAAAAAAGAGCGACAATAATGATGCAGTTGAGGAATATCTGCTTGCTGGGAGAAGCTTAACTCTTCCGATGTTTGTTGCAACGCTTGTCTCAACCTGGTATGGCGGGATTCTTGGAGTTGGTGAATTTACATACAAGCATGGTTTGGCTGTTTGGTTTGTTTTTGGATTACCATATTATGTTTTCGGAGCTATTTTTGCATTTGTTCTTGCAGGGAAAGTCCGAAGATCAAAACTTTTTACTATTCCCGATAGGCTTGCTCAGGTATATGACAGAAGGACATCATTTTTGGGGACGATTTTAACTCTTATTCTTGTCACACCCGCTCCTTATTTTTTGATGCTTGGAGTTCTTTTTCAGATTATTTTTGGGGTTGATTTGAAATTAAGCATTGTGATAAGCACGCTTCTTTCGGTAAGTTATCTTTTTGCTGGTGGATTTAGGGCGGATGTTTATACGGATATTTTTGAGTTTTTTCTCATGTTTGTTGGCTTCAGCTTGATAATTCCATTTGCTATTGTAAAGTATGGGGGCATTAACTTTATCGTTTCAAATGTTCCAAGGGAGGTATTGACATTGACAGGCGGGAATTCAATTCAGTATATAATTGCCTGGTTTTTAATAGCGGTTTGGACACTTGTTGATCCTGGTTTTTATCAGAGATGCTATGCGGCAAGAGATGAGAGGACGGCTAAATATGGAATTCTTATTTCAATTTTGTTTTGGATGATTTTTGATTTCATGACTATGACAGCGGGGCTTTATTCCAGGGCGATATTGCCTGGGCTTGAGCAACCGCTTATGGCTTATCCTTTACTTGCTGAGGTTGTTTTGCCAAAGGTTGCGAAAGGTTTGTTTTACATCGGGATGCTTGCAACGATTATGTCAACCTTAAACACGCTTGTTTTTATTTCGGCAGTTACAATTGGTAATGATATAATTTGGAAGCTAAAGAAAACCCATAATGAAGTAAACAAGATAAACTTTTACACAAGGATAGGGCTTATTATAACATCTGTGTTATCAATTTTGCTTGCGATTTACTTTCCTTCAGTTGTTGACCTTTGGTATATAATTGGGACTTTGACGATACCTGGGCTTTTGATACCAGTTATCACAAGTTATTTTGAGAGTTTAACTCCAAGTCCAAGGCATGCATTTTTGATCATGGTTTCAGGTTTTACTTGTTCGTTTGTTTCATTTGTTATCGGTCAAGTTTTTAAAACGCCCTCTGGTGAGCCTATTTATCCGCTTGGGCTTGAGCCGATGTTTCCGGGGTTAATTGTATCTTTTCTGGTTTATGTGCTTGGGAAACTTAGGGATAAAAATTTGTTTTTTAGACCTGAAAATGTTATTTTTACAAACAAAAAATTGAAAATTTAAAGGTAGGTTCCTAAAAATGGCTCGTTTTGATGTGATTGTAAACAAGACATTTTCGCCGAAAAAGGAGGAAGTTATCAATCAAAGAAAGTGGTATTTAATTGATGCGGAGGGTCAAACCCTTGGCAGGTTAGCCAGTAATATCGCCAGAATTTTAAGAGGAAAACATAAACCGATTTTTTCACCGCATGTTGATTGTGGTGATTTTGTTGTTGTGATCAATGCTGAGAAAATCAAGGTCACCGGGAAGAAAGAGGAGAAGAAATTTTACTTTAGCCATTCTGGTTATCCAGGCGGTGAAAAGTTTGAAAGTTTGCGTGACCTTTTAAAAAGGAAACCCGAATGGGTTCTGTGGCATGCAGTTAAGCTCATGCTTCCGAAGAATCGGCTTGCGAGGAAAATGATAAAAAAACTCAAAATTTACGCTGGACCTGAGCATCCTCATCAAGCGCAAAAACCAGAACCAATACCAGAAGAATTGCTTTTAAAGTAAAACAAAATCTTAGGGTTCAAAGATATGGCTGTAATTTCATATGATGCTGTTGGGAGAAGAAAAACATCCGTCGCAAGGGTTCGCTTGATCCCTGGCACAGGGAAGATAATTGTAAATAAAAGGGAGTTTGAGAATTATTTCCCAATTGAGGCACATAGGGTTGATGTAGTTCAACCTCTTGTTGTGACAAATACACTTGGGCAATTTGATGTGATCGCAAATGTTAAGGGCGGTGGCTTAACAGGTCAAGCAGGCGCAATTCGGCTTGGGATAGCCAGAGCCCTTTTAAAAGTTGATGAAACATATAGAAAAATTTTAAGACAGTATGGACTTTTGACTAGAGACCCGAGGATGGTTGAGCGTAAGAAGTATGGACAGCCAAAGGCAAGAAAAAGATTCCAATTCTCAAAGAGATAAACTTAATAATTACACATACTCTCCGAGTCCCATATTAAATGGGATAATCTTTGCGGAGGTGTTCGGAATTTGCTCCGAATCCCGCAAAGATGTGAGGAGAGTAGAGGATAAACCAAAAACAAAAATGGAGGAAAAATTTTTATGCCGAGAGTTGAGCTTCAGCAGTTACTTGAAGCGGGAGTTCATTTCGGGCATTTAACCCGCCGGTGGAATCCGAAGATGAAACCGTTTATTTTTATGGAGAAAAATGGTATTCACATTATTGATTTGAAAAAAACCCAAGAATATCTTGATATCGCTTGTGAAGAAGTTAAAAAGATTATATTGCAAGGGAAGCAGGTTCTATTTGTTGGTACAAAAAAACAGGCGAGGGAAATTATAAGAACCGAAGCCGAGAGAGCTGGGATGCCCTATGTAATTGAGAGATGGCTTGGTGGAACTTTGACGAATTTCGTCACAATAAGAAAAAGCGTTAAGAAATTGCAGAACATTGAGAAAATGGAAGCAGATGGCACAATTGATGAATTAACGAAAAAAGAAAGATTGAGAATCCTACGTGAAAAAGAGAAATATCAAAAGATCCTTGGCGGTATAAGAGATATGGTGACATTGCCGGGGGCAATTTATGTGGTTGACATTAAGAAAGAACATATTGCGGTTTCAGAAGCAAGAAAATTAAATATCCCAATTTTTGCAATGCTTGATACGAATTGTGATCCCGATTTGGTTGATTATCCGATACCTGCAAACGATGACGCAATTAAATCAATTCAACTTATCACAAAAGTTTTCACTGACGCAATTCTTGAAGCCAAAACGGTTATTGAATCTGAAAGATCTCTTGTTGAAGCTGAACGAAAATAAAAACAAAAATTTGAAGGGCTGAAAAATGGAAATAACCCTTGAGCAAATAAAAGCGCTACGCGAGAAAACCGGAGCAGGTATAATGGATTGCAAAAAAGCACTTATGGAAACAAATGGAGATATTGAGAAAGCAATAGAATATCTAAGAAAGAGAGGTGCATCTGTTCTTGAGAAACATGCAAACAGGGAAACGAAACAGGGACTTATTGAAGCTTATATACATGCAGGTGGAAGAGTTGGCGCAATTGTTGAAATTAACTGTGAGACTGATTTTGTCGCAAGGACTGAGGAATTTAAACAGTTGGCTCGTGATATAGCAATGCAAATAACAGCAATGAACCCAAAGGTTGTTAGCAGAGAGCAATTGCCTGAAGAAATAGTGAAAAAGGAATTTGAAATTTATAAAGAGCAGGCACTTGCAGAGGGTAAACCTGAAGATGTAGCAGAAAAAATCGCGCAGGGAAAACTTGAGAAGTTCTTTGAGGAAGTGTGTCTACTTGATCAACCATTTATAAAAGATCAAGGCAAAACCGTGAGAGATTTGATCCATGAAGCTGCTGCTAAGTTTGGTGAAAACATAGTGATAAGGCGATTTGTGAGATATTACCTTGGGGAAAGCGTTGAGAGATAAAAAGGTCTCAGGTTTCTCTGAGACCTTTTTTTATGCTTGAAAATAAAAATCTAAGTCAAAATGCCTCAACAACCAGTTTATAAAAGAATTCTTCTAAAGGTCAGTGGGGAAGCTTTAATGGGAGATCGCGGATATGGAATTGATCCAGTGGTTTTGAATAGATTCGCTGATGAAATTAAAGAAGTTCATGAACTTGGTGTTCAAATTGGAATTGTCATAGGCGGTGGCAATATATATAGGGGAGTTGATGCAGTTGCTGAGGGAATTGATAAAGTTGTCGGGGATCAAATGGGTATGCTTGCGACCGTTATTAATGCACTTGCTTTACAGAGCGTTCTTGAGAAAAAAGGTGTTATGACGCGACTTCAAACCGCGATTGTGATGGAGCAGATAGCAGAACCATTTATAAGAAGAAGAGCAATAAGACACCTTGAAAAGGGTAGGATTGTTATATTTGCCGCTGGGACTGGAAACCCCTACTTTACAACAGATACAGCTGCAGCGTTGAGGGCAATTGAGATAAAAGCTGATGTCATTTTGAAAGGAACTCGGGTTGATGGAATTTATGACTCTGACCCTGAGAAAAATCCTTCCGCCGTAAAATTTGACCAAATTTCTTATCTTGATATTTTAAAACTTGACCTGAAGGTTATGGATTTAACAGCCATTACACTTTGTCGTGAAAATAGTCTACCGATAATAGTTTTTAACATGAACACACCTGGAAACCTTAAGCGTATAGTTCTTGGGGAAAATGTTGGAACAAAAGTTGTACATGTAAATGAGGTTTCCTCAGAAAGGTAAAAACAAAGTGGTTTTAAGCCATGGGCACGCCATCAACAATACCTGAAATACTTAAAGATGCTGAAGAAAGGATGAAAAAATCGGTTGAGATAACAAGGCAGGAACTCGCAAGGATAAGAACTGGCAAGGCAACAACCGCTTTACTTGACGGAATTAAGGTAGATTATTATGGACAGCATTTACCTATTAACAAGGTTGCAACCGTAAGCGTAACTGATCCACATACCTTGACCGTCACACCTTGGGACAAATCTCTGATACCTGTAATTGAAAAAGCAATACTTACATCCGACCTTGGATTAAATCCGACAAATGATGGCAATGTTATACGAATTCCAATCCCACCTTTAACCGAGGAGAGGAGGAAGGAAATTGTTAAACTTGTTAGGAAATTCGGGGAAGAGGGAAAGGTTGCGATAAGAAATGTTAGAAGAGATGCAAACGAGCATTTGAGAAGAATTGAAAAGGAGCAACATATCTCAGAAGATGAAAGAAAAAGAGCGGAAGAGCAGGTTCAAAAGTTAACAGATAAATATATAAAGGAAGTTGATCTGCTTCTTGAGCAGAAAGAAAAGGAGATAATGAGCTTTTAAAGATTTATTTTATGTCCCCATCCAAAAAAACGATAAGAGAGCAAATTTTATCAATTCGGAACTCACTTGATCCAGATGAAGCAAGAAAGAAAAGCAGATTGATTTTTCAAAATTTAAAAACCTTGTCAGTTTTTAACGACGCAAAAACAGTTCATACCTATGTTTCTTCAAAAAAGAATGAGGTTGATACAATTGAAATTATAAGTTATCTTCTCTCTTCAGGGAAAAAGGTTGTTGTCCCTGTGGTTGATAAAGAGAAAAAAATCTTGAGGAATTCGGAATTAAAAAGTTTGACCAATCTTAAAAAATCAACATTTGGAATTCTTGAACCAGAGGAAATAATAGATGTTGATATAAATGAAATTGATCTCGTTCTTGTGCCAGCGATTGCGGTTGATAGGGTTGGAAATCGTATAGGTTTTGGCGGTGGGTATTATGATAAATTTTTAAGTCAGGTGAGTTGTCCGAAAATTGCTCTCGTTTACAATTTTCAAATTGTTGATGAGATAAAACCGTCACAAAATGATATTCCGGTTGATTTTATAGTTACCGAAACTGAAATTATAAATTGCGGGCGCATGAAACAATGAGGTGTAAAGCGCCGTATTTAACAGTAAAAACCAACAAAAGTTAATTTAAAAATGAAGCGACTTTACAAATCAAAGCGTGATAGAATCATTGATGGTGTTTGCGGTGGGATTGGGGAATATCTTGGAATTGACCCAGTTATCGTTAGGATAATTTTCATTCTTCTTTTCTTTATGGGTGGTATTGGTTTATTACTTTACATTGCTGGTATGTTGATAATTCCAGTAAATCCTGAGCATAAAGAAGAAAAATTTAAACCCGAAGAAAAAACACAAACCTCAGGTAGAGGTATACTTTTTATATTCGGTGTGATTTTAATAATTATTGGATTGGGTTTGTTGCTTGAAAACTTGGGATGGCCGTTCTGGCGCTTTTTTAAAATCGGATTTAATTATGCTTTTCCCGTTTTTCTTATTGCGATTGGGCTGTTTTTAATAATAAATTATGCGCGTAAGAAGCAGGACAGCCAACTTGCTAAAATAGAGGAAGAAAAAACTCAAAATGAAACAGAGTTGGAGAACATGAAACGACTTTTTAGATCAAGGAAAAATCGGATGATATTTGGTGTGTGTGGGGGGCTTGGTGAATATCTTAACACAGATCCAACGGTTGTAAGAATCCTTTGGGTTATACTTGCTATATCCTCGCTTGGAATTGCTGTATTGCTTTATCTTATCATGGCCATAATTGTCCCAGAAGAGCCAGCGGTTTAAGCAAGGTTAAGCACCATAAGTTTAAGTTCCGTCATTTCTTCAATTGCATATTTCAAGCCTTCACGACCAAATCCGCTATCTTTAACCCCTCCATAGGGCATATGATCAATTCTATAAGTTGGATAATCGTTTATTATCACACCTCCAACATCAATTTTCTCAAATGCGTAAAAAATTTTTTTGATATTATTTGTGAAGATCCCTGCTTGAAGTCCATATCTTGAATTGTTGACCATTTGAATTGCTTCTTCAAATGAATCATATTTTTCAAGGGTTACAACTGGAGCAAATACTTCTTGGCAACTTACCTTCATATCTGGCTTAACATCAATTAGGATGGTTGGTTCATAAAATGTGTAATTTCTTTTCCCACCTGTTAAGATTTTAGCCCCATTTTTGACTGCTTCGTTAACCCAATTCTCTGTTTTTATTGCTGCATTTTCATCAACAAGCGGACCAACTATTGTATCTGGTTCAAATGGATTGCCAACTTTTAATTTTTTTGTTTCCTCAACAAAGCGTTTTTCAAATTCAGGGTAGATATCTTTGTGAACATAAATTCTCTGGACAGCTATACAGGATTGCCCTGCTTGACCGAAAGAGCCAAGGGCGATTCTTTTAACAGCGAAGTCAAGGTTAGCATCTGGTTCAACCACAACTGCAGCATTTCCACCGAGTTCAAGTGTGACCTTTTTCTTTCCAGCTATATTTTTTAATCTCCAACCAACCTCGCTACTCCCTGTAAATGTAACCATTTTTATTCGTTCATCTCTTACGAGAAGCTCAATTTCATCAGATTTGCAAGGGACGAGGTTAAATCCACCAGCTGGATAACCAGATTTTTCAATTATTTCAGCAAGCATTATGCTCACGATGGGTGCTTGAGAAGATGGTTTTAGAATTATTGCATTTCAGCTTGCTATCGCTGGGGCAACCTTATGGGCAACAAGATTCAGCCGGACGTTGAACGGAGTTATAGCAAGTATGATTCCGATTGGAAATCTTTAAACAAGCCCTAATCTTTTTTCTGAATGAGATGCTAAATCGAGTGGTATGATTTCACCGTTAATTCTTTTTGCTTCCTCGCTTGCGATTTTGAATGTGAAAATTGCTCTATCAACCTCTGCTCGCGAGAAAGTTATTGGCTTTCCCATTTCCCTTGTTATCATCTGGGCAAAATCTTCACGGCGTTTTGCTATTTCATTTGAGATAAATTCAAGTATTTCAGCTCTTTTGTGGGATGGGATTTCTTTTGTTTTTTCAAAAGCGTTTTGCGCTGAGATGACAGCATCTTCAAGATCATCTGGCGAAGCAAGATAAACTTCGCCAGCAATTTCCCCGTTGAAGGGGCTTTTGATTTGGATTTTTCTTGGAGAAGTTCTCCATTCACCATTGATGAAAAATTTATATTCAGTGACCATGGCTGTAGATGTGTTAATTTTATAACTCAAGAATTTCTTTTATCTTCTGAACGACATCTTCAAGGTTTATTAATATTCTTTGACCCGACTTTCTTATCTTTATTTCAACCTGGTTATTTTTTAAATTTCTCTCGCTTACAATTACCTGCAAAGGCATTCCAAGTAGATCAGCGTCTTTAAACTTAAACCCAGGGCTTACATCCATTCTATCATCATAAATTGTTTCAATTTTTTCCCTGTTGAATTTTTCATAAAGTTTATCAGCTGTTTCAACGACAACTGGGTTTTCTGTATTTACAGATATTAGATGAACATGAAATGGTGCGATCGCTTTATCCCAAATTATCCCATTTTCATCATGATTTTGTTCAATATGACAGGCGATTATTCTTTCAACGCCGATGCCGTAACTTCCCATAATTATTGGTTTTTCTTGTCCATTCTCATCAAGAAAGGTTGCTTTCATTGATTCAGAGTATTTCGTTCCAAGTTTAAATATGTGTCCAATTTCAATCGCATTGACAATTCTTAACGGATTTCCGCAGTTGACACAGGGTTCACCCGCTTCAACTTTTCTCAAATCAAAATATCCATCAACTTTGACATCTCGTTCCATATCAATGTTTGCTATGTGATAGTCGTCTTTATTTGCTCCACTTATTAAGTTATTTGCCCCTTTCAATCGGGCGTCAGCTATAATTTTAAAGTTTTTCAATCCAATTGGTCCAATTGAACCTGCATTAGCTCCTGTTAAATTTTTTAATTCATCTGGTTCCATTGGAGTTATTTCACCGCCACCAAGTGCTTTTAGAAGTTTTGCTTCAACAAGTTGGTCATTGCCGAGCATTAAAATCAAGACAGGTTGTCCATTATGTTTGTAGACAAGCGATTTAGCCAGTATATCTGTTGGGACATTTAAAAATTGAGCCAGTTCATTTATCGTTCTAACATTTGGGGTATAAATTTCTTCAAGTGGTTTGCTTTCGGGATATCTTTTTGCTGGTGGAACGTTTGATTGAGCTATTTCTGTATTTGCAGCATAACCACATTTATCACATAAAACAACGGTATCTTCTCCATATGGTGATTCAACCATAAATTCTTCAGATGCGGAGCCACCCATTGCTCCAGTTGAAGCACCAACGATGAAAAATTTTAGCCCACACCTTGTGTAAATTTTTATGTATGCTTGTTTATGAAGTTCGTAAGATTTATCAAGCCCTTCCCATGAGGCATCAAGACTGTATGAATCTTTCATTATAAATTGTCTTCCTCTTATAACTCCACTCCTTGGGCGAGGTTCATTTCTAAACTTAGTTTGAATTTGATACCATATCTGGGGTAAATCTTTATACGATTTTATATGGTGCTTTGCGATAAGGCAAATAACCTCTTCATGTGTAGGTGCCAAAACAAGAGGTCTATTTTTCAATTGAAAGATCACATCACCGAAATCGCGTAATCTACCAGTTTCCTCCCATAGTTCAATTGGATTTAAAGCAGGAAGGTGAAATTCTTGCCCACCAATAGCATCCATTTCTTCGCGAATTATTTGCATAACTTTTTTTGCAACTCTCCATCCAAGTGGAAGAAAAGAATAAACTCCGGCTGCAAGTGGTCGAACAAGTCCGGCTCTTATCATCAACTTATGGCTTGGCATGGTTGCATCAGAAGGATCTTCTTTCAAAGTTGGAACAAACCCAGAAGATAACCTCATTTAGGGTCTTATTTTTGTTTTTAAATTGTAATATTTTTTCAAATTTTACTAATTGCGAAGAAAAAATCAAAGAATGGGGCTCAACCAACTTTTGTTTGGAGATGCCATACAAGGTATAAAAGCACAAGCGT
>Ga0105163_1000715_pt1 | contig 19176 bp, 16 predicted proteins | sample JNZ110809AmetaG_FD_81531 | JGI IMG/M metagenome (GOLD analysis project Ga0105163, IMG submission 81531) | Hot spring microbial communities from Jinze hot spring, China to study Microbial Dark Matter (Phase II) - JNZ 110809A | ecosystem: Environmental > Aquatic > Thermal springs > Hot (42-90C) >... | reverse complement strand
TTATTACACCGAGGACATTTTCAGGTCCAAGTGCTTCAGCAGAAAGGTAAGCCGAAACGGCTGAGTCAACACCTCCAGAAACGCCGATGACTCCTTTTTAAGCCCGAACCTTGTTGTTTCTTTTCTAATGAAATCAACCAAAATTTTTCGGACTATTTTCATATTAAGCTTTAAATTCTTCGCTTTTTCAAGTATCTCCATTTTTGCCTTCTTTTTGTTTTAAAATGTCAGTTTTTTAAGATTCAACTAAACTTACTTTATTTTTACTTTTCTTGTAAATTCTACCGCATTTTCCACACGAGGCTTTTCCTTTTTTAAAATTCAACTTTTCACCGCATTCACATACCCAACCACTTAACTTTGCGGGGACGCCAGTTACAATTGCATAATCTGGAACATCTTTTGTTACGACAGCTCCTGCGCCGATCATTGCCCATTTTCCAATTGTTATTCCGCAAAGAATTGTTGCATTTGCCCCAATTGTTGCTCCTTCTTTCACAAGTGTCGGAATCCATTTTCCTCCTTTGGGATATTTTGCTCTTGGGTTTAGGTCGTTTGTAAATACGGCTGATGGTCCAACGAAGACATAATCCTCAAGCGTTACAAGGTCATAAACCGAGACATTGTTTTGGAGCTTTACGCCATTTCCAAGCACTGCTCTTGATCCAATGAAACAGTTTTGTCCAATTATACAATTTTTCCCGATTTTTGCACCTTTCATTATATGTGAAAAGTGCCATATTTTTGTCCCTTCGCCTATCTCACATGGTTCGTCAATTATTGCTGTTTCATGGGCATAGAATTTTTTATCCATCTTTAAGGTCATTCCATTATTTTGTAATGATTTCACCGCAAGCTCAAGGACTTTAAGGACATTCAAAGCTTCGTATCCATCCGTTAAAGGTTTTGTTCTTTTGTTAACACACTCAATAAAGTGGATGCATGCGTTTTTTAATGGTTCTTCATTTGGGATTTCAATTATTTCTGGGTTTGCTTTTTTAGCTATTGGTAGATTGCCTTCCCATTCAATTTTGTGGGAATAGAGGACGAGCTTATCTTCAGGTTCGGTATCATCAAAAACAGCCATTTTTTTTGTTCCGATGACGATAAGTTTCTGTTCTTTGTATGGATGAAGCCAGCTGACGAAGATGTGAGCCCTTATGTCGTTTTTGAATTCAAGATATGTTAAAGTGATATCGCATGGAATTTTGGGGTTTGTTTTTTTATCGGCGTCATTGGAGAAAAGATAATTTTCCCCAACGGATAAAATTTTGTTTGGCATTTCTCCTATGATTGAAAGTATAAGCGAAACATCGTGTGGTGCAAAGCTCCACAATATGTTTTCTTCTTTTCTAAATTTGCCGAAATTTAATCTATTTGAGTAGATGTATTTTATCTCACCAATTTCTCCAGATTGAATTAATTTCTTTAATTTTACGATAGCGGGATGATATTGAAGGACATGGTCAACCATAAGAATCAGATTTTTCTCCTCGGCGATTTTCACAAGTTCAATGGCATCTTCAAGTTTTAGTGCAAGCGGTTTTTCAACGAAAACATCTCTTCCAGATAAGAGGAAAATCTTGGCGAGTTCAAAGTGCGTCTCTGATGGTGTAGCGATTGCGACTGCTTTTATATCTGGGTCATTTATAACTTCATCAATTGAAGTTGTATATTTTGCTGGGAATTTATTTTTTAGTTCGTCAAAATTTGTTCTGTTGATATCGCACACGGTTTTTAAAGCGCCGATCTCAAAAAAATTTCTCACAAGATTTTTGCCCCAACTTCCAGAGCCGATGACGGCGACGAATTTTTCCATTTTTATTCAGGAAATTTATTTAAAATCAAATTTATAAGAGTTGACCTGATGAAACCACTTTGAATTCCAAAAAGTGATGGGACGGGATAAAATTTGATTTCGTATTTTTCTTTTATTTTTGCTTTTTCTTTAGCGAAATCAATTGCCCTTTTTAACCCGCCAAGTTCGTCAACAAGTTTTAAATTCAATGCCTGTGTTCCTGTGTAAACTTTTCCCTGTGCTAATTTTTCAACTTCATCAAGTGTCATGTTTCTGTTCTCTGCGACTTTTTGTTTAAAGTTAAGGTAAGTATATTGAAGTGCGTTATCAATGCCTTTTCTTTCAATTTCGGTCCAGTGCCTTGTGGTTGAGAACATATCAGAATGTTCGCCTTTTTTATAAGTTTCAATTTTTATTTTCATGTTTTCATAAAGTTTTTCAAGCACAGGTTTTGAATAAACAACCCCGATGCTCCCTGTTAAAGTTGCTGGATTTGCAAAAATTCTATCCGAGCTGCACGCAACATAATAGCCTCCGCTTGCTGCAACATTTCCAAATGAAATTATAACTGGTTTCTTTTTTCTTGCTTCCTTCAATGCAGTGTAAATTTCATTTGAAGCAAGTGCAGAGCCACCGCCACTGTTAACTCTCAAGACTATCGCTTTTACGCTTTTATCTTTTACAGCAGAATTGATTTGTTTGACAACTGTTTCAGAACCTGTTAATCTCTCATCAAGAAGTGGAAATGGTAAAGGTGGTTGACTTTCACCTGTTACAATTGCGCCGTGGACTCCGATGACGGCAATTTTGGGTATCACGCCCCATGTTTTATCCCAGTATCTTCTTTTGTCAAGTTTTATCAGGTTAACATTTTCATCATCACGGTTGTTTGCAAGTTTATTTATCAATCTTTTAGCTTCGCTGTAGAAACCAATTTCATCAATAAGCCCGATTTCTTTAGCTCTTGGTGGTATCATTCCACCTGAAATCTCTTCAATGAGTTCTTCTGTAAAGTTTATATTTCTTGATCTTGAAATTTGTTCTATCATTTGTTTGTGAATTTCTTCAACAAGGGATTTTATCAGTTCGGCTTGATTTTGTGTTGCTGAATCCGTGTAAATTGAGTGGAAGGTTGATTTGTATTCCCCTGCGGTCATTGCGTCCCATTCAATTCCAAATTTTTCAAAAAAGCTTTTCAATCTTGATACATCTATAACGGCGCCATATCCGACGATCATACCTTCGGGAGCTATGACGATTTTATCAGCGATGCTTGCAAGGTAAAGCTCATTAACCCCAACCATTTCACCGCCAAGGTAAGCGACAACAGGTTTACCTGCTTTCTTAACTTTTTTTACCGCTTCAGCAAGTTCCTGCGTCAGTCCTTCAAGTTCGTAAAGTTTAACTTCGCCATTAAATGGATAAATTTTAAGCAAAAGCCCATTTATATCCCTATCATCCGCTGACCTTTCAATTTCATTGATGATGTCGTGCACGCTTTTCCTTGGTTTTGAAAGGAGTGAGGGTTGTTCTTTATAATCTGGCATGATTCCACGAATTTCAATTTCTGCTATTTTTTTAATTGGATATGCAAATGTTGGCATCACTTCCCGGGCGAAAAAGGCAGATGCGGTTGCTTTTGTGTTTGAGTTGTCGGGATTTGTAAAAATTTTTATCCCAATGTTTTGGAGGTTTATTGAAAATCCGAAAATGAAAGTTTTTTTATCAGAGAAAGTTTTTGAATTGTCAAGCATAGCAAAAAGATTGAAGCCGTTTATTAGTTTAAATTCAGCACCAATTTTAAAGTTTTTAATTTTTTGTTTTTCTTTGATGAAAATGTCGGATGAAAGAGTTAAAATATCATTTCCAAGTGGGCGAATTCCAAATCCAGCGATGTAACTTTTTTCAAGAGGTGTGCTTTGAAAATGTTTTCCTGTTAAGTTATAAGCGGTTAAAGAAAGTGAAATGAAATTAAACGGTCTTGAGATAATCCCAGCATTTATGGCTGTTTTAAACCTTTCATCGTTGATTTTAAAGTAATCAAAACCAAGCCCAAGTGCAAGCTCTTCTGTTCCAAATCCAGTTGAAGTTGAGATCAAAAGCGATGTTTTCTCCTGTATCTTTGTTCTTTTTAGTGCAAAACCAAATCGCATCGTTTGAAGGTAAAACCCAGCGTCATAATTTTTGAGTGATAATTTCCCCGATGGTGAAAGATAAAGGGAGAAATTTGTTTGGTGTTTAAAACCCAAGCTCGCTGGATTAAGTCGTAAGGCTTCTGAACCTTCTGATGTTGCTGTAAAAAGATATCGTTCAAGGTTTGGCAAATATAAATTTTGGGCAACTGTGATGGCGGTTGTTAAAATTAAAACAACAAGAAGTTTTGCCTTCATTGAGAAAACCTATTTTTATTTTCCTTTGGTTCAAAGTTAAGCAAAGAAAAAAAGATATTCAATTTTTAAAATGCGATATCTTTTGATTAGATTTAATGAAGTAAAAATAAGATTTGTCTCAAATCTATGGAGGATAGAAAACTCAAATACGGTGAGGAAGCGATACTTAATGCACAACTTGAGACATGGGAGAATCCTTATCCCGATAGGGATTATAAGATTGAGATAACTTTTCCAGAGTTCACATGCCTTTGTCCGAGGTCTGGTTATCCTGATTTTGCGACAATAAAAATAGTTTATATTCCAGACAAGTATATCGTTGAGCTTCGTTCTCTTAAACTTTACCTCAATAAGTATAGGAATGAGTATATTTCGCATGAGGCAGCAACAAATAAAATTTATGATGATCTTGAAAAGCTCTTAAAGCCGAGGTTTCTTGAGGTGGTTGGTGATTGGAATCCAAGGGGTAATGTGAAGACGATCATAACTGTTTCATCAAAGGACAAACAATTGGTTAAATAATTAGACTGCTGTTAAGACCAGTTTCCCATTTTCAACGCCTTTAAAGCTCAAAACTTTATCGGTTATCTTTTTTAATTCGCCAGCTTTTCCTTTCATTATTATAACCTCAAGGCAATGGTCTTTATCAATGTGGATGTGTGTCGTTGAAATTATCATATTGAAATGTTCATGCTGGAAGTCTGTTAGCTTCTCCTCAAGTTCTCTTTTGGTGTGGTCGTATATAAATGAGAATATTCCGAAGCAGGGTTGATCTTTCTCAATTGCCTGTTCAACGAGTTTTTCTCTGATGAGGTCTCTTATAGCTTCGGATCTATTTGTATAGCCTTTTTGATGTATAAGTTTATCAAACTTTTCAAGCAGTTCATTTTCCATTGAGACGCCGAATCTAACAATCTGTTTATTTTCCTTCATTTTTATTAAGTCCTTTTTTTATTACCTCAAGCATTTGTTTATGGATCAAGCCGTTGCTTGCGACCACTCCTTTTGTGTAGATGCTGAATTTATTACCGTAGAAATCGGTCACTGTTCCACCGGCTTCTTCAATTATTATTTTTCCAGCTGCAACATCCCAGGGGTTTAGATTAACTTCCCAGAAGCCGTCAAGTCTTCCGCAGGCTACATAGACGAGGTCAAGCGCAGCTGAACCTAATCGTCTTATTGCTTGTGCAGACATCAGGAAATTGACAAAGTGTTCAATGCAATTATCAGGATTTTCCTTTACATTGTATGGGAAACCTGTTGCAAGCATGCTTTTTATAAGTGTGTCTGTTTTTGAGACGGAAATTTTTTTCCCATTGAGGAAGGCACCTTTACCTTTTTCAGCATAAAATAGTTCGTCAAGGTTTGGGTCGTAGACAACCCCAAGTATTACATCGCCTTTATATTCAAGCGCAATGGAGACGCAGAAAACGGGAAATGAGTGAGTATAATTTGTTGTTCCATCAAGTGGGTCAATTATCCATTTGTAATCGGATGTTTCGGTTGATGCACCGCTTTCCTCGGCGAGTATGCTGTGATGTGGGAATTTGCTTTTGATGAATTCAATTATTTTCCTTTCCGAAGCTTTATCAATTTCAGTGACAAGATTTATCTCTTCTTTTTTCCTTTCAACATTTTTTACCTTTCCAAGGTTCATTTTCAAAAATTTTCCGGCTTCTTTTGCGATTTCTATGGCGACATTTAGATAATCCATTCTGGGCTTAAGTTTTATTTTTAAAAATCAAGTTTTTTACTTTCCTCTGCTCCAGCGATTACAATTACACATTCCCCTTTTTTCTTTTTTTCAATAAAATAGTTCATCACCTCAATCACATTTCCTCTTATTATCTCTTCATCTGGCATCGTTAAATTGTAAGCAACACATATTTTTCTTTCAACGCCGAGGACTGCTCCTATATCTTCAAGCACAGGTATAATTCTATAAGGTGTTTCAAATATCACAGCTGTTCTTTGTTCACCTTTTAATTTTCTTAATTCTTGTCTTCTCTTTTCTCTTTTTTGAGGGAGCCATCCAAAGTAAACAAATTTTTCAATGTTAAATCCAGAAACTATCAAGGCAAGCAAAAGAGCGGAGGCACCTGGGATCGGAATAATTTTAATCCCCTCTCTTATTGCTCTTTTTACGAGAAGTGAGCCAGGGTCTGAGAAAACAGGAGTTCCAGCGTCGGAAATTAGTGCAACATTTTTTCCGGAATTTAAATCCTCTATGATTTTATCCACTTTTAAACTTTCGTTGTGCTCATTTAGTGTATCAAGTTCCTTTGGCTCTATTTGATAAGTTCCCAAGAGTTTTTTTCCTTCCCTTAATTCTTCGCAAACGATTACATCAACCTCTTTTAAAATTTTCAATGCACGAAGCGTTATATCATCTGGGTTTCCAATCGGTGTAGCAACAAGATAAAGCGTGCCTTTCAAAGGTGTTTCCATTGTTGATTTTTTAGTTTTATTTTTGCATAGTTTATTCGGAGTGTGATTTCAGAAAATGAGTTTATTAAATTTAATTTAAATCGTTCAAATTTTGAATTGTTTATTTTCCTTGCCAAGGAATAGGTTGAGTCAATTGTATAAACTGCGAATCTATGATAAACATTATCAAATTTTTCTCCATTTGTCAGTGCGTAAATTCCTTCGTAACCGCATTCAAGTGCAAGTTTTACAATTTTTTCGTTGTATCTGCTAAAAGGTGGGGCAAATGATTTAACATCTATGCCAAGATTTTTTTCAATTTCGTATTTTGAGCTTTCAAGTTCAAATTTAATTTTCTCTTCGTCAAGAAGAATCAAGGATACATGATTTGCTGAATGTGAGCCAATTTCCCAACCGTTGTCATGTAGAATTTTGAATTCTTTCCAATCAAGATGTTTAAATTTTATTCCGAAGCCGAAATCCCAAGTGTTGAATTTACCGACGAAATTTGAGATGACGAAAACAGTTGCTTTGAAATTATATTTTTTTAAAATCGGGAAGGCATAGTCAAATATGTTTTCATAGCCATCGTCAAAAGTTATGCAGATAAATTTCCCATCATCTAATTTTAAGTTTCTTGCTTCTGAAACTGTAAGTGATTTATATCCCTCCTTGTGAAGAAAATTTATATGTTTTTCAAATTGTTTTGGAGTGACCCTCGTTATTCCGAGTTCAAATTTTGAATCAACTTTATGATATGTTAGAATTGGTATGTTCATAACCCTGTGTGACCGAATCCACCCGATCCCCTTTTCGTTGAGTTGAGTTCGGTTGTTTCTTCCCATTCAACCTTTGCATACTTTGAAATTATCATTTGAGCAATTCTATCACCACGCTTGACGGTGAAGTTCTTCTTACCAAGGTTTATAAGAATGATTTTTATTTCACCACGGTAATCTGAATCAATTGTCCCAGGAGTGTTAAGTAGTGTTATACCATGATTTATTGCAAGCCCGCTTCTTGGTCTTATTTGTGCTTCATATCCTGGTGGAAGCTCAATTGCAATTCCGGTTGGAATAAGCACGATTTCTCCAGGTTTAATTGTTATTTCATCATCAAGATCAGCGTATAGGTCCATTCCCGCTGAACCTTCTGTTGCATACCGTGGGAGAGGTAGGTCATAATTTTGGCGAAGACGAATTATTTTCACTTTAATTTTTTCCATCTTTCAAACGATGAAAAATTTTAAAAAAGAGGGACGCAAAGGCGTCCCGTTGAAATTTAACTGTTACTTGATGACATTTATATAATGAACAAGTGAAAAATGTTTTTAAGAGAAATCTCATTTGATATTAAATAGTTGAGCAAACCAAGCTTCATGTAAGCTTTTGAGATAAAGGCCAAAAACAAGCGAAACGATTGACATAAGTTTTATGAGTATATTCATTGATGGTCCACTTGTATCCTTGAATGGGTCACCGACGGTATCTCCGACGACAGCTGCTTTGTGTGCTTCTGAGCCTTTTCCGCCAAAATTACCTGCTTCAATATATTTCTTTGCATTATCCCATGCACCACCTCCATTTGCCATAAAGAGAGCTACCATCACTCCACTTGCAATTGCTCCTGCAAGTAATCCACCAAGAGCTTCAGGACCAAGGATAATTCCGGTTAAAATTGGTGTAATGATTGCGAGAATCCCGGGTAAGAGCATTTCTTTTAAAGCGCCAGCAGTTGCGATATCAACACATCTTGCTGTATCAGGTTTTGCTTTTCCCTCAAGGAGTCCGGGGATTTCTCGGAATTGTCTTCTTACTTCTTCAACTATTTTGAACGCTGCTTTACCGACCGCTTCCATTGTAAGCGCAGCAAATAAGAAAGGCATCCCGGCGCCAATCAAAAGACCAATTACCGTATTAGCATGAGTTAAATCAATTTTTGTAAGCCCAACTGTTTGTGAATATGCTGTGAAAAGGGCAAGAGCGGTTAAAGCAGCTGAACCAATTGCAAAACCTTTTCCAATTGCAGCGGTGGTGTTTCCAAGGGCATCAAGCTTATCTGTTATCTTTCTTACTTCTGGTCCAAGGTGTGACATTTCAGCGATACCACCAGCGTTGTCGGCAATAGGACCATAAGCATCAACCGACATTGTTATTCCAATTGTTGCAAGCATTCCAACTGCAGAAATTGCTATTCCGTAAACTCCACCAGTTGCATACGAGATTAAAATTGCTATGGCTATAGCAAGGACAGGATAAGTGGTGCTTTTGAAACCTACAGCTATTCCTGTAATTATGTTTGTTGCTGCGCCTGTTGTAGCTGATTGAGCAATTGATTTTATTGGTGAGCCTGAGGTATAGTATTCGCTTAAAAGTCCAATGGCAATCCCTGCGAAAACGCCGGAGACAATTGCCCAAAACGGATTTAGCGCTCCAACAAGATTTTTAACGATGAAGTATGAAAAAACAATAAGTAAACCTTCAGCGACAAATGTTGAATATCTCAATGCCTTTTGAGGGTCAATGTTTTGAAAGATCCTGATTGAAAGCGAAGCAAGAAAAGATGCTATTGTCCCGAATGTTATAATCAGAAGTGGTAAAAGCATCCAGTTTTCTTTATTTGGAACAGCGAGAGTTGAACCAACGGCGATTGTCGCTATTACAGAGCCAACATATGATTCAAAAAGATCAGCTCCCATTCCTGCGACATCACCGACATTATCTCCGACATTATCTGCGATTACAGCTGGATTTCTTGGGTCATCTTCGGGAATCCCAGTTTCAACTTTTCCAACTAGGTCTGCTCCAACATCGGCGCTTTTTGTATAGATTCCACCGCCAACCCTTGCAAAAAGCGCTATTGAACTTGCTCCCATACCGAAGCCACTGATTATCGTTGGATCTTTATAGAGAAGATAAAAAATTCCAAGTCCAAGTAATCCGATGCTAGCTACTGTTAATCCCATTACAGCACCACCTGTAAATGAGATGACGAGGGCTTTATTCTGACCTTGTGTCGCTGCTTGAGTTGTTCTAACATTTGCTCTTGTTGCTGCTGTCATTCCAATAAATCCAGCAAGCATTGAGCAAATTGCACCACTTACAAATGCAAGGGCAGTTTCAATTTTTATCACACTCCATAAAATTAAAAACATAACAACAATGAAAACCACCAGCGTTGAATATTCCCTTTTAAGAAAAGCAGAGGCACCCTTTTGAATCAGCTCGGCGATATCTTGCATCGTTTGATTTCCGGCAGGCTGTTTTTTAATGTAGTAAAAAAGATAAATAGCGTAAAGAACACCCAAAAATCCAACAATTGGAGCAAGCATCGTTAAGTCCATGTAGAAAGCCTCCGTTTTATTTTTTGAAAGATTTGAGGAAAAACTGAAGCAAATTTAAAAATAAGTCTTTAAATTTTCAAATCGCTTTGGAATTTAACCCCCTCCCTCATTTTAGGGAGAGGGGTGAAGAACGAGCCTTAAATTAATTTTTAAAACCGGGAAGGATTAAAAGTGATTTCATAAAAAGAAGCGGGATTCAATAAACTTTGAAGTAGATTTTTGATTTTACCATCCTTTGAAAATTCCGCCGTCAGCATAATCCCAGAGAATAAAACCAACATAACGATATTTGAAAGGTTTATCACCGTAAACCGGTATTTCCCTGCCAATTGAGATCGCAAGATGTCCACGCTTTGTCAAGGCTATATAGATTTTAGGGACAATTGAAATTGTATGTTCATCCATTCCAAGTGTTTTTGTTCCAACAAGTTCAATTCCGGGGAAAATTCCTCTTTTGCCTTCTGGAATTGAAAGTGTCGTTGAAAGGGCATATATCAATTCGGGATTTCCCTTGCTTTTGTTCGTGGGTGCTTCAATTTTTATGCTTCCTTGAAGTTCAATTTTTTCACCGATTCCCTTTGCACCTGCAAAATAAGGTATAAGAAAAACTGTTCCTTTGCCAAATCCTTTCGTTTCGCTCCCGGTTGGAAGAGAAAGTTCAAAACCAGTTGTTAAAATAAGCATGCTCTTATAATTGTCATAAAACGCATATTTTAAGCCAAGTTCAAGATCTCCAATACCTGTCGTGTTATTAACCGTTGATTTCAGATTTTGTAGTGGAAGTTTGACTTCGTATTGAAATCTTGAACCAAATCTGTTCGCATAGTATAGAATAATTTTTGAATTACTTGCACCAGATGTTTCTCTGGTAAAGGTTGGGATTAATAGAAATTCTTGTTCGGGGTAAGCTTTTGTCGCATAGTGTGCACGAATAAAGTTAAGTTCGCCTTGGGGATATTTTCTCTGGTTAACAAAGGATTTTATGTGTTCAATTATCTCGTAAATTTGTTGTTCACTGAATATTTCTCCAAAAGCTGGCATTGTTTGAGATAGACCACGGGCATTCCCTCCATATTTTATCACCGCATACCAGTCTTTTCTTGCTTCTCTTGAGTTGAAATATCCGTCTGTGAAATCTGGCGGTGGGACATCCCAACTTTCTTTTACTTCTTCAGGTATGTTCCCCTTCCCATCTATACCATGGCATTTTGCACAAAATACTTCGTAAATTTGTTTCCCATTCATTGTTTTTATCGCTTCAAAATCAATTGCCTGTTCTGTGGTGTCCTGTTGTGCAAAGATCAATCCAGTTGTGAGAAGGACGACAAAAATAATTTTGTTCATAGTTTTAAATTTTTGTTTGTTTTTAGAGTTTAATAAAGAATGCCAACGCCATGTTTATAAACAAGTTCCCCACCTCTTAATCCTGTTTGAACCAAAAAGAACATGCCAACAAGCGAGATTACAAAGACTATGAGATTCGTTTTGAAGTTAAACTTTCCAGTTCGCATCAGAATCACTTTCAAAATAAATGCGATAAAGAAAGTAATCCCGGTAAGTTTTGCGAATGTTTCATGGGATTCAATTAATTCTTCAAGATGTGAGACTTTTTCAAAGTTTTCGGCAGATGCCTCACCAGATAAAATTGATGGAACAACAAAAATCAAACCTAACAAAAGGAGAAGAACCGACGAATTTTTAATCCAATCCTTTTGGAAAATCATCCAGAGTATTTCAAAGAGGACATAGCTTGTTAGGAGGGCGATCGGGAAATGAACAAGCATTGGATGAAGTGGCATAGTTTTAACCTTTTTTAGTTTGTAATTTAAGATATAAAGCATTAGAAAAACATTAAAACGAGATTAGAGTTTATTAATTAAGCGCAGAAAACTTGCTTGTAAATTTTGACGGAATTAACTTTGTTATGGTTACACGATAAACAAATAAAATTTAAAGTTGCTATGAAATTGCTTTTGATTGAAGACGAGAAAGATTTGACCAGAACGCTAAAAAAGGGGCTTAAAGAGGCAGGTTATAATGTTGATGTGGCATATGATGGCGAATCTGGCGTTTTTATGGCAGTTTCTGGCGAATATGATTGTGTAATTCTTGATTTCAAATTGCCAAAAAAGGACGGGCTTGAAGTTTGCAGGGAAATAAGAAGAAATAAGATCTCAACTCCGATTTTGATGCTTACCGTTGTTGATGCGGTTGATATGAAAGTTAAATGTTTGGATGCCGGGGCTGATGATTATCTCACAAAACCATTTTCATTTTCGGAGCTCCTTGCGAGGATAAGGGCTTTGACGAGGCGTGCGAAAACAGCGTCATCATCAATTCAAATTGCCGACCTTGTCATCAATCCCATAAGCAGAACCGTAATGAGAGGAGGCAAGAAAATTTATCTTTCTCCAAAGGAATATGATCTACTTTATTATCTTGCGATAAATCAAAACAAGGTGCTGACACGTATGGAGATAGCTGAAAATGTCTGGGGGATAAATTTTGACACCGGGACGAACTATATTGATGTTTATATCAATTACTTGCGAAATAAAATTGACAAGGGATTTGATAAAAAACTGATTCATACTGTTCGTGGCGTTGGCTATGTTTTAAAGGTGGAATAAAATTTTAAATTGAAATGAACTACAAATCGTTAAAATTTAGGCTTAACTTGTGGTATCTTCTTGTTTTTGTCCTTGCGGTTTTGATATCTGAGATTGGAATTTATATATATCTTGACAGGTCACTTCATAAAGAACTTGACATCTTGCTGATGAAGGAAGCGGAGGAACTTACAGGTAAGATAAAGTTTGATGGTGGAAGTTTTATATTTGTTGATTCAACTGAGTTTTATGAGGCGGAACATTTTCACTTGAATGAGGCATCGGTCTTTTTCAGGGTGTTGGATGAAAATTTAAATGTTGTTGCTGTATCTGAAAATTTGAAGAAATGGAATTTTCAAATACCCAAGCCGAGCAAAGAAAAGCTTGGTCGTGCGGATGAAATTACAATAAATGGGGAAAGATTACGAATTTTTTATCATCCTATTTATTCGGAGGGCAAATTTCGGGGGGTTGTGGAGACATCAAAGTTTGAGGGAACTGTGCAGACGGCGATGGGACTTTTAAGAACTTCGCTTATCCTTGCTGTTGTGCTTGCATTTATCATTGCATCGTATGGTGGGAATTTGATTGTTTCAAAGTTAATAAGTCCGCTTGAACAGGTGATAGAAAAAGCTGATAAGATAACGGCTGAAAATTTAACTGAAAGAATTGAGTTGAAAGATGGAAAATATCCAGATGAAATTATAAAGCTTGTGAATGCGATCAACAGATTACTTGAGAGATTGGAAAAATCATTCAGGCAAATATCTCAATTCACATCCGATGTCGCCCACGAGCTTTTAACACCGCTCTCTGTTATAAAAGACGAGGTTGAAATAACATTGATGAAGAAAAGACGCTTAAGCGAGTATATTAACACTTTAAATTTAATTCAGAAACAAACGGACAGAACGATTTCAATAATAAAATCAATGCTTTATCTTGCTAAAGCTGATGCTGGAATTGTAAGAGCGAATACGCAAAAGGTTTATTTAAACGATTTAATTCGTGAATTGATTTTAACATTCAATTTGAAAGCAAAGCAGAAAAATGTGAAATTGAAATTTTATTGTAATTCCGATGTCGTTATAAATACGGATGAGAAACTTCTTTTTGAAGCTTTGCGAAACATAATTGACAATGCAATTGAATATACTGGCTCTGGTGGTAAAGTTGAAGTAACCTGCGAAAGGATAGATGACAAGGTGAAAATTACCGTATCAGATACGGGGATTGGAATTAGCGAGGATGAGTTACCTTATATTTTTGACAGGTTTTATCGGGGTAAAAACGCTTTTGAAATAAATCCATCTGGAACAGGTCTTGGTCTTTCTCTCACAAAAGCCATAATTGAAATCCTCTCGGGTCAAATTAAAGTTTCAAGCCAACTTGGAAAAGGGACGGAATTTGTGATTTACCTTCCCGAGAAATTATAGTTATAATTTTTTGCGTTAACGACTTAACTAAATCTCCTGCCTTGCTTATATCATTTTGAGAAATTAAATTTTATCAAAAATTAATTGATCTCACGAAGATGAAAATTGCTTACTTTGATGCGTTTTCAGGGATAAGTGGTGATATGACCATAGGTGCTTTCATTGATGCGGGGATTGATTTTGAGGAATTTAAAAACGAAATTCAAAAGTTGAACTTAAAAAATTTTGATGTCAAGATAAAAAAAATCACAAGGCATGGGATAAATGCGACGAAATTTGATGTAGTCATAAAAGAAGATAGAGAGGCTCATCGGAATCTTTCGGAAATCTTTGAGATAATTGACAAGAGCAATTTATCTGATTTCGTCAAGAAAACGTCTCAAAAAATTTTCACAACTCTTGCTCAAGCTGAGGCGAAAATTCATAATGTTGCAATTGATGATGTTCATTTTCATGAAGTTGGAGCGGTTGATTCAATAGTTGATATAGTTGGGACTGCGATTTGCATTGAAAAGTTTGGGATAGAAAAGATTTTTGTTTCAAAAATTCCGCTTGGTTCGGGCGGTTTCGTTCAAACGCAACATGGGAAAATGCCAGTTCCATCTCCAGCAACGGTTGAAATCTTAAAGAATTTTCCAGTTATTTTAACAGATGTTTCTTTTGAGTTGACGACTCCAACGGGTTCTGCCATAGTTGCAACGCTTGCTGAATATGGGCTTGAAAAAGAAACGATAAAAATAAGCGCAATTGGATATGGCGCGGGGCAATTTGAAATCCCAGACCGTCCAAATCTTTTGAGAATTATCATCGGCGAAATCCCGTTAAAATACGGGGAAGAAAAACTTCTTTTAATAGAAACAAACATAGATGATATGAACCCAGAGGTTTACCCTTATGTTATTGAGAAGCTCTTGTCCTCTGGGGCAAATGATGCTTACCTTGTCCCGATAATTATGAAGAAAGGTCGTCCTGGGATCTTGCTTTCAGTTCTTGTTTCAGAGTCAAAACTTGATAATGTGTTAAAAATTATCTTTACGCAGACGACAACGCTTGGTGTTAGAGTAATTGAGATCAAAAGAAGGAAGTTGCCAAGGGAACAAAGAGAAATTGAAACCCCATTTGGGAGAGTGAAATTTAAACTTGTTTCAATTGATAATGTTGAGCGACTCATTCCAGAATTTGAAGAATGTAAAAGAATAGCTGAAGAGAGAAATCTTCCATTGATTCAGGTTTATAAAATTCTTGAATCGTTGGTAAATCAGTAAGCTAATCTCAAAAAATTTCTTGCAAGAGGTTTATGAAGAACCTTTATGTCAATGTGGCACTTCCAGTTCCTGTGAATAAGCTTTTCACTTACATTGTTCCCGATGAATTAAGGGATGATGTCGCCGTTGGGAAAAGAGTTATAGTTCCATTTGGGGAGCAGGAGCTGACGGGGATCATAGTTGAGGTTTCAACTCAAAGTGGGTGGCATAGGTTAAAGGAGATAAAAGATGTGCTTGATCAGGTTCCAGCTTTTTCCGAGGAAATGTTAAAGCTTACGAAATGGGTTGCAGATTATTATCTTGCAAGTTGGGGTGAAGTTTTGAAGACAGCCCTTCCTGCAGGAACCGTTCTTGAGAGCAGGAGTATTGTGAGACTTCGTCGTCAACTTGAGCCAGAGGTTTTGTCAAACATGGAGAAGAGCTCGCCAAAGAAAGCGGAGGTTTTAAAATTTCTTATAAGTCAAAATTCACCAGTCGCCATAAAGACTTTAAAGAATAAGTTTCATTTTAAAAACATTTATTCAATTCTTCACTCACTTGAAACTCTGGGTTATGTTGAAATTGAAAGGTATCTCCCAGAACAAAAGGCGAAAATAAAGTTTGAGAAATTTGTTTCAATATCAAAAAGCTATGCTGATAACTCAAAGAAATTAACACAGGTAATTGAGGAGCTTGAAAAGACATCACCAAAGCAAGTAGAGATTTTATTGTTTTTGCTTGCCCGGTTGAAAAAAGGTGAGAGCGAAGTTTTACTCTCTGATCTATTAAGGGTAACGGGGGCAAGTATGCAAACAGTAAAAAAACTTGCTGAAAGAGGGCTAATTGAGATTTATAAAAAGGAAGCAATTAGAAAATTTGAATATGAATTTGATGAGCCCGATAAAAAGTTTGAGTTAAACGAATATCAAAAGAAAGCGCTTATTGAGATAAAAAAGGCAATTGATTCGGAAAGTTTTAAAACATTTTTGCTTTATGGTGTAACTGGCAGTGGAAAAACGCAAATTTACATTGAAGCGATAAAGGAGATAATAAAACTTGGTAAAACAGCGATTGTTCTTGTTCCCGAGATTTCGCTTACCCCTCAGATTGTAAATCGCTTTAAGAAAAGCTTTGGTGATATCGTCGGAGTTCTTCACAGCAGAATGTCAATTGGGGAAAGATATGATTCATGGAGGATGATAAAAAATGGGGTTTATAAAATTGTGATTGGTCCAAGGTCTGCAATTTTTGCACCACTTGATAAAATTGGATTGATAGTTGTTGATGAGGAGCAGGAAAGTTCATACAAACAGTTTGATTTGCCCCCGAGATATAACGCAAGGGATGTTGCCATAATGAGGGGAAGGATAAATAACGCTGTGGTTATACTTGGGTCTGCTACGCCATCGCTTGAGTCATACTACAACGCAAAGTTGGGGAAATATCACCTTCTTGTTTTACCTGAACGAGTTGATAACGCAAAGTTGCCGAAAATTGAGGTTGTTGATATGATAAAAGAGAGAAAAGAACACGCAAATAAAACATCAATTTCAACTCTTTTGACCCAGAAAATTGATGAGAGAATTTCACGAGGGGAAGGGATTATAATTTTCCAGAACAGGCGTGGATATTCAACTTATATTGAGTGTCAGGATTGTGGTTATGTTGAGATGTGTGATAATTGTAGCGTCACTTTGATCTTTCATAAAGCAGGCAACCACTTGAGATGCCATTATTGTGGGTTTGTTAAAAGCGTCCCTGAAAAATGTCGCAGATGTGGAGGAATTAAGCTTAAATTAAAAGGGGTTGGAACTCAAAGAGTTGAGGATGAGCTGGCACAGATTTTTTCAAGTGCGAAGATTATACGGATGGATCTTGACACGACGATGGGTAAGAAATCATATGATAAAATTATGCAAAGGTTTGCAAATGGTGAAGCCGATATTTTGTTGGGGACTCAAATGGTTGCAAAAGGTCTTGATTTTTCAAGGGTAACGCTTGTTGGGGTTATCTCTGCGGATATACCGATGCTCATCCCAGATTTCAGGTCAAGCGAAAGGACATTTCAACTTCTCACACAGGTCGCTGGAAGAGCTGGCAGAAGTGAAAAGGAGGGTGAGGTTATAATTCAAACATTTCAACCGGATCATTATATCTTTAATTACGTGGTTGAGCATAAAACGCTTGAATTTTACGAACGAGAATTAAAAATAAGAAAGGAACTTAACTATCCCCCATTTACACGGCTTATATTAATTGAATTTAAGGGGAGAAACGAAAAAAATGTTGAGCTCGCCTCGGATGAATTTGCAAAGGAATTAAGATCAAAGGTCCACTTACCAGTTCAAATTCTTGGTCCAGCTCCAGCTGCGATACCGAAGATAAATCAAAATTACAGGTATCACATAATAATGAAAATTCCCAAAAATGTTGATAAGACTGGTGGTGAGATCGCTGGGATAATATGGCAGTTGAAGGAGAAATTTGAAGTGAAATTAAATTCAAAGGGTGTTAAATTAATAATTGATGTTGATCCGCAAAATACTGTTTAAAGTTCTCACAATTTTTCTCTTTTCAGAATTTCTTCTATCGCAGCCGTTGAAAGTTGAAATTTACGGCAACAGATATTTGCCTTTGAGGGAAATAGAGAAACAAGTTTATGAGATCATCGGAGGGGGTGGAGTTTCAGGGGAAGAGATAGAAACATTGAAAGGCAAAATTTTAAATTTATATATTGAAAACGGATTTTATTTTGCAAAGGTTGAGTCAATCAAAGTAGATGGCAAGTTAAAAATTTATATTAGCGAGGGAAAGCAAGCGAAATTGGGGGAAGTGGAAATCTCTGGAAATGAAGCTTTATCGGTTGAGGATATAATTGCAATTTCTGGTTTTAAAAAAGGGGACATATTTTTGCCGGGGATTTTAAAAGACAAAATCAGGAGAATTCTTGAAACATATTCAAACATTGGATATCCACTTGCGAGGGTTGAGGTTGCGGGTTTGAATTTTGATGAAAATGGATTTGTAAACTTAAATCTTAAAATAAACGAAGGTAGCTTGATAAAAATTGAGCAGGTAAAAATTGAGGGTAATAAATTGACCAAAGAATCTCTAATTTTGCGAGAAATGAGGATTAAAAAGGGGGAAATTTATCGTGAGAGGAAATTCAACCAGATAAGAAATAGACTTGTGAAGCTTGGGTTATTTGAGGTGGTTGAGGAACCTGAAATTTTTTTCTCCGACACGATAAGTGGGGTTTTGATAAAGGTTAGAGAAGTAAGACCGAATTTTTTTGATGGTGTAATTGGCTATGTTCCGAGGACTGAAACATCGGGTGGATATTTCACGGGATATATAAATATAGTTTTGAAAAATTTATTTGGCACAGGGAGAAGGTTTGGGGCAAGGTGGAATGCTGAAACACGGGAAACGCAGGAATTTGAACTTAATTATTTTGAACCGTATGTATTAAGTTTTCCGTTAAGTGCGGAGGTTTCTTTTCATCAGCGAAAGCAGGATTCAACTTATGTCGTTAGAGAACCAAAATTGAATCTTTCGTTTGAACTGACAAGCTCGGAGAAGGTTTCAGAAATTTTAAAGGCGTCGTTTTATATCTCTCAAAGGGCGGTGATCCCAACTGCGACTGAGTTCATAGGTTATCAAATTTTTGAAAGCACGAGTTTAAATGCGGGGTTTGGGGTTTCATACGATTCAAGGGAGAATTTAGATTTTCGGGCTTCGGGGATTTATTTTTCAAGTTTTTATGAGGTTGGTAGAAAGAGGATCATTGGACCTGAAAAAATGTTAACATCTGAAACAAGGCGTAAAATTAACATAAACAAATTTCACCTTTCGCTTGATTTTTATCTTAATTTTGAAAAAATTTTAAAAAGTGTTCTCGTTCCGAGGTTTAACGCTGTGGTGGTGTA
>Ga0105163_1000712_pt1 | contig 19224 bp, 17 predicted proteins | sample JNZ110809AmetaG_FD_81531 | JGI IMG/M metagenome (GOLD analysis project Ga0105163, IMG submission 81531) | Hot spring microbial communities from Jinze hot spring, China to study Microbial Dark Matter (Phase II) - JNZ 110809A | ecosystem: Environmental > Aquatic > Thermal springs > Hot (42-90C) >... | reverse complement strand
GAATATTCTTATGCCTGTTCCGGGTTTGAGCCGTGGACCGGGCTCGTCTTTGACCACGTTTACGACGATGTTTGTTTTTATTCCCTGTATGCCGTTGAGGGTTGAGAGCTTGTTGGCGATGAAGTCGTCCAGCTCGGCGTAGCTTTGGACTGAGAGTCTCACGAGTAGGTCATGTTCCCCCACTGTGCGGTAGACGCCAAGAACCTCGTCCACGTTCTTCAGCTTCTCAACAACAGCAGCTATGTCCGATGGTTTGACGCTTAACCCTATGAAGATGTCATAGCCCGTTACACGTTTCGGGTCCAGCAATATCGTGAAACGCTGTATCACACCCTCTTTAACGAGTCTGTTGAGCCTCTGCCTCGCTGTGGGGACGCTTACCCTGGCTTTACGCGCAAGCTTGCTGAGGGGTATTCTGCCATCCTCCTGAAGTATGGCGAGGATTCGGTAGTCTATCTGGTCCAGCTCCAAGGCATCCACTTATCCACGGCCATCGCGTATATAGTTTGTCTATCCGCCCAGCTTGCGCTTTAGACGCGGCAGTAGGAGGGGCATGGAAACGATGAATGAGATTGTGAAAAACCATACCGAGCCTATCGCGATGTCCAGAAAAGTGTATGTGCCGATGAGTGTGGCCGCGGCTATGAACAGGGCTGTTGTAGCCGTCGCCGATGCTAGACATGAGCCGAGCATCAATAGAGTGCGATACGTCTTCGACATCTCTTTTCCTCACCCTATCTTGGGCTTAACCCTCGTGAGCGTCAGGCTGTTGAGTGTGACTGAGACACTGCTCAGAGCCATCAATAATGCGGCCAGTTCAGGGCTCACTATAAATCCTGTCGCTGGGTAGAGAGCGCCGGCAGCTATTGGGATAGCCGCGGCGTTGTATCCAAACGCCCAGAGAAGGTTCTGCTTAATCTTCTGCATCGTCTTCCTGCTCAAGTGTATTGCGTTAACGACGTCGAGGAGGTCGTCTTTGACGAGGACGATTTTGCCCGCCTCCATCGCTATGTCCGTGCCGCTTCCCAACGCTATTCCAACATCTGCCTGAGTAAGCGCCGGTGCGTCGTTTATGCCGTCTCCAACGAAGCCTACTCTTTTACCCTCCTGCTGAAGCTTCTTCACCTCCTCCGCCTTTTCGCCGGGAAGCACCTCCGCCAAGACACGTGTTATCCCCAGCTGCCTCGCTATCGCACGCGCGGTCCGCTCGTTGTCTCCCGTGAGCATGGCGACCTCCACACCCATGTCCCGGAGAGCTTTCACAGCCTCAGCCGAGTTCTCCTTCAACGTATCAGCAACGGCCACGAGCCCAAGCGGGGCACCGTCGTAGGCAACTATCATCACCGTTTTACCCTCATCCTCCAGCACCCGTATACTCTCCTCAAGCTCAGCAAAATCCACACCATACCTCTCCATCAGCTTCCTATTACCCACCAGTATCGTTTTTCCACCATAGGTTGCTCGGACACCATGTCCCGGGATTGCCTCAAAGTCCTCCGGCTCCGGTATCTCGAGACCAAGCATCTTCGCATGCTCCACTATTGCCTGTGCCAGCGGGTGCTCTGAACGTGTCTCCGCTATAGCCGCTATCAGCAGCAGGTCCCGCTCATCCTCGATTGGACGCGGGTTGGCAAACATCTTGATAACAGGCTTCTGCAAAACCAAGTCTGTGACCGAGGGCTTACCCCTTGTAAGCGTCCCAGTCTTATCAAAAATTATCACGTCAAGCTTGTGGCATATCTCCAAGGCGGCTCCATCGCGTATGAGTATGCCGTTCTCCGCCGCTTTCCCTGTACCCACCATTACAGCCGCTGGTGTGGCGATGCCTACGGCGCATGGACATGCTATGACGAGTATTGATGTTGCTATGATGAGTGCGAATATTCCCGCTGTCGTGTCTGGGGCCACGATTCTCCAGAACCCGGCCCACATCTCACCGCCGCGTGGAACAAAGTAGAGCTGGTAGCCTGCGAAGAACCAGAAGGCGAAGGCAAGCATCGAGATTATGAGTGAGGCTGTTATGAAGTGGCCTGCAACCCAGTCGGCCAGCCTCTGTATAGGGAGCTTTGTCTGCTGCGCCTCCTCCACCAGCCTAACTATCTGGGCCAGTGCCGTGTCTTTCCCAACCTTCGTAGCCCTAACCTTCAGGAACCCCGTCTTATTCACAGTAGCACCTATAACCTCATCCCCAACCTTCTTCTCAACTGGGATGCTTTCGCCGGTGATCATGGACTGGTCGACAGAGGAGTAGCCCTCTATCACCACACCATCTACAGGGATTTTCTCCCCAGGTCTCACGAGGACTGTATCCCCTATCTGAACCTCGTCCGCAGGTATCTCTTTCTCCTCGCCGTCCCTTATAACCCGAGCCGTCAAGGGCTTAAGCTCCATCAACCTTCTAACGGCCTCTGATGTCCTCCCTCTCGCAACTGTCTCCATCAACCTGCCCAGCACTATGAACGCTACAAGGAGGGCGACTTCCTTGAACCATGTTGGGAGACCTGGTGCGAGCGGGTAGAAGGCGTGAACAGAGCTGAATATGTATGCGGAGCCTATTCCGACGGCGTAGAGAAGGTTCATGTCAGCTGCGCCATGCATGAGGCTGCGGGCTGACCTTATGAAGAACTGTCTCGCCGGACCAAAGACAGCTATCGACGTAAGTATGAAGAGGAACAACTGGCTCCCGAGAAACTCGGGAAAAGGTATGTATGGGACGAGGTGCTTGCTGAACTCTCCCAAAACTGCCATCGCCGCTATTGGCGCCGCTATTGCGAGGTTAATCATCTGGCCCCGTATCTCGCGCCGCCTCTCCTGCTTCTCCCTCTCCGCCGCCGTCTCCGCTGAAACCTCCTCCCCCGCATCGTAGCCAACGCTCTTAACAGCTTTGATGAGAGCCTGCTTGCTTGTGCCAGGTAACGCATTTACAACAGCCCTTGCAGTCATAAGGTTAACTGAGACATCTACAACACCCTCGACCTCCTTCAAAGCGTTCTCAACGGTTTGAACACATGAAGCACAGTGCATACCGCGCACACTCAGCACTATCTGGTCCTTGAGAACCCTATACCCAATATCGTTGATCGCCCTCTCCATATCGGCCAAGCTCACACGCGTCGGGTCATACTCAACAGAAGCACGCGAGGCAGCAAAGTTAACGCTCACGCTATGCACACCGTCGAGGCTTTTGAGCATGCTCTCTACACTCTGTGCACAAGAGGCGCAGTGCATGCCACCAATCTGGAGAACAACCCTGCGACGCTCAGCCAAACACCATCACCCGCAACAACAAAAAAGGTGGATAGGAGGACGCATCTCTAGTGGCTGTGCGCCTCCTTCATGTACTTGTGGGGGTCTTTCTCAAACTCTCTCTTGCATCCCTCGGCGCAGAAGTAGAAAACCCTCCCGCCATGCTCAGACTTGTACCTGGCGGTTGCAGGGTCTACCTCCATGCCGCAAACAGGGTCAACCACTTTCCCAGCCATATCCCATCAACCAATACAAGCAATTGCCGAAATTATAACATTCGCTTACATAATAAGAAACAAAACAACAGATGAACTTTCCGAAAATGAGGACAGCGATTTCACGATGTAAAAAAAGGGAAAAAGATGCGGCGGTTCTTTCTAATCCGCTCCACGTTATAGGACATTCCGGCAACCATGAGAATTTCTATGTAAACCTTTTTACCAACACCTTTTTACTACTAATAGGTAGACCCAATTGGCCGAGTACGTAACAGTTTCCACAAAAGTCAAGAAGAAACTGAAGGAGGAGGCGGAACGCCTCGGTGTCAAGGTATCCGAGGTTCTCAGAAATGCTTTGGAACAGGAGGTGAGGAGAAGACAGCTTGAGGAGCTTGAGAAAAAACTCGAAAACCTCGGCACGGCCCTCGATAAACTCGACATAGACAGAGTAGCCCGGCTGATCCGGGAGGACAGGAGATCCAGGTGAAAACAATGGGAAATCTTCTTTTCGACGCATCCTCCCTAGTATCTTTGTTAAAACTTAGGAATCTAAAACCACTCAACCAAAACCATATACAGTGGTTAACTGTCTACGAAGTTGCCAACGCATTGTGGAAAGAGACATTCTTGATAGGCAGCATAAGCGCTGATGAGGCGCGTAAAATCATAGAGGTTCTGAGAGGTATTATGGATGTTGTCAACGTGCTGGGCCCACATTCTCATGAACGCGAAATCCTTGAGACAGCGGGTAAACTGGGGATTACAGCCTATGATGCGTCATACATCGCTTTGGCTAAGGTTAATGGATTATCCCTGGTTACGGAGGACGCTGAGTTGAGGGATAAAGCGAGAAGAATGATTAAGGTGTTTAGTGTAAGCGAAATATTGTAACCTGAAATTTTTTCGCAAGATCTTGCACATCCTCTTTGATTATGTTTGCTAGGGTTGTTAGTGTTTTGGCTGCTGTTTGGTTGGGTGGTTTGGCGAGGCGCAGTGTTGGGAGGAGATGTGTGTTCAGGAATCTGGTTAGGAGACGCCAGAGTCTATCGGCTTCTCTCTCGTCTGTCAACTGCTTCACGTAGGCATCTATTGCGAGACGTGCCGCGAAAGCGGCCATGGTCAACAGACTGTCTGCCGTCTCAGGGACCTCGTAACCAGCCTGTGTCATGAAAGCCATAACATGTTGTCGCAGCTGGTTTCTAGACGCTGGCGATAGGTCGGTTCTAACCGCTGAGGCCGAGAGTGTTCCAATGTATTTAGCCAGCTCTTCGTCTGACCGGGGGACCTCCACCCCAACGGCCTCCAAAAACTCTGCAACCTCTACGGGAACCTCTTCGCCGCTGGAAATGCATCGGAGCATAACGTATATGGAGACATAGAGGTTGGCTCGTTGGAAGGCGTCGTCCATGTCTTTCACCAGACCACGCGATGTGGCTGGATTCCTCGGACGCGGCCTGTTTTCACGACTTTGACAGGGTTGCTGTAGTATGATTGTCCAGAGCCGAGCCACGATAACATGGGCCAGTTGTCGAGGGACGGGTCGCCTAACTCAACCGGGTTGGGTGAGACACCGTTGAACCGCCACTCGTCCACCGCGAGACCTTTCTCAAAGTATTCAGCGGGCCTGTGAGTGAAAAGTATCTTTTTAGCGATAGGTGGTAGGTGTTTTACGGGGTTGACGGCTGTCTCCGGTATCTCCACTTTATCGGGAAGGGTTGCAGCAATTTCCCCGCCGTTTTTGAGAGTGAAGTAACTGGGTTTAACGACCAAGGTTTCAGCCCATCTTCCCATTCCATAAGGCACTGCGACCACACCCTTAGCAATTGAGGCGGTGACAACCACCGGGGCTTCAATACTTCCCTCCGGGCTCTCAACCAATACAACATCGCCTGTCTTCACTCCAAGCATAGCCACGTCCGCCCTGTTGACCAGAACAAAGTTCTCGGGAAGAATCGATTTAATCCAGTAGTAGTTGCCGCTTCGATGCTTCGTGTAAAGCGGGCCTGATTCGAAGACGAGTTTCAGCGGATACTGCGACTGTGGGTAAAGCTCTTCAAGAGGTGTTCCGGCGAAGCTTAGCGACTTTAATCCTCCGACCGGGGCGTAGGTGGCCGGCTCCACGTATGCAGGGCCTCCCCAAAACTTCTTTCCCGTGATGCTGTTACGTGTTTTCGCCAGCTTCTCATTCCACAGCAACAGAACACCTGTACCGGGCACGCTTCTCTTCGAGAAGCCTTTTTCGTTGAAAGAGTCCTCGTATCTTGTGAAGACACCGCCTCTGGCCAGGCAATAGGCCGCTGCCTGCCACTCGTCCTCTGGGAGAATGTCCTTGAACTTGGCTATTGGATAGTTTTGCTCGACGAACCTAACATCTTCGACGGGAATCTCCTTGGGGAGGATTCCTCTGTCTTTGGCGCTTGTTCCGCCGTTTGCGAAGACTCGTAGAATGTAGTCCCAGAAGCTGTGAAGCGGGAACCATTTTCCGTCATATTTTTTATCCTTGACCCCTGGGATGCCTTTTTCCCCGAACCCGGGTGCTTTTAGTGCTTTGCCAACGTCGATGAAGAACTCCCACATAGATGCGTAACGCGGTTTGCCGTCGGGTGAATCGTTTATCCTCTGTGTAAGAGGCATGATTGCCGGCGACCTCCATGCCTCGGCTATGTACCTGCCCATGCCTCCGCTGTAGAGAAACTGGACACCGTTTGTACCTGTCTCGAGGTATGTTGTGTCTGGGACAAGGTAGTCGGCGTAGAGATAGGTCTCGTTGATGGTGGTTGTTATGCCGATGAAGAGAGGCAGCTTCTTGGTGTCGCGTAGCACTTCCGCGAACTTCAGTCCTTTGTTCGCCGAGAGCACTGGGTTGGCGAAGTAGAGTATGAGAGCCATGATTGGGTAGGGGTATGCAAGGTCTATTCCTGCGAAGAGCTCTGTGTAGCTCTCCTCGGGGCTGAACGGATACCACGGCCTCTTAGCCGGATACGGGTTCTCATCCGACTTCACCTTTCTGTAATACATTATGGTTTTTTCGTACTCGGCTCTGTGTCTATCGATTGGCGGCCCCCAGCTTATCGGCTCGCCGAAACCGCTTGCCGACAAGTTGTAGAGATAGCTGTTGTATGAAGTGAGGGATGGCCGTGCCAGCAGCCCACCCATCCTGTGGAAGTTTCCCACTAGGATGTCGAGGCTCCTAATGGCCCAGACGGTGTATTCTCCGTTTGGATGCTGGGCAACCCCCCTGTGGATGTAGGTAGCCGCCCGTGGGGCAGCCTCCCCAAAATCCCTCGCCATCTCCTGTATAGTCTGAACAGGTATCCCGCATATGCGCGACCATTCCTCAACTGTTTTGCTGAAGACTGTCTCCTTGAACACGGTGAATACTGTTTTGACCGTTACCTCCTCGCCTGAGGCGAGTTTGACCTTTCCAGTGAACTCGAGGTCGGCCCTGTCAACAGAGTCATATGGGATAATCTCTTCACCGGCTTTGACAAGTGGTTTGTTGTCGCCGCCGATGCCGAGCATCGTGTCTGTAAGATGTGAGCCGTAAAGGCTGTGGTTCTCCTCCATGACCACGAGCCATGTGGCGTTGCTGTGGTAGGGGTAGCCGAGCTTCTCGGCGGCTTTCTTAGACGGAGCCTCGAGGAACGCCATGTTTATCCACCCGTTCTTTATCAGGAGCTGAGCTACCGCAAGGGCCCATGCGGCGTCCGTTCCAGGTTTAACAGGCACCCAGACGATGTTTTTCCGGGCCGCTGTTCTAGGGGCCAGGGGGTTGATGTAGTATATCTTTAATCCGTTTTCCGCGGCTTTCTCGATGAGGGCTCCCTGCCCTGTCGCACCTGGGTGAATCCTGCCCATGGCTGCGCCTGCCATGAAAATAACTTTCGAACCCATGAAGTCGGGGTTGATGTCATAGTAACCTGACCATAGGTAGTTTCCGGTGTAGAATGCGAGCTGACACGCTGATGTGTGTCTCATCCAGTTAACGCTACCAAAAGCTTTGATGAACCTGTTTGTGAAGGTGTCGGCGTTGTCCTGTCCACGGCCTCTCATGTATACAAGCATGTTGGCTTTTGTTCCGAGGTCGGGGTTTTCGGGGTCGATCAGCACATCCTCCAGCCTAAGCCCCTTCTCACCCAAAATCTTGCTCCATTTCTCCTTGAAGCTTGTGAGAAGCGCCTCAAACTCTTCCTTTGTTACTTTTTTGTCGGCAGCCTTTGCCACGAGCTCGTCCACATCTTTCTTAAGAGAAGATAGTATATCGGATGGGTTATCGAACCCTGCGTCCCGGAGAAGGCCGTAGACAAATATCTGCCGAATCCCTGGCAGCCTCTCACCCGTCTCTTCGATAACTCCTCCGTCGACCACTTCCTTGACAAGCTGCTCCCATGAGATCTCCTTCCATTTTCCGCTGCCCCTCGGCCCAGCTCGTTTCAATGGCCTCGTTATCCTGTACGGGTCGTAGACATAGTGTATACCGTCTTGGCCTCTTGCGCAGAGAGTTCCCGTCACAGTCAGAGAGTCTGTTACAGGTGTTTGGTAGGTGAGCTCGCTGAAGCGGTTGAGCTGATGGTCTGGCGAGATGGCCCGGTTGTATGGGTGGTAGGGGTTGCCCTCTATCCTCTCCACCACCTCCACTCCATCGACCGTCGCTACTCTGACCCTGATGCCGCATCTGACGTTGCATCCTAGGCAGCTGGAGTAGACGTATCTCACGCCTGCTCCGCGAAGCCGGTCAGGGCTGTAGAGCTGGGTCGTTGGCCTAATGGTTTTTTCTACTGTTCCCCAGTAACCCGCTAAGAAGACACCCGTCGACGCCGCCGCCAACACGCCCTTTACCGCTGTTCTCCTACTCACCAACTTCCCTCACCTCCAGAGGAAACAGTATCGAGAGAAATAGGAATAGGGCGACGCCGGCTGCCACAGGGGCCAGCGTCTCAAGCCACCAGAGTCCATGCAGCTCGGCTTCGAAGAAAGCGAGACCGGTTTTCGAGATGAGCTGGGCGTTTATCAGGATGTTCCACTTGTTGGCAAACGTACCCGCAAGAGCGACTACCGACACAGCCAAGCTTGTCAACGGATAGCGTATGGAAGCCAGCGAGAGAAGAAAGCTTAGAAGCATCACTATTATCACTATGTACATCAGCGTGTGGAGCGGCGCCGTCATCTCCGCGAACGATGGAGACCAGAATCCCCAGACAGCTAACTGCAGTCCTGTAAGAGCAGCCACCGAGATAGAGCCGGCCGCGTGTATCTTCAGCACGGGCACGACGACGTCTCTCTCTAGCTTTCTTCCCCGCCAGAAAAAGTAGAAGAGAAGGAATAGGGCTGTAGCAACCACGAATGTGTCGGCGAAGTATACGACGGGGAGAAGGCTCCAGTTTCTCCAGACGGGGTTCCATGTCTGCGCAAGAAGCATGGAGGCAGGGTATATGCCCCACATCACAAGTGGTACCAGCATGGCTACGGCAACCACCTTAGCAACCTTCTCAGCAACGGCGTACCTCTCTTTAGTAGTCACACCAATTGAGAAAACTCTGTAAAAAGCGGCTCTGAGACCTTTCGCACTGATTGAGGCTTGATACGAGTAGTAGGAGAATGTTGAGACGGCGAAGACCAGGGCAAGGATTAGTGCAGCGACCCATGCTATCCCTTGGATGGCTATCAACGAAATACCGGGGTTCTGGGCGGTTGCAGCTATGTGCGGGTTGCCGAAAATAAGCCACGCTCTCTGTGGGGACCTGAGGTCCGCCAGAGGCCCCAGCAATACGACGGCGAAGAACCCTATGCCCATCATCGTCATCAGCGGAATGGCTTTTCTCAGCGAACCGGATAGGTATGCGAGGGATGTTAGGATGAGTAGGTCGGCTCCCGATATGAGCAGTGTGTAGGTGAAGAGCACGGGATGCCAGAGAAGAGGCTCAGCAGCCTCATTAGGGAAATAGTATTCCAGCACCATGGCTACCTGTTCACCTCGCTCGGTAAATCAAGATAGAAAATCATGGGCTTTGCCCCTGTCTCGGGCTTGAGGACCTGAGTCGGCCTACTGTTGATTATTCTCGTCAGCTCGTTATCCTCTGTAAGGGGTCCGAAGACACGGGCCCCTGTTGGACACGCCTCTACGCATGCGGGCAACAACCCCTCGGCCAGCCTGTGGCTGCAAAACGTGCATTTGTCGGCCACACCTTTGACAGGATTGATGAAACGTGCTCCATATGGACATGCCTTGACGCACGCTCCGCATCCGATGCAGAGGTTGTCGTTGACGAGCACGAGGCCGTCTTGTGTGATGAAGGTCGCTTTGGTTGGACACGGTGGGACGCATGGAGGGTCGTCGCAGTGGTTGCACTGCTTGGGGATAAATATCCGGGTGCCGTCAGGCTTCTCCAAATGCTCAATCCATGTCCTAAAGAAGTCGAGGGGCACATTATTCTCAGCCGAGCACGCCACCACACAAGCCATGCAGCCGTAACACTTCTCAACATCCATCAACATCGCATACCGTTTTCCTTGCTCACCAGTCGCTGACACGGTGAACACCGGCGCTGATAGCAAAAGGCAGCCGGCAACACCCTTTATGAAATCGCGTCGAGACTGCTCGATCACGGATGATATGCATAAACTCGTGTAGATAACAGTGTCTGTACAGGTATGTACTTTTGTGTGATAGGCATTTACAATATTGTTAATAATCCTATCGCTTGGGTTTCTTGACCTCCCCGGTTACAAGTAGGTCGAGAGGGGCTCCATTCACGACGGTGACCTTGTATCTCACGCCCGGGAGGTCTCCCATGGATTTGCCCATGGAGCCGCCGATACCCTCGACGATTACTTCGTCGTGTTCGTCGACGACGTTGAGGGCCCCGTCTCCGGGCAGGAACGCGGTTATGACTTTGCTGTTTTTGATGAGCTGGACGCGGACGCATTTGCGGACGGCTGAGTTTGGCTGACGCGACTCAATCCCTACTTTCTGTATAACTATGCCCCGGGCCATGGGAGCGCCCTCGAGAGGGTCTGTCTTCTCCTTCAGCCGGAGCATTCTTATACGATAGTCTCTCTTTGCCCACCTAAACCTGTTCCTAACCTTTATCAGGTGTCTCGCCGCGAACTCTCCGTTACCCATACCGACCTCTGAGAAACAGCACCGAGCCGGTGTTTAATAAGGTTGAGCCTATCCACCTATTGTGTGCATAGGCCTCACGTGGGGCAAAAGCCTCTTAGACTTGATAAGCGTCTCGACACCTGCAAACTTTTTCCTAAAACTTTGCCTAATGAAGCCAGCTATCTCCTCGTCCGAGGCCCCGCCGCGTAGAAGCTGCTTCACATCATACTCGTCCCTGCTGAATAGGCAGGGAACGATTTTCCCGTCAGCTGTGAGCCTTATCCGGTCGCAGTCTCCGCAGAAGGGGTTGGTCATGCTCGTGATGACTGCGACGTTTCCGTCGGCTCCGTCGGCGAACTCGTAGACCGTTGCGGTGCTTCCGGGCTCACGAGGGAGCTCAACAAGCCTATAACGTTTGTTTATTTTCTCGATGATCTCGGAGCCGGGGACAAGCCGTGAAACATCCCAGAGATGCCTTCCATCGAAGGGCATGTATTCTATGAATCTGATGGAGTATCCTGACTGACGGCCAAGCTCCACGAAGTCGAGTATCTCGTCGTCGTTGCATCCACGTGTCACGACGCAGTTTATCTTGACGGGATGTAGCCCGGCTTTCTTCGCCTCCCTAAGCCCATCCAACACCTTCGAGAAAACATCCTTGCGACCAACTATTTCTTCAAACCGCTCAGGCTTTAGACTGTGGAGGCTTACCGTGACGCTCTGGAGACCTGCCTCCTTGAGCAGAGCAGCCTTCTCCGCCAGGAAATAGCCGTTGGTGGTCATCGATATTGACTCGACACCTTTTATGCTGCTGATGAGCCTCACACCTTTCTCCAAATCACGTCTCATCAGTGGCTCGCCGCCGCTCAGCCGAACCCTTGTAACATTCATGCTTGCCAGTATTCTGACAACACGGGCCATCTCCTCATATGTTAGAATCTCTTTGTGAGGTATCCAGACCGGGTGGAGAGGCATGCAGAAATCGCATCTGAAGTTGCATCTATCCGTGACAGAGAGCCGTAGCTTCCTCGCCACCCTCCCGAAACCGTCGACAAGCGGCTCCAATCCAGCTAATAATAATTCCGGCTAAGCTATAAAGAGATTTTTGATACAATTGGTTGGCTTATTTGACCGCCTGCATCGCATGTCTGTAGACGTGGGCGATTGCGCCGAAGAGCATCACGACGACGCCGAGGTTGAAGAGGGCGAGGTTTTTGAGACCTTCGAGATAGTTCTGAAACGCTACGAGTGAGAGTATGCCTATGGCTGCGAGCAGGCCCATGATTATGCGCACAGCCCATGGATATGGGAGCTGGAAGGTAATTGGCCTTGTTCTTGCAGGGGGTTTCTGTGGACGTGCATAGGGTGGGGGCGCGATGAATTTGTAGCTGACTATGAAGGATGCGGCGACTAGAAAGGCCAGCAGCGGATAAAAGATCAGTGGCTCGATGTAGACTGCCGTGAAGGCGTCAACACGCGGCGTCGTGTAGAAGCCCCACACAGTTGTCACAATTATGAGAACCAGCGAGGATATTCCAGCGGCTGTGAAGAAGGGCCTCTCTTTCCAGCTGAGCCTCTTGGAGCGGTCAACGAAGGGAACTATGAGGAAAAAGAGTATGAACAACAGGGGAAGGAAAGCGCCCGCAGTAAACCTCTCAAGACCCGTCCTAAGAAACGCATAGATGGCGGTTAGATACCACTCTGGCACCTCCACGATGCCCCGCGTTGGGTCATACTTTATTCCGAGGTCGACGGGATAAAGTCCACCCGCTATCAAAATTGCTCCTATCACGCCTGCGACGACGGGCGGGTCGAAGACGAGGTTGCGTGGGAAGTGGACGAGAGCAAGGAGAAGCATTACCATGGGAAGAATGAAGACATGTAATGCGTAGAACCTGATGATGAGGTCATAGAGGCCTCCGCCGAGAAGCAGAGGCGCCAATTGCTCACCCAAGAAAGGTGCGGAGTTCGTGAGACCGACCGCGATGTTGACAGCCAGCATAGCTCTCTGGTTGAGTATGAGGTCGTATCCTGTGAAGGCCTCGATAACTGTCACGGTTCCGAGGATTACCCCGGTCACCCATATGACCTCGTTTTTGACTTTGAACCTTCCGCTGAAGTATTGGTAGAAGAGGTGGGCGATGGCGAGGAAGACCATCGCGTTGGATGCGTGGTAGTGGATGTTTCTGATGAAGAAGCCGAAAGCTATCTCCTCCTGAATCTGCTTCACGCTATTGTAGGCTTGTGTGACGTCGGGCCTGTAGTAGAACATGAGAAGCGCTCCCGTTACTCCGAGGAGAAGAAAAACTATCGCGGTTAACGTGCCGAGGTATCCAAAGGGGCTTACCGCGACACGGGGAATCTGAAACCTGAAAGTAACAATCGGAGTCCTCTCAAGCCGCTCCACAAGCCATTTGACAAACTCGTCAAACACACGGCCCAGCGGCCCTGCCTCGCTCTTCTGCTGAGACATCAGCAATCAGGGGGTCGTCTCAATATATAAGAGTAATTCCAGGTAGCGCTAATGCCTCAAAGTTAAATAACAAAATCCGCTGCTCAGGTTGTTGAGGCACGTCATCTCAGCTAAGCAGTTTGACTTCGACACTCTTGCTGATGTCTTCTCGACCGCTAAGGCTCTGAAGAACAAGTTGTCCGAGAAGAGGATGCTGAAACTTGCTGTTGACAGGATTTTGATGACGGTTTTTCTGGAGCCGAGCACGAGGACGCGGCTGAGCTTTGTCTACGCCATGAAAAGGCTGGGAGGTGACGTGGTCGACTTCGGGCCCGAGGAGGTGACAAGCAGGGCTAAGGGCGAGAGTTTCGAGGATACCATGCGGATGCTCGATGGCTATGCTCCAGACGTGATTGTCCTCCGAAGCCGCGAAGTTGGAGCTGCTGAGAAAGCCTCGAAAATTGTCAGGTGCCCAGTTATTAACGCAGGCGATGGTTGGAACGAGCATCCGACACAGGCGCTGCTCGACGTCTACACCATTTGGGAGCAGCTGGGCAAAGTCGATGGTCTGAGGATAGCTATTATGGGTGACCTGAGATATGGCAGAACACCCAGCAGCCTCTCCTACCTTCTCGCAAAATATCGAGACATAACCTTCCACTACGTCGCTCCGCCTCAGCTGCAAATCCGCGAAGAGGTTCTAAAGGAAGTTTCACATCACACTGTTCATCAGCATAGCAGGCTCGAGGAGATAAGGGATGAGGTTGACGTGCTTTATGTGACGAGGCTTCAGAAAGAGCGGCTCGGCGACGAGAACCTGTATCAGCAGCTGAGGGGAAGCTACGTAGTCACCGTCGACCTATTGAAGAAGCTGAAGAAAATTCCGTTAATAATGCATCCCCTGCCGCGTGTCGATGAACTCCCAGCCGAGGTGGATGCTCTGCCTCAGGCCAAGTATTTCCAGCAGGCTGAGAACGGCGTATACGTCCGCGCCGCCCTTCTAACAAAATTGCTCAACCTCGACATCTCAAGCCTACAAAGCAGCTAAACCCTCACACTTTTAGCGAACATCCACAACCCATGAACAGCCGAAGCAACCACTGCAGCTGCGGGAAGAAAAGCCAGCATCGCGAGAGGGTCGGTGGATATCCTGACCATTTGAAGAACAGCTGCCGCGGCGAAGTTGAGGCCGAGGACGAGTAAAAGTCCGGAGTATAATTTTCTCCTCCAACCGCCGTCTGTGAGCAGTGTTGAGATTGTTATGATGTTTACTGCTCCGAGTCCTGTGACTAAGGAGGGTAGAGGGGCTGTCGAGGGTGCGGCCGCGAGGGCGAGGACGATGGATAACATGGGAAGCAGCTGGTGTGGAGCTTTTCCCCTCAACACCTGTACACCGTGGGCTGTTTTGACAGCTTCGCCGACAACTCCGACAGCTGCCACAAGAGCGGTTAACTGCAAAACCCTTCGAATCAGGGCCGCGGAAGCATCCACTGTGGGGAGACCGGTTAAAGGTATTAGAAGATTAGCCAAACCTGTGTGGAAAACGGTGCTATAGAATGCGAGTCCAGCGGCCGCCGAAGACATGATAGCGTCGCCGAACCTGCCTCCGTTTCCGTTTAGGGTTGGGGAAAGGGCTGCGAACGCTGCTGGGATGATTAGCAGAGTTTCGGTGCTGAGTTCCATGTTTATGGATGGCTGTGTCTCTGACAGAGGTGAGAGAAAAAGTCCGAGGACGATGAAGAGAAGAACTGCGGCTGCTACGGCTGTGAAGGCCTGGGGAAACATGGAAGCTGTTTTGACACCTGCAGAAGCTGTTGCCAGAAGAAAAATAGCCAACGCAATTGAGGTTACTTCAGCTGGAAGAGAATAAGTTGTCACAAGGGGCAGTAGACCAAGAACGGCTGATGCTGAGACAGCCTGGGCAAACGCCGGCCCCATCCTCTCATAGAAGAAGATGTGAAAAACGAGAGCCATCGCGAAGACAACAAGTATGGGAAACTCGAGCCCCCCTGCGTTAAGGGTCCTTACGACTAATGTGAGCAACAATGTTGCCGAGGCCATTTGTGGGATGAGGTGTTTCTGGAGACGGAGTCCCAGCCGTGTCAACCAAGGTGTGAGCAAAGCTGTTGTGAGAAAAAGTCCCGCAACCGCTGCGAGGGTGGAGAAACTGGTGAAAAAATAGGATGCGAAAACGAGGTAAAGGTAGAGCATCGAGTAACTTCCCTCCAGACCCGGCCTACGCCGGCCGATCAGAAGAAAACCTAGCGCAGCCGCCGCGGCGAGAAATGAGAAAACAAGCAGCGGCAACAACCCATAAAACATCAAAAGCCTCATGTAATAAACTGCATTGGACGGTCTAAGGCGGAGCTATGGTCACGGGTTTTGCAACAGTTATCCTGAAGCCCTCGTTCTTAGCGGCTTCGAGCCAATAGTTGTTGACTTGTTCCTGTATGCTGGCTATCGCCGTCTCCTGTTTCCTCGGCGTGAAGAGATGTCTAAACCTGTTTTGATGCCTGAGATATTCTTCTACAGGTTTCAGAACTGTGGGAATGTATGTGTGGCGGACTTTTCCATAGACGGATTCCTTCAGAGGCCATATTCCGCACTCCACCGCAAGCCTCGAGATTCTAACCGAGAGCGACGGGTCAAACCCCCAGCCTGTTGGGCAGGATGAAAACGCTATGAAGAGCTTAGGGCCTTTGAACTGTGAGGCCGTCTCGATTTTTCTCAGCATGTCCACCATGTGTGAGGGAGCTACTGTGGCTATGTAGGGGGGCTTGTGGCTTCTCCAAATCTCGAACAGGTCTTTCTTTACACCTGTATAGCCTGTTGGATTTCTCTCGGTGGGGGGCGTTGTTGCCGTGGCCGAGCCATAGGGTGTTGCCCCGCTTTTCTGAAAACCTGTGTTGCCATATGCCTCGTTGTCGTAGACGAGGTAGTAGAAGTCGAGGCCTCTCTCTATCGCGCCTGACGTAGACTGCAGGCCGATGTCATAGGCCGCTCCGTCGCCCGTAACCACAACCACTTTAAGGTCCTCAAAACTGTTTACCCGTCCTTTCTCCATCAAAATGTCTAATGCATCCCGTATCCCCTGAGCACCGGCGGGAGCAGAGGCGAAAGCCGTGTACATCCAGCTCGACTTATTGGGGGTGTAAGGATAAACCTGTAAAAGGGTTAGGCAGCCAGCCGCGTTGACGAAGACGACGTTGGGCCCAAGAACCTTGTGAAAAGCGCGGAGCACAAGCATCGCACCGCATCCAGCGCACATCGTAGAACCGGGAGAGAGATACTCTTCAACCGGAAAATCTCTCAACGTCTTGTACCGCGTCAAGTTTCTTCACCCGTGTATCCTGCTAGGCGGAGAGCTGTCTGGACATGCGCTAGCTCGTCCGCCCTGAAGAGGAAAACAGGTTTGCCTGGCTGTGTTTTCTCCGGATGCATCAACATGTGGAAAACATGCTCGAACTCCTCAACCGTTGTATATTTTCCACCTACACCGCCTATCGCTGAGAGAAGGGTCTCGGGCCTGTTTTTGACATGGTATAGGGCGGCGGCAACCTCGTTGTAGATTACGCCTCCTAGACCGGGGGAGATGTTCTGGTCGAACACTGCGACCGCTTTTCTGCCTCGCAGTTTTTCCATGATGTCGCTGGAGGGGAAGGGCCTCAGCATCACGAGTTTAACCAGACCAGCGGGAACACCTTTCTCCCGAAGCCTCACAACAGCTTTTCTCGCAATGCTTGTGAACGAGTTTGTCACAACCAATACATATTCGGCGTCGTCGAGGAGAAAACCCTCAACAGGGCTGTGAAACCTGCCCGTCACCTCCCTAAACCCTGCCGCAGCCTCTTTGAAAACATCACCTGCCCTGAGCAGTGATTCATGGATGTTGTGTTTAAAGTATGCGTATATGTGTCCGCCTAATACTGCTGCACCCTTGACGACAGGCCTACCCGCTCGGAAGGGATGCGGAGGATTGTATGGTGGTAAAAATTCCTCGACATCGGTTTTCGACGGTATGTAAACAGGCTCGCGTGTGAAGCTTAGGTAGAACCCATCCATGTTGACTATCACGGGCAGCATCACTCTATGGTCCTCTGCGACACGGTAGGCGATTAGAATTAGGTCGAGAACCTCTTGACACTTCTCCGCATGCAGCTGGATGAAGCCGCTGTCACGTGCGGCGAGAACATCGTTGTGGTCAGGCTCTAATGTGATGGGGGCGGCCACGGCTCTCGACACATTCACCAGCACAAGAGGAGCACGCCATCCCGCAATGTTGTAGAGCATCTCGAAGCCATAGAGAAGACCTTGGCTCGAGGTGGCTGTGAAGACTCTCGCTCCAGAAAGAGAAGCCGTGCCCGCTGCCGTGAGCATGCTATGCTCGGATTCGAGTTGAACAAGCTTCGCCTTCATCAACCCTTGGCTTATCCAGCTGGCGAGCGTCTCGATTATCTCGGTCTGAGGCGTGATCGGATAGGCGGGGATGTAGTCGACATCGGCTATACGTGCGGCCCAAGCCGCGGCCACGTTTCCCGTCAACATATCGACTTCACGCAAAAATCTCCACCTCCCTAACAGAGGAAATGGCGCGGATGGGGCACTCGACAACACAGATGAGACAGCCCTTGCAGTGCTCATAGTCTATGACAGGCTTATTCTCCGCATCGAGGCTTATGGCCGAGTCGGGACAATAGATGAAACACACCTTACAGCCCGTGCACTTGCCATAGTCGACCACGGGTCTGAAAACTCTCCAGTTCCCAGTGGCCCTGTGCACTGCGTTGCCCGCAGCGAAAACATCACTGTAGACAACTCTGCCGGATGCGGGGTCAACCAGCTCTACGGCTCCTACACGTTCTTCATCGACTTTGATGGAGTATCGCGGAGTGTTGTCATAGGTCTCGGACATTAGCATAAGGTTCTTCTCGAGCAATTCGTCACGCACACCCAGCTCAGATAGTTCCTCGCGAACAGCCTCCTCAACATGTTGTTTTCTCAACCCGCAGAGCTTAGCGGCAGCTGCCGCCGCTGAAACGCTCACGATGGGTTTTCCGATTATTCGCAACGCTGGGTCTGTGAAGTTTATTCTCATAAACACATGCCCCGCTTGGTCCTCGGAGAAAATGGGGCCGCGGGCTGAGTTTATCAACGCCACACCGCCTCGCGGAAGGTCTTCCAACGGCCTCGCCTGTGCATCGGCCAGGAGTGTCTCATCCATCACCACCACTATGTGGGGGTTGAAGATGTAGCCCCTCTCCATGATAGGTGAATGAGAAATCCTCGTAAACGCGGTCACAGGGGCTCCTCTTCTTTCAGCCCCATAAATCGGAAAATCTTGTGCAAAAAACCCGGCGGAAAACGCCGCACGTCCAAGAATGCGACTACTTGTCTTAACGCCTTGGCCACCCCTCCCATGAAACCTAATTCTGAGCATGGAGGGGCACCATAACAATATATTGTAGAGGTGGCTTATTATTGTTTTATGAATTTCTTTGGTATATAAGGGGCTGCTTCGCTATGTTAACGAATGCTTGAGGCTTTTTTCAACCCCCTCTCAATAGCCGTGGTCGGAGTTTCGGGCGACCCTCATAAGCTGGGCCGCGCCATATACGACCGACTGCGCCAAAACAAGCTCTCCGGCGTTTTGAAGTCCCGTCTTTACGCGGTCAGCTCCTCGATAACCGAAATTTATGGAGAGAGGGTTTACCGCCGAGTCTCGGAGATTAACGATGATGTAGAGCTTGTTGTGGTCGCCGTCCCAGCTCCAGCTGTTCCAGATGTTGTGGCTGACGCGGCTGGTCACGGGGCCCGGGCTGTTGTCGTGATTAGCGGCGGCTTCTCCGAGGCCGGCAATAGAGACTTGGAGAAGAGGCTCCGGCAAGTGGTGGTGGAGACGGGGATAAGGCTTCTGGGCCCCAACACAATAGGCGTCATCGACCCCTACACAGGTGTTGACACATCATTCACCCGCGAGACCAAACCCTTCGCAGACGGTACGTGGGGGCGGGCGATCATATTTCCCCGAAAAGGTAACGTTGCAATCATTTCTCAGAGTGGGGCCTTGGCCTACCACAGCATAGACCTGTTGGGCGGCAGGGGGGTCGGGCTCAGGGCAGCGGCATGCGTCGGCAACCAAGTAGACGTAAACATAACCATGCTGGCGGATTATTTCGCGGACGACACGTTAACCAGCGTTATAGTGT
>Ga0105163_1000710_pt1 | contig 19239 bp, 12 predicted proteins | sample JNZ110809AmetaG_FD_81531 | JGI IMG/M metagenome (GOLD analysis project Ga0105163, IMG submission 81531) | Hot spring microbial communities from Jinze hot spring, China to study Microbial Dark Matter (Phase II) - JNZ 110809A | ecosystem: Environmental > Aquatic > Thermal springs > Hot (42-90C) >... | reverse complement strand
TTAAGGCTCATAGCCCCCGAAGGACATGACGCAGCACAAGCCCCACAGCCCTTGCAAGCTGCTTCTATCACTTTCATACGTTTGGCCTTGGGGTCATAGGTAACGGCGTTAAAGCTACATGTAGCCTCACATATCCTACACCGCGCGCATACTTCATGATCTACCTCTGCTACAACCGGCTCTTTTATCGCCTTCCCTACATGGAACAGCCTCGTAGCCCTCGCAGCCGCGGCATGGGCCTGTGAGATGGTATCCAGGATGTCCTTCGGCCCCTGACAACAACCAGCCAGAAACACCCCTTCGGAAAAGGTATCCACAGGACCAAGTTTGGGATGGGACTCTAGGAAAAAACCATCGGCATCTGCATTCAGATAGAGTTTCTTCATCAGTTCCTTCACCCCCTGTGGCGGTTCCATACCAACGGCCAAAACTAAAAGGTCAACTTCAAGCTCCGAAGGCCTTCCTAAAAGGGTATCCTCATACCTCACTACAAGCTTGTCCCTCAGGGGATAGACCTCACCGGGATTGGCCCTAATGTATACAACCCCTTCCCTTTGGGCTTCTTCAAAAAGCTCCTCATACCCCTTGCCGAAGGTCCTTACGTCCATATAAAAGACGTAAACCCTGGCCTCAGGGAAAAGCCTTTTGAGGAGCAGGGCTTGCTTGGCCACCACTGTACAGCAGGCGCGTGAACAATAGGGTCTTCCTATAGTTTGATCCCTTGACCCCACACATTGGATAAAGGCCACCGATTTTATTCCCCCTCTTTCAGGCCATCCGTTAACAAACCTCTCCTCTACATCTACAGTTGTCAACACCTGGGGGAACCTCCCGTAGCCATACTCGGCCTTCCTCTTCGCATCAAAGGGCGTAAAACCAGTAGCTACTATTATACTGCCCACTTTCTCTTCGAATACCCCTTTCTCAGTCCTTATCTTAACGGTGAAATTGCCTGAAAACCCTTCTACCTGCTCTACTTCGCTCTTGAGGTAGACCTTCACGTTTGACCTGCAAAGAAGCTTTCCTATAAGTCCTTCAAGGAAATCCTTCACAGGCACAAGTTGCGGAAAACTTACTCCTATCTTCCTCCCCCACCCCCCAAGCTCTCCCTCCCTCTCCACCACTATGACCTCAAACCCTGCCTCCGATATATCCAAAGCGGCTATTATCCCCGCTATACCTCCCCCGATCACCAAAGTGGAAGGGATGAGGGGGTATTGCAAAGGTTCAAGGGGCTCAAGACACTTTACCCGCCAAACCCCTGCCTTTATCAGCTCGAAGGCCTTCTGAGTGGCCTCATGGACGTCCTCTGTCACCCAAGAGCAGTTCTCCCTTATATTTACCTGCTGGTAAAGGAAAGGGTTCAAACCGGCCTCTGAAACGCACCTTCGGAAGGTCCTTTCGTGCATGGTCGGGGTACAAGACGCCACTACTACCCTATCCACCAGGCCTTCCCTTATGTCTTCCTTTATCAACTGTTGGCCTTGTTCAGAACACATGTACCTTTCGTGTTTGACTGTAACAACCCCTTTTAGCCCCCGCACCTTTTCCACAAGTGCTTCTATGTCCACATAGCCTGCAATGTTCCTCCCACAATGGCAAATATATACGCCTACACGCCTCCCCCACTTCATGACCTAACCCTCGATATCAAAGCCAAGGCCCTAGCGGCGGCACCTGAGGCTTGGGCTACCGAATCGCTTATGTCCTTTGGCCCCTGGCAACAGCCAGCAAGGAAAACCCCTGGTCTTGTAGAAACCACAGGATCCAGGGGATTTGCCTCTTTAAAGAACCCGTGCTCATCGACCTCAAGCCCGAGGACCGAGGCCAATTCTTTGGCCCCTTCCGAAGGTCCTATGCCACATGCTAGGACTACGAGGTCTGCCTCAAGTTCATAAGGCTTCCCCAATAAGGTGTCTTCACCCTTGAGGATCAACTTCCCGTCCCTCTGGTAGACTTCTGATGGAATGCCACGGCGGTAAAGGACCCCACGCCGTTGGACCCTTTCGTAGAGGCCCTCGTAGCCCTTTCCGTACGCCCTGACGTCCATATAACAGATGGTGATCCTTACCTCTTTCAAGCGTTCTTTTACCTCTTGGGCCTGTTTGGCTACATACATACAACAGACGCGGGAACAATAAGGCCTGTTAACCGTCCGATCCCTTGATCCCACACATTGGATAAAGACCACGTCTTTGGGCCTTTTACCTTCTATTGTCAGATCCCCTCCCGTAGGCCCAGAAGAGGACATGAGGCGTTCGAGTTCAAGGCCTGTTATCACCCCTTTTATGCGCCCATAACCATATTCTGGCTTCTGACGTGGATCGAAAAGATCGTATCCCGTAGCCACAATCACAGCCCCTATCGATAGTTCGACCTCCTCTTCCCTTTGCGAATGGTCTATGGCCTTTTGTTCACACGCCTTTACGCATTGGAAGCACTCACAACAAACCCCACACTGAAGACACCTTTCCGCTTCGCCTTTGGCCTCTTCCTCTTTTAAGGTCAATTCCACCTCTTCAAAGGACTTCACCCTCTTGGAGGCTTCAAGCTTCTTGGTTTGTACCCTGGAGGAAATAGATCGTACGATACGTGGCAAACTCGCAGGCTCGATGGCCCCTTTATCCCTCCCTTCCCTTAAATCCATGCCCCTAAGGTAGCGGTCTATGGAAATAGCTGCCTGATGGCCTTGACCTATGGCGTCTACCACGAACCCAGGACCCGTAACCACGTCTCCACCGGCAAAGACATCGGGAACCGAGGTTTGGAGTGTCAAAGGATCCACCTCTATGGTCCCTGCCCGAGTGAGCCTTATGCCACAGTCCCTCACCCAATCGAGGTCCCCTGTCTGCCCTATGGCAAGGATAACGGTCCCGACCTGCTTCACGAATTCCGAACCTGGAAGGGGCACAGGTCGCCTCCTGCCACTTTCGTCTGGCTCGCCGAGCTCCATCCTTTGAAGGACAACAGCCTCCACCTCCCTTTCCCCCAAAAACCTTACCGGCGTCACCAAGAATTCAAAGCCTACCCCTTCCTCTTTTGCCTGTTGGACCTCTTCAGGGGAAGCTGGCATTTCCCCTTCGGTTCGTCGGTAAAGGATGGTCACATCCCTTACCCCTAACCTCAGGACAGTACGGGCTGTATCTATAGCGGTGTTACCACCCCCTATTATCACCACAGGCTCCCTTAAAGAGGGCCTTCCTCCTTTATTTACCTCTCTCAAGAAGTCAAGGGCGAAAAGGACCCCTTTGAGCTCAGCCCCTTCTATCTTCAACCCTTGCCCCTTTGGAAGACCTATAGCTAAGAATATGGCCCTATAACCATCTTCCCTCAACTGTTCAAGGGTAATGTCTCTACCAACCCGTACGCCTGTTTTTACCTCTAAACCGAGCTCCAAGATCCTCTCTATGTCGAACTGTAAGACCTCCCTGGGAAGTCTATAAGGGGGGATGGCCTGGGATAGCATGCCTCCTAGGTTTGAAGCAGCCTCAAAGACCGTTACAGGATATCCCATAAGGAGGAGGTCCCTGGCAGCTGTGAGGCCAGCTGGCCCCGACCCCACAATTGCTACCTTTGGCCTCGCAGGGTCAATCGAAACCCGTACCTTAGGCCTTATACCCCTGTCCCTGGCCCAGTCGCTGATAAACCTCTTGAGGCTGTTGATGGCCACAGGCTCATCCAGCTGATTCCTGTTGCACGCCTTTTCACAAGGATGGTAACAAACCCTCCCACAGGTCCCTACAAAGGGGTTTCTCTCCCAAATGAGCTCATATGCCTCTTCCAACTTCCCTGCCAAAAGGAGGGCTATATAGCCTTGAACGTTAACCCCTGCAGGACAGCTGAGGACACATGGAGGCCTTTGGAGTTTGGTGATGGCCATGGCATTGGGTATGGCCTGAGGATAAGCCTTGTAAATGGCCTTCCTCTTACTTAACCCCTGGTCGAACTCGTTAGGAAGTTCTACCGGGCAGACCTTTATACACTCCCCACAGGCATTGCATTTAGAAGGGTCAACGAACCTAGGCCTTTTGAGGACCTTGGCCCTGAACTCACCCTCTTGGCCTTCAAGGGATATCACCGTGCTATTCGTCAATAACTCAATATTTGGATGTTGCCCTACCTCGGTAAGCTTTGGCGAGATGGTACACATAGCGCAGTCGTTGGTGGGGAAGGTCTTATCAAGTTGGGCCATATGCCCTCCAATCCATCCCTCCTTTTCCACAAGGTAAACCTTATAACCTGCATCGGCCACGTCCAAGGCCGCTTGCATTCCGGCTATCCCTCCCCCTATTACCAAAACCGCCTTTTCTGCCATTTACTTCTTCCTCTCTTTAAGTTTGGCCAAAAGCACGGGGACTACTTGTAACAGGTCCCCCACAATCCCGTAGTGGGCCACACCGAAAATAGGAGCCTTTGGATCCTTGTTAACGGCTATGATGAGCCCAGATTGCTTCATACCCGCCACGTGTTGAAAAGCCCCGCTTATCCCTAAGGCGATGTAGACCTTAGGTTTGACAGTCTTACCAGAAGTACCCACCTGCCTTTCCTTTGGCAACCAACCCTTGTCCACAACTGGTCTCGAACATGCCAGCACCCCTCCTAAGGCCTTTGCGAGTTCCTCTGCTAAGGGGATGTTTTCTGGTCCTCCTATTCCCCTTCCCACCGAAACGATGACCTCGGCCTGGGTGATGTCCACTTCTGCGCGAGGGGCTTCTACGAACCTCAGGAACCTTTTGTAGGGGAAAACCCCTACTGGCCCTTCCCAACTTACCACCTGTCCCCCTAAAGTCCTCAATCCCTCGGCCTCAAAGGAACCTGATCGAACCGTCACTATCACCGGACTCCCTTCGACCTCCACTTGGGCCGATAGTTTCCCACCGTAGACCTGTCTGAAGGCCCAAAAGCGACCTTCCCTAAAGCCGAAGTCATAACAGTCGCTGACCAAAGGACTGTTAATGGCACAGGCTAGCGCAGGGGCAAGGTCCATCCCTTGGGCCGTATGGCCTATGAGGACTAGCGAGGGGGTAAGGTCCTTGATGAGCCTTGTCAAAGCAGCTTGGTATACTTCGCCTTCGAATTCTTTTACGCCTTCCACAGGTACCAGGTGGACCTTATGACAATAAGGTCTTACCCCTTCGACCATTTCCGAAAGGCCTTCTCCTATCAAAACGGTGTGGACTTCCTGCCCTAAAGCCTCAGAAAGCCCTTGTGCTTTTTTCAACATCTCAAAGGTGATGTCGCGTAACTGTCCTTGACGGTGTTCAGCCAATACTATTATTGGCCTCATCTCAGATCACACCTCCTTTCTCAAGGATCTCAAGGACCTTATCGGAGACCTCTTCAGGAGAGCCCTTAAGGATCTCCGCTCCTTCACCGCTGGGAGGCACAAAGAGCTTCTCAACCTTAATTTTTGGCCTAATTTCAGAGGGGGATATCCCTAATGCCTCTAAGTCCAGGACTTTTATCTCTTTCTTGGCTACCCTTTTTATCCCTAAGACAGAAACGTAGCGTGGTTCGTTTATGCCACTTTGGATGGTCAACAGTGCCGGAAGTTCTACTTCCACCTCCTCTTCAAGCCCTCCCTCTAGTTCTCTCCTTACCAGTGCTTTTTTGCCTTCAAAACCAAGATGGGTCACAAGCGTCACATGTGGTATCCCCAACATCTCGGCCATCATAGGACCAACCTGGGCGTAGCCGTCATCGGAGGCCTGAACCCCTGTAAGCACAAGGTCAAAGGCAAGGCCCTTTATGGCTTGGGATAACACCACTGCGATAAGGAAGGGGTCTGCCTCCTCTAGCAAGGGATCCCATATCCTAATGGCATCATCAGCCCCAAGGGCCAAGGCACGCCTTAACACCTCCTCATCTGGTTCCTTTCCAACCGTCAAGGCTATCACTTGACCACCTGTACGCTCTTTAATACGAATGGCCTCCTCAAGGGCGTAGTTATCCCAATCGTTTATGACGTAAGGCAACCCCTCAGTCCTTATCCTTCTGCCAGATGGGTCCAGTTGTAAGTCCACCTCGGCTACATCTGGTACCCTCTTCAGACAGACCACCACTTTCATCGATCCACCTCCACCCCAAGGGCCTCTCCGAGAAGCTCCAAGATGTCCTTAACCTCAAGCTTCCCTTCAAGGCCCGTAGTCTTCAAGGCATCCTCTAAGGTCAATAAACAGAAGGGACATGCTGTGGCTACCACCTCTGCGCCCATCTCCAGGGCCTCCTTGACCCTTATTTCGCTGTTTCGAACCCCTGTGCCCGTCCCCTCTACCCACATCCTACCCCCTCCCCCTTCACAACAGAGGCTTGTCTCCCTAGACCTCGAAAACTCCAAAGGGGCAGTACCGATTATGGCCTCCAATACCCTCCTCGGAGCCTCGTATACCCCATTTTGTTTGCCTAAAAAACAAGGATCATGATAAACGACCCTTTTGGCCAAAGGTCCCTTAAGGGGCAAACGCCCTTGACTGATCAATCCCTCCAATATTTCCGTGTAATGGATCGCCCTTACGCCCTCCAGCCTGTATTCGTTCTTCAAAGCGTTGAAACAGTGAGGCGAAAGCGCTACCACCTCCTTTGCCCCAGATCCCTCGATCAAGGCCTTGTTGGAGTCCTTAAGTTCTTCGAACAACCCCTCTTCCCCCATCCTCCGGATTTCATTTCCGCAGCAACTCTCCTCTATCCCTATGATGCCGAAGTCCACCCCTGAGATGGCCATGACCTTGGCAAAGGTTTGGGCAATGGGTTGAAGCCTTGGGTCGTAAGCTACAGCACAACAGACAAAGCCCAATAGCTCTACCCTCTCTCCAGCTGCAACCTCCTTAACCCCTAACCCTTTGGCCCACTCGGTCCTTTTCTGGCGCGCCCTTCCCCACGGGTTTCCGTGAACGTATGTGGCCTCCAAGGCATCGATCACGTTTTTCGGTATGCGGCCAGATTCCACCAACTTTGCCCTAATGGCTATCAGCACTTCGGAGGGCTCAAGCTTCCGTGGACACCTTAGGGTACAGGTCTTACAGGTAGTACAGTCCCAAATCTCCGGACGTCCCAAAAGGACATCGACCCCATAGATGAGGGCTTCCCTCATAAGCATCCTCACGTTCAAAGGGGTCCGCATGGCCACAGGACATCCACCGGTGCACTTGCCACATTGTAGGCAGGCATAAAGCTCAAACTTCTGTGCGAACTCCATCAAAACCTCCCAAGGATCCTTCTTGCAATGAGGAGCTTCTCTATCTCCTTGGTGCCTTCATATATTTCCAGGACTTTTGCATCCCTCCAATAATGGGCCACATCATACTCTTCCAAGATCCCGTAGCCGCCGTGTAACTGTATGGCTTCATCAGCCACCTTTACCGCTACCTCCGAGGAAAACCACTTGGCCATTGCGATGAGGGCTGGATCTACCTCGCCTCGGTCTACCTTGGCTGCAGCACGGTAAAGGAGACTGCGAGAGGCCTCCACAAGGGTGGCCATTTCAGCCACTTTATGTTGTATTGCCTCAAAGGAGGCAAGTGGTTGGCCAAATTGCCTCCTTTGTCTGACATGGGCTATAGCCTTCTCCAAGGCCCCCTGGGCAGTGCCTACGGCCTGAGCAGCCACGGTAAGTCGGGTGCGGTTGAAGAACTCCATGAGGTAGTAAAAACCCTTCCCCTCTTCACCTATGAGGTTAGAACGGGGTACCCTCACGCCTTTTAAGGCCACCTCCCCTGTGTCCGAACACCTTAGACTCAGTTTCCTCTTCAACTTTATAGATTCGTAGCCAGGTCTGGAGGTTTCTACGATTATAAGGCTTAACCTCTCGTGCTTACGAGGGGCCTCTGGATTTGTAACGCAGGCCACTATGAGGAAGTCGGCTACATTGGCGTTGGTTATGAAGATCTTGTTCCCCGTTATCACATACTCGTCCCCATCCCTTTCGGCACGGGTAGATATAGAGGCCACGTCACTTCCCGCATCGGGCTCTGTCACTGCAACCCCCATGCGCATCTGACCACTACAAAGGGCAGGGAGGTACTTCCTCTTCTGTTCTTCAGAGCCGAAAAGCAAGATGATCTGTGAACCAAAAAAGGTGGACTCAATGGATTGAGCCACTGCCGTATCGACCCGCGCAAACTCCTCTATGATGAGGCACTGCTCTAGGTAACCATAACCTGCCCCTCCGTACTCCTCAGGGACAAATACCGCCAGGAAACCCAATTCCGCTGCCTTTTTCCATAGCCTGGGATCGAACTCCTCCCTCTCGTCCAATTCCCTGGCTATGGGCCTTATTTCGCCTTCGGCAAATTCACGAGCTGCCTTCTTGATGTCCTGTTGTTCAGCAGTAAGCTCAAACATCCCCTTCCCTCCTTTCCCATCTTTTATCCCCAAAGCCCTTCGGGAGGCTTTATCAGATGCCTCTTTAGCCATTTGGAAGCACCCTCGGCCCCCATGGCCACTCCCAGTATTTCTGTAAAGTAAAGCACGGGCACACCTTTGGGACCTTGGTATATCTCCAAGTTAGACTGACAAAGGGGGCAAGCAGTCACTATTAAGTCTGCCCCCGCTTGTCTTGCCCTCTCCCCGAGCTTTCCAGAAAGCTCCCTAACTAATTCCGGCCGAAGGAGCGAATGACTCCCGCCACAACAGTCCACCTTAAAGGACCAATCGAGCACCTCTACCCCTACGACCTCAAGGATCGTCTCCATGACGGTTGGATTTTCAAGGTCGTCTATCCCCGTCAGGCCTTTCGGCCTTACCAAATAGCATCCGTAATAACACACTGCCTTAACCCCTTCTAGAGGCCTGATGGCTTTATCTTCTAACCTACTCCTCACCTCCTTTCGGCTTAACACCTCAAGGGGATGGTAAACCTCGACCTCACCTCTGAAGGCCTTATCAAGGACCTTTTCGACCTTGTCCTTGAAGGAGGACCTCTCCTTTAGGGTCCTCTTTGCCTCCTTTAACCTCAAAAAACAGGCTGCACAGGGCGCTATGATGTCAAGCCCCATGGACTCCGCCTCAAGGAGGTCCCTAGCAGGCAAAAGGACCCTAAGAAAAGGAGTGACTCCGTGTACCGCAGAGGCTCCACAACAATTCCAGTCCTTTATCTCCACAAGCTCTATCCCAACTAAGCCCATCACCGCGCGTAAGGATTCGTCGTATTCCTTGGCCGATCCTTCTAAGGAACAACCCGGATAGTAAGCAAACCTCACCCCAGAACCTCCTTGAAGGCCTCTTCAAGCCCCTTAGGCCCCTTCCTGAAACCCGTAAAGGGGTTAAGCTTGCCCTTAAGAAACATCCTCAACCCCAATAGGACCTCCTCAAGGGAAACCTTGAAGCCTTGTGCCCTCTTCAACCGGAAGACAAGCCAGAACTCCTGGACCCTGCCCCTCTTCCTGATCTGCTCCATGAAGGCCTTGTATAAGTCCCTTTCCTTAGGCCTTACCGCCCCAAGGTCCATGGCCTCTTTTCTGACCAGGTCCATCAGTTCCACTAGCTCTATGCCATTTGGACATCTCGCTGCACAGGCCTCGCATGAGGCGCAAATCCATGGGGTATCTGAACGAAGCACCTCTTCGTCCCTGCCCAAAAGGACCGACTTCACAAGCTCATGGGGTTTGGACTCCATCTTATGTGCTAAGGGGCAACCCAAAGTACAGGTCATGCACTGGTAGCATTCGTAAACGCTCGGGAACTTCTCCTTGAGCTTCATATTTTCGGCTCCTCTACCTCTTTCAGTTCCTCTTCCTTGAAGACCGTAAGGGGTAATGGCTCCTCCGGATCCCGCCCCGGTTCGTACTCGAAAAGGGCCTGCGTGCGCTTGGAAACGACCTTGAAAAGCTCAAAGACCTTCACACCCTGTGGACAAGCCTCTTGGCACATCCCACAAGCTACACACGAAGTGGACATATGGGCCATCCTGGTCAGGTGGAACAGAAGGACCTCGGTTGGAAGCCTAAGTGCCGGCCTTCTTTTGCTAAGTTCGAGGAACCTATCGGCCTCGAACTCAAGGCTCGGGGAGTTGAAGAAACACTCCCTACAGTAGCATATGGGACATACCGTCATACAATTGTGGCATTTCACACACCACGTTAAGGACTTGAGCAAGGCTTGATGGCCCCAAAGTTCTTCCCTTTGGCGCCTAAAGAACTCCTCCTCCGCTTCCCGCCTCCTTTGGAGGAGTTCGTCAAGCTCCTTGAGGCGCTCCGGAAGCTCCACGCGATCTGGTTTGAGCCCTAAGGCCTTGAGTACTTCTTCCCCCCTTTCGGTCAAGGCTTCGAGGAACACCCCATCCCTGAGCCCTATATAGCCCACCCTTATATCTGCCCATGGTGAAAGGGGCCAAAGGCATACCTTACATGCCTCCCTGAGCAACCCTTCCTCGGGCAACTTCTCTTCAGCTACCCCTTCTTTGAGCCTTTCTTTATACACTTGCAAAGGATAGGTACCCAAGCAGTCTATGGAGATCACAAAAAGGCCCTCCCTTGAGACTTGATTCAACTTCATAAGTTCAACAGTAGCCCTTGCTTCACATGGCCTCAAAACAGCCCCTATGGGTTCTGAAGGGGGGGTAACCTTCGTTAGAGCCTGTAATACCCTAGCAGCGTTCAAGGCCATATAGGGCGCCAAAGCCCTTGTGCCTTCCACATCACCCCCTTTTGGCAAAAGGCCCGGTGCAAGACCACCTCCTTCCACCTCAATGGTCACTACCAGCCCGGAGAAGAAACGCTCGAGCATGTGCCTCCAGAGTTCCCTTAAAACCCTTTGGATCTCTTTCCCATCGGCCTCAAACCAAGCGCCGTATGCCATCCTTCACCCCTTATGTAGTCTTAAGTCCCAAGAAAGGACTTGGCCCCCTCTGCTCGGATTGCTCGTCGATCCTTTTGGCCCATTCGGCAAACTGTGGTCCTTCGCTTGCGCTTATCCACGTGAGGTACAACCTCTGGGGGTCAAGGCCCAAGGCCTCCAGTATTGCCTTGATCAGGGCTATACGCCTCCTAGCCTTGAGGTTGCCACTAACATAGTGGCATTCGCCTGGATTACACCCCCCTACCCATACGGCATCAGCACCCTTTAGAAGGGCATCTAAGACATAGACCGGATCCACCGAACCTGTACACATCACCCGTATGGGCTTCACCGAAGGAGGATAGGTCCGCCTCAAGGTACCAGCAAGGTCAGCGGCTGTAGATGTACACCAATGGCAGAAGAACCCTATTACCTTCCTTTGGGACATCTCTACCTCCCCACCATGGCTTCAATGGCTGAAAGGACCTGTTCTTCCCTTGCCCCCTCAAGTTTTGAGGCCCCGTTCGGGCAAAGGGAACAACAAGTACCACACCCCTGACATATGGAAGCTATGACCTTTGCCACCTTTTCCCCTTCCTCCAAGTATCTGGCCCCATATGGGCATGCTTTTACACAGAGGCCACAACCAGAACAGCGCCTTTCTTCCACATAGGAAAGGGGGAACCCTTGGGCCCTTTGGGACATAAAGGCCATTACCCTCTGGACCACTGCCTTCGCCTGTACCTTTGCCTCCTCGAAGGACCGCGGGCTATGGCACCCCCCACATATGTAAATGCCCTCTTTCAAGGCATCCACTGGCCTAAACTTGGGTTCAGCTTCCTTGAAAAAGCCCTGCAGATCGAGGTCCACCCCCAGGACTCCTGCCAATTCCCAATTGTCCTCCCGCGGGACCTCCACCTCTGGTATCACCAAAAGGTCCCCTTCCAGTTCAACCCCCTTGAGGCGTACCCTCACCTTATCTGAAACCTCTACCTCGGGCTCTTCCTCGTACCTCAAGAAAACTACACCCTTTCTCCTCGCTTCAAAGTAAAGGGACTCCTTGAGCCCATAGCTCATCATGTCCTTAAACAATATGAAAACTTCAACCCCTTTTTGCCTCAACGCCAAGGCGTTACTCAAAGCCTCTTCACAACAGTAACGGTTACACCACGGACGTTCCCCCGTGCGGGTTCCACCACACAGTAGCATCAGGACGGTCCCTTCCGGTTGGCGTCCCACCATTAAGTCGTTCCAAAGCTCCCTTTGGGAAACCACCCTTTGACCTTTAAGGGAAGAAAACCCCTCTGGCAAAACCCTCTTCGAACCTATAGCGACGACTATAACCCCAACCTCAAGGTCCTTGACCTCACCGTTGGCCTTCTCGATCTCAACCTTGAACCTCCCACCCACACCGACCACTTTTTTCAAACGACTCTTCAGGTATACCTCAACCCCTTGAACCCCTTCCAGCTCCTTAAGAAGCCCCAATAACTCCTCCCTCAAGAAAACGTATTCCCGCATGACCCCACCGAGTTCGCCTTCTTTCTCTATGAGGTGAACCATAAGGCCCTCACGGGCGAGCCCAAGTGCTACATTAAGGCCGCAAAGGCCTCCACCTAAAACTACCGCCGATGGGACAGGTCCATCTTCGAAGCGTACGACCTCCTTACTCCTTATGAGCCTTTCCCTTGCCCCTAAAAGAAGGCCCAATACGGCTTCTCTCCCCTGGGCAGTGAAGGCGGCTTTGAGGTTAACCCACTCCAAGCGGCTTGGAGGCAGACCAAGGGATGAGCGTACCTTCTCCTTATACCAATAAGGACTGCACGCACCTATTACGGTCCTACGGTCGCCAAGGCCTTCTCCCCCTTCAAGACATAGGTATTCTTTGACCGTTACTCGGTCGAACTTGCCCTTAAACTCTTCAAGGAACACGTCTACGGGCAACTCACCTCCGCAACTGCACAGTATGAGGTCAAGGCCCTCGGAAGGCTCAGGTAAAGGCGCCCTTCTTTCCCCTTTTCCCCTTTTCCCCTTTGAAACCTCAGAGGCTACTGCAAGCGCTTCAGTTACGGTATCGACAATGTCCTTAGGACCCGAAGCAGATCCGCATACGTAAATGCCCCCCCTTGAGGTCTTAACGCCTTCGGCCTTGATGAACCCCCATGGATCGCATTCGAGCCCAAGAACCCGAGAAAGGCCTTCAAAACCCTCAGGGGGTCTTTGTCCTGTAACTAACACTACGAGGTCAAAGGCCTCTTCTTTCACCTCTTCGGCTTCCATATAACGCAAAAGCACCCTCTTGGATACAGGATCCTCCCATAGCTTTGGAACCCTGCCCCTTATGAACTTTATTCCCCTCTTCTTGGCCTCCTCCAGGTAAACATGGTACCCCTTTCCATAGGTCCTTATGTCCATATAGAAAAGCACTACCTCAGCTTCTGGAAGCCTTTCTTTGGTGAGCCGTGCTTGTTTCAAGGCGATCATACAGCAAGAACCCGAACAAGGCTCCCAGTCCTTGTCCCTTGAACCCACACACAAGAGAAACCCCAACTTCCTCGGGACCTCTCCATCTGAAGGTCTAAAAGGCAAAAAGGGACCAAGGGGGCTCAACATCCTCTCAAAGTCAAAGGCCGTTAAAACGTTCTTAAACCTCTGATAGCCATATTGGGTTAAGGCCGTGGGATCATAAGGTACAAAACCCGTGGCTAGCACCACTGAACCCACCGATAACTCCAATTCCTCTCCTTCCCCCCACAAGTCCACCGCCTTCGTAGGACAGACCTCTGCGCAATTTCCACACCGGTCACAAAGGGACCAATCCACAGCAGGCACAGGGGGGATAGGCTCTGGACCTTTTAAGAACATGGCCTTCCTGGAAGCGAAGGGGTTAAAATCGTCACGTGCCTCTCTTGGGCAAACCTCTATGCACTTGAGGCAACTTATACACCTTTCCTCTTTAACCCCCCTTGGAACCCTCTTCACCAAGGCCTTGAAATCGCCTTCTTGTCCTTCAAGCTTCACAAGCTCTGAACGCGTAAAGAGGACCACCCCTGGATACCTGAAGGACCTGCGTAGACAATACTCACCCTCCCCCCTTCGCACTGTTGTAGGTAACATCTGACATAAAAGGCACCTATCAGTGGGGAACTGACGCTCAAGATAGGTGATCTCTCCACCCACAAAAGGAGAGCCCTCCACTACGACGACCTCCAAACCCCTTGAGGCCGCTTCAAGCGATACCTTCATACCCGCTACACCCGCCCCTAAGACCAGAAGGTCGGCCTTCATCTTCTCCCTTCCTTGAGGATCCCTCGTAAGAAGACCTCGCTCATGATATCGCCTAGCTCCTTAGGGTTGACCCTGCCCTTGGGGTTATACCAACGAGAAGTCCACAGGGCCATGCCGAAAAACAAAAAGGAAAGCACAGTGGTGTCCATCTCTTTCAACATACCCTGTGCCTTCAACTCCTCTAAAAGCCCTCTGATCGCCTCAAGGTACTCCCTTTGCTTCTGCTTGAACACTTCCCTGTGCTCCAAGGAAAGGCTCTTGCCCTCAGAAGAAAGGATGGTCAACTCATCCATGTGCCCAGCAAAATACTCGGTGAAGAACCTACACACCTCCTCAAGCTTCTCCACCGTCCCCTTAGTCCCCGAACAGATCTCCTTAAGCCTCTTCAACCCCTCGTCTAAAAAACTGCTCATGATCTCAAAAAGGATATCCTCTTTGGAAGGAAAATAGTGAAACATACCCGCCACACTTAACCCCGCTTCATCCGCTATCTTCCTCACCGAAGTCCCATCAAAACCCCGCGCAGCAAAAAGCTTTACAGCTACCTCAAGTACCCTCTCCCTCTTCGACACCCCTTCACCCCCCTTATATACCGATCGCTCGGTGGTTTTTTACCAATATATCCCATTGGTTGTCAAGTTTTTGGCTTTGTTTTAGGTCTTTTTCTTTTTTGACATCGTTGTGGTATGGGGTATATACTAATAAAAATTTTTGCCTCTCTTGAGGCGGAAGGAGCAAAGGTGATGGTGAAGGCTAAAGTAGGTGATGTGGTGAAGGTCCATTACACGGGGAGGTTACGTGATGGCACGGTGTTTGACACGTCTGTAGGGGGTGAGCCCTTGGAGTTCACCTTGGGGCTTGGTCAGTTGATACCTGCCTTCGAAGAGGCGATAATCGGGATGAGTCCTGGTGAGTCCAAAACCTTCGAAGTGCCGGCTGAAGAAGCCTTTGGACCTTATAGGGAAGAGCTAGTGCTTGTGATCGAAAGGGAGAGGCTTCCCCAGGAAATGCACCTGGAAGTAGGGCAGCAGTTGCTCTTGAGGGATCCTCAAGGACAGGCCTTCAGGGTAACGGTAGTAGACCTCTCCGATGACACGGTGACCCTTGATGCTAACCATCCTTTAGCAGGTGAGGATCTTATCTTTGAGGTACAGCTCCTCGAAATAGGGGCTAATCTCCTCGAAGATAACGCCTAAGGGCCTCTGCGGTATAAGACCTCTGGCAATTCAGGAGTTCAAGGGGGGTACCTTCGAAAAGGAGGTATCCTCCTTCTTTACCGCCTTCAGGACCGAGGTCTATGATCCAATCGGCTTCCTTTATGACGTCAAGGTTGTGTTCTATGACAAGGACTGTATCGCCTCTATCCACTAACCTGTGGAAGATGTCAAGTAGCCTTTGAATATCGGCCATGTGGAGGCCCGTGGTTGGTTCATCCAATATATAAAGGGTACCGCGTGAAGGGCTTGAGAGTTCCTTTACTAGTTTTATCCTCTGGGCCTCGCCACCGGAAAGCTCTGGGCTTGGTTGACCAAAGGTGAGGTAACCAAGGCCTATGTCCACTAAAAGTTCCAGTACCCTCCTTATGCTAGGCACCGAGGAGAAAAACCCAAGTCCCTCTTCGAAGTCCATCTGGAGTACCTCGTAGATGTTTTTGCCCTTGTAGCAGACCGAAAGGGTCTCTTCGTTATATCGGCGCCCCTGACATTCCTCACAAAGCACATAGACGTCGGGTAAAAATTCCATTTCAACTTTTATCTTGCCCTGCCCCCCACAGGTCTCACAACGTCCTCCTTTTACGTTAAAGGAGAACCTCCCGGGTGTCCAGCCTCGGCGCCGCGATTCGGGCACTTGGCTGAAAAGACGCCTTATTTCGTCAAAAACCCCCACATAGGTAGCTGGCGTGGACCTCGGTGTCCTGCCTATAGGAGAGTGGTCTACCTCCGCTACCCTCTTTAATTGTTCCCATCCCCTGATCTCCTCAAAACCATCCTTCACAAACCCATCGCCTCGGAGTAGTCCCTTCAAACCCTTGTAGAGTATTTCCCTTACCAAGGTGGACTTACCTGAACCAGAAACACCAGTCACACAAGTAAAGGTCCCCAAAGGAATCCTTACGTTGATCCCTTTGAGGTTGAACTTCTTTGCCCCAATCACCTCAACCCATCCCGCAGGGCTCCTCAACCTCGAGGTGATTTCCCTTTTTGCCTCCCGTAGGTACTTGCCGGTGATAGAAAGCGGAGAATTCAAGACCTCAGTTAGACTTCCCTGGGCGACTATTTCCCCTCCTTTTGGACCTGCTCCTGGACCGAGGTCGATTATGTGATCGGCTCTTTTAATGGTCTCTGGGTCGTGCTCTACCACGATGACCGTATTCCCTTTCTCTTTGAGCTTTTCAAGGGCCGAAAGCAGAAGGGCGTTATCACGAGGATGAAGCCCTATGGTCGGTTCATCCAGCACGTAACATACCCCCCAAAGGTTTGACCCCAGTTGGGCCGCAAGCCTCACCCTTTGGGCCTCACCGCCTGAAAGGGTGTCTCCACTCCTGTCAAGGTTTATGTACCCAAGGCCCACCTCTTCAAGAAATCCCAATCTCGAAAGGACCTCCCTTACTACCCCTTCGGCCACTTCCCATTCCCACGGCTCAAACTTCCATCCTTCCATTACCCCTTTTGCCTCGCTTACGCTTAAGGCCACAAAATCGCCTATGCCCCATCCCTTAAGCTTTACCCAAAGGGCCTCTTCCCTTAACCTTTTACCACCACAGCGGCTACAGGCCTTGAAGCCCTTGTATTCCTTAAGGAGCTCACCTACCTCATCGCTAAGGTACTCCTCGATCCCCCTAAGTATAGGGATAACCCCTTTGAATCCCCTACCGCCGTAAAGGACTTCCCTTTTTAACTTTTCTGTTAAACTCGAAAAAGGCACATCAGGCCCTATACCTAATTTAGCTTCGAGTTCCCGCAAAACCCTTAATCCTTCCCGTGTCAGGTCCTTATGTTGGAAAGGCGCAAAGGCCTTACAAAGGGGCCTTGAAGGATCTGGAACCAAAAGCTCAAGGAGGAAGTCCTCTACCCCCCCTAAACCATGACAGTCAGGGCAAGCACCCTTTGGGCTATTGAAGGAAAACAACCTCGGGTCAAGAGGTTCAAATCCCCTATGGCAACGGTGACAGTAAAGTTTAGTGCTGAAGAGGTGCTCTTCTCCTGTGGCCTCCTTCACCTTAAGCCATCCTTTTCCCAACTCAAGCCCAAAACGTAAAAGCCTTTCCGTATCCCTCTTGATAAGGACTTTGCCAAGTACAGCCTCGACGCTGTGTTCTTTGTACCTCTCCAATTCTGGAACGGCTTCAAGCCTCATAACCTTGCCATCTACCACTACTTCCCTTATGCCGAGCCTCTTGAGCCTTTCGAACAGCTCCCTGTGATACCCTTTCCTTTGTAGGACAACCGGCACCAAGAGGGTCACCTCCCTTCCCTCAAAGCGCCTAAGGACCTCTTCTACCACCCCTTCCTCAGTATGTCCTTCTATAGGGAAGCCACAACCTGGACAATACTGCACCCCCAGTTTGCTCCAAAGGAGCCTAAGGTAATGGTAAATCTCGGTGAGGGTCGCTACCGTCGAACGCCTGTTGCTCTGACTCGTCCTTTGCTCTATGGCCACAGTAGGCGGTATTCCCTCAACCAGGTCCACGTCCGGCCTATCCATGATTTTGAGGTATTGCCTTATGTAATTGGGTAGACATTCCAGATAACGCCTCTGCCCTTCTGAAAAGAGGATGTCAAAGGCAAGGGTGGATTTCCCTGAACCCGAAACCCCTGTGATGGCTATCATCTTCCCCCGAGGGATATCGAGGTCTATCCCTTTGAGGTTGTGCTCCCTTGCTCCCCTGATCTTTATTACGTCCTCAACCACCCCCTTCTCCTTAGGCCTCTCTTCCTTAAAGGTATATACCCTCGCCTCCAAGTACTCCCTAAGCACCTGTCCCGTATAGGTATCCTTACGAGCCACTTCCTCGGGTGTACCTTCTGCCACCACCCAACCACCCCTGTCACCTCCCTCAGGCCCTAAGTCTATGACCCAATCGGCTACCTTTATGACCTCAGGGTTATGCTCAACCACAAGCACCGTATGCCCTTTACGAAGGAGGCGGTTGAAGGCTTCAAGGAGCTTTAAGATGTCAGAGGGGTGTAGCCCTATGGTAGGTTCATCGAAGATGAAAAGTGTCCTCCCCTTGACCCCTTCTTTCATGAACCTTGCCAATTTCAACCTCTGGGCCTCCCCACCTGAAAGGGTGCTCAAAGGTTGACCGAGCTTGAGGTACCCAAGCCCTACTTCGACAAGGGGCCTTAAGGCCAAGGCCACCTTGGGGTCGTCAAAGAAACCCATGGCTTCATCCACTGTCATATCGAGCACATCGGCTATGTTTTTCCCTTTGTAGGTGACTTCGAGGACTTCTTGTTTAAAACGCTTCCCTCCACATCTGGGGCAGCGTAACAGGACGTTTGACAAAAACTGCATCTCTACTTCTTGGAAACCTGCCCCGAGACACTCTGGACAACGTCCCAACGTGGAATTGAAGGAAAAGTGTTGGGTGGTAAACCCCCTTTCCTTTGCCAAGGGCAAAGAAGCAAAGGCCTTCCTTATAGGCTCATATGCCTTGATGTAAGTAACAGGCGTGGCCCTAGGCGTCCGCGCAGGAGGCCTCTGATCTACAAGGACCACGTCCTCCAAAAGGCTTTCCCCCTCAATGGCATCAAACTCCCCTGGGCGTTCCTCAGGTTCTCCCTTAATGCGCTTAAGGCCCCTATAGAGTACATCCACAACAAGGGTGGATTTCCCCGAGCCCGAAACTCCTGTCACAGCCACCATTACACCCAAGGGGATCCTCACATGGATACCTTTGAGGTTGTGTTCCCTTGCATTCTTAACGAGGAGCCAACCATAAGGGGTACGCCTTTTATCTGGCAAAGGGATCTTGAGTTGGCCGCTAAGGTACTTTCCGGTAAGGGACCTCTCCTCCTTCAGAAGCCCCGAAGGGGGACCACTGTAGATAAGCTCTCCTCCCTTTTCCCCTGCCCCAGGCCCCAGGTCCACTACGTAGTCGGCCCCTCTGATGATCTCTGGGTCATGTTCCACTACCACGACCGTATTTCCTTGATCCCTGAGTTTCTTGAGAAG